>Ga0180216_1001680_pt1 | contig 19332 bp, 22 predicted proteins | sample eDN3rd37CBELigMG_FD_128879 | JGI IMG/M metagenome (GOLD analysis project Ga0180216, IMG submission 128879) | Enriched Miracle-Growth compost microbial communities from Emeryville, California, USA - eDNA 3rd pass 37_C BE-Lig MG (version 2)... ...
CCTCCAGCCCAACTGCCCCTCCAGCACCACTGCCCCTCCAGCACCACTGCCCCTCCAGCGCAACTGCCCCTCCAGCACAACTGCCCCTCCAGCACAACTGCCCCTCCAGATCAACTGCCCCTCCAGATCAACTGCCCCTCGAGGAAGTACCGCTCCGAGAGTCGGCGACGCGTAGTAGCAGCCTCGGAGATGGCGCAGGCTCCTCATGCGAGGGCAGACATGCCAGACCCACCCTCCCACAAGATTCCCGAGCACGTAGAAAACAGGGAGCGGGTCACGTCGGTGAATGGCGCGACTGCTGGTGTCTGCGCGTCTCGTGGGCTGCGATTGAGAAGACGCCCGCGCATGCCTGGCCCGGGGTAAGTGCCCCTCCGGAGAGTGGGGCGCCATGTGATTTTTGGGCGCGACGGCACACGTGTTCCGCCGCCGTCGACTCGCCACGCTCCCGAGGCCGCCGCCGACACGCCGCGACGGGGCCCCCACCGACGACTACGACGGCGTGCTGAACCGACGGTCGTCGGCGCTGCCAGTGCCGCCCGCCTGCTGGTGCTGCTCGGCGTTGGGCGCTGTGCATCGCTGACGCCTGCGATGCCACGGCCAACGACGTGCGGTTGTTCCTGGCGGAAAGCGCGTCGTGTCCTCTACGCCTGCTAGTTTGGACGGAGAGTGGGTCCTCTGAAGCGACGGAGCGACCCCGACACGCTGTGGCGGAACGATTCCCCCGCCCCACCCTCCGCTTTAGGCTTTGCTCGGCGGCTGAACAACGCGGAGAATGCGGTGAGCAGATCGCGCCGCGGTTCGGCTGAACAATTGTGTACTTGGCTTCGCGACCGCCAAGCCAAGAAGATGGCGTCGCCGGCGATCGCCGCCTTGGCCGTGGTGGCCTTCCTGGCCAACCTCGCGGTGACCGTATACATTATGCGCAATGTGCGGCGGCACAACCGGCGTGCGAGCGACAACAGCGACGACGACGAGCGCGACGCGTCGCCGGTGGACAAGCTTGCCGCGCAGCAGGTGGCGGCCGCCGATCTGCGCGATTCGCTCCTCCTCGTGCTGGGCATCACGAGCGCGCTCCACGCGATCACGCTGGTGTGGCCCGTGCTGCTGCGCCCGGACGCGAACGTCCTCGCCGGGCTCTGCTACGTGAACGCGACCGCGCAGACCATGGCCCACTACACCGCGTCGGTGCTGCTGGCGGCGCTCTCCGTGTTGCAGTACCGCATTATCGGCTACAGTACGGACAAGAGCGCAGGGGGCGGGCGTGTGCCGGGCGCCTGTTCTCTCTAACGCCGGCCTTCCGCGCTCATTCTGCTGCCGCGCTGTACCGTCGCAGAGGAGCCGCCGTCGATGCGCTGGACGTGGGTGGTCGTGGTCTCGGGCATCGTCGCGGCGTTCTTTGCCGGTCTGGCCAACGCGTGGCCAATCGCCACCGCGGCGCCAGTGACGCCCGACGGTGCGTTTCCACCCGCCCCACGCTGCGCCCTCACCCGCGCCGGCGCGTCCGCTCACCCTCGGTGCCCTTCGCCCATCCATTGGCATACCGCCGCGGCAGCCTGCCTGGCGTCGGTGGCGGCCGGCCCTGCGCACGCGGTCTTGTTCATCATGTGGACGGTGGGCCTGCTGTCGGTGGTGCTGTGCGCCATCGGCAAGTCCGACCTGCGCGTCATCCTGGCGATCGCCGCGCACTACTTGCCGCTGTCGGAGCTGCTGCCGGTGGTGGTCACGCTGCTGCTGTGGCTGTTCGCCTTCGTGCCGAGCGTGCTCCTCGCCTCGGTGGCCGCGCTCAGCCAGCCAGAGGCGCCCAATCGCGACACGGTGGCCGCGGCGCAGCTGTGGGTCACCGTCGTGGCCCTGATCGTCGTCGCGCCGACGTTCGCGACCTACTGGCGGCGCTGGCTGGCACGGCTGGAGCGCTACCGCATGGCGGCCGTCCACTCGTCGCTGGAGCTGCCGCAGCCGGTCGCCTCGGCCTGAGGCGGCCTACATGGCTCTCCCTTGGACTGTCCATAGTCAGTTTTCGTCATATTGGTTGCGTATGTACAGTAAAGTGTAAAAATATAATAAAACATTGGGTCGCGTGCAGGACATGATAACCTCCAAAAACACACTGCGCGCTCACTATGCGCCGCCAAGCCAACGTTGCCGGGCCCAGCCCGCGCCGGCGGCTGGGCCTTACACGTCCAGGAGGCGGTCGCCGAAGAAGAAGATGGCGTAGATGCAGATCGGGAAGATGACGGCCGACACAACGCCAAAGGTCACCCAGGGGAACGGCTGGCCAAAGTCGGTCAGGCTGATGAGCTTGAAGATCCAGCCCATGTACGTAGCTAGCACGAGGAAGCCGTAGATGCGCTTGATGCGGATCATGAACCCTTGCCGGAAGGGGATGAGCTTGGCGTCCGCCATGTACGTGTCGCGGAGCGCCTTCTTCCAGTCGGACGCGGGCATGTCGGGCATCAGCAGGTGCGAGAAGAGGCCCCGCTCGAAGAGGCGGCACCGGTGCCGCACGAGCCGGTAGTAGACCAGGCGGCGCGCCTCGACGCCGCAGAAGAACAGCTGCAGGATCAGGATGAAGCCGAAGAAGTAGTGGCCCGTCGTGTTGGAGCCGAGCGAGAAGGCGACGAGCACGGACGTGAGCGTGACCGCCCAGTTGGTGGTCGCGTCCAGCCGCTGGCGGTATGAGGTCAGCCGCGTCACGTCGCCACGGTACCTGCGGGCGCCCGCGCCGGGCCAAGGCGAGATGAACGAGGGGAGCGGCGTTAACACGGCGGCCGCGTTCCTTGGCAAGGGCGCATGTGCGGGACAACATACAGGTGCACGAGCATGTTGAGGTCAGCGTCGGTGCCGCGGATGTTGGGCGGGAGCGGCCACACGAGCTCCTCGCCCTCGGCGTCGATGTCGCGGTTCTTCTTCTTGGTTTTCGGCATCTGCCAGCGACTACGCAGGCCGGGCTCGTTGCCTTGGCCATCCTCGCCGCGGGAGGCCGGCGGCGCGCCGACGTTGATGCTCTCCATAGGGATGCCGTGCTCAATGAGCGTCGACCGCCCTTGAATGTCTAGCACGGCCGCCTCGTCATTCGCGAACGAGTCGTAGTCGTCGTCGCGGCGCAGCAGAACGGTGGGTGCCGACTGCGCCATTCGCGGTCCGCTTCGGTTCCAGGCGGCGGCGGCGCGGTCTGGGTGCGGGACAACACAGCCTCGCTCGTGAAGACCGCACGCAGCAGACTAGGAGGGGGCCGGCGAAGCGACCCAAGTGCTGCACGATCGGTGACCAACAGGACCGATCGGCTGCATCAAGCCAGGCAATATAAAAACAGCGTCGGCCGAGATAGTCCACTCCGCCCCTGCTTCTGTTGTTGCCGGATTGCGGCGGCGATGGTTCTCTTTGCTCCAAGGTGCAACCGTGTCAGGTCGTGCAGCACCAGAACTGCGGCGTGTTCGACGGTGCTCGCTCTTAGCGTCGGCCTCGGATGCAGGCCGGCGTCGTTGTTGGTGCCTATGGAAAGAACGCGCGCTGCGTCGGCCGCGTCGTTTTCGGTCCGGCGTCCGGCGTCGTTTCTTGCCTTGATGCGATGTGCCACTGGGACGTCGTTCCAACAGCGGCAGATGCAGGGGTCCCTCGGGCGTGCCGGGCCGTGGCTGCGGTGCGGGATGCGGCGCGGGATGTGGGGGACGTCTAGAGGCCGCAGCGTCCGCAGCGGCGGCGGCGGCGGCGGCGGCGGCGGCGTTTGGCGCGAACGCTTATCACTGCCAAAAATGGAAATGGCCCATCGCTTATCACTGCCTAAAAAGGAAAAGCTGTTCGGCCCGCGCCGCCGGCCACGTCAGCTGCCCTGCCGGCCACGTCAGCTGCCCGGCCGACGTCATCGCCCCGGGTAGCACCCTGCCGTGACGCCAACAGCCCAGGCTTCTATGGCTCTGGCAGTGGCGTGGTGGGCGGGCGGGGCGGATCGTGGATGGGGTGGAGTGGGCCCGGGCCCCGGATTGGACAGGAGCGGCGCGCATCGGATGTAATGCAGCCTTCGCAAGGCATCGCACTTGCGGAGCGCGCTCGTGCTCTGTACACAGTGCTGTTCTTGCAGTATGGCACACGTGAATGGCATGGACAAGTGAAGGCGCGGACGCAGCAGTTGTTGCAGCAGTCTATACAGGAGTGCGAGGCTAGTCGTCGTGTTCGGCGCCGGCCACGGTGTCCACGGCGGTCATGGGGATGGCCGTGCCGCCGTCGTCGTCCGCGTCTGCATCGTCCAGCTGCTGTCCGTCGCCCGCCTGGACCCAGCCTGCGAGGTCCCTTCGCGAAAAAGGGGCAACGCATGCAGTGGTAAGCGACCGCCGCGACGCCCTTGCCGTAGCTGGCGGTCGTCCAGGGCGTACGCTTGAGCCGCTGGGTCAGCAGGCCGGCGACGAACAGCTGGAACGGGTGCAGGATGAGCAGCGGCAGCGTGATCAGCCCCGTCGGCACGTCGGCGGCCTGCCCAAAGAGCACGTTGATGAGCGGGATGCCCATCTGGCCCCGGTCCACCCGCCAGCCGAGGCAGGTCTGCATGGTTAGCCACGCAACGCTTGCCGCGTTCGCGCAGGCCGTGCTGCCTGCCGTACCCCCAGCGTCTTTTGGGAGGCCACGAACAGGCCGGCGACGCGGTCGCTGCGGTTCATGTGCCACCACGGCACGGCCATTGCGCCCCAGCAGATGGCGAGGTAGGTGAAGTGCAGGCTCGCCACCAGCGCCAGCAGCGCGAGGACCTCCCCCGCCGACTGCCGGGCGGCGCGCGTCCGCAGCAGGAAGCAGCCCGGCGTCAGCCACGGGGCACCGCCCACGCCGCCCCATACCGCGCCGCGCGAGCTGCGTACAATGACGAGGTCCGACGAAAAGGTGTTGCAAAAGATGCAGTAGACAAACAGCAGCAGCGAGCACTGGCTGACGATCGTAAAGTTGACGCGCTGGCGCAGGATGGCCACGTGCCGCGGGAAGAAGTACTGGACGATCTCGCCGGCGATCATGGGGATCACGACGGTGCCGCCCAGCTTGAGGAACGTGTCGCCCACGTTGAGCGTGCCGCCGCCCTGCCCGACGAAGAGCAGCAGCAGGCCGGGCGACACCACGACCTGGTGGAGGGCCAGCGAGTCGCCGCGCCTCCGTCGGCCTGTGCCGCCGCGGTTAGATGCCCGTCTCCAGCCGCACGGCCCGAGCGAGACGCGCCCTCCGTACGCCGAGCGTGTTGCCCACGATCGAGTTGAGCACCGCGGCAATCTCGTTGCCGCCGGCCGCCTTGGCGAGCACGGAGCACGACGACACGGTGGTGGGCACGCACGCCATCACCAGGAAGCCGACGAGGATGTACGGGTTGAAGAACGTCGAGAGCGACAGTAGCTGCTGCACGCCAAAGGTGAGCGGCGGCAGCACCAGGAACGACAGGACCTGGCACACTGTCAACCAGAGCCGCGGGAGCAGAGGGATGGCCGCCCATTAGGCTTGGCCGGCTCTGTTGGCCGCAGGGCTGGCGCCGCGTACAGAGCAGCAGCTTCCACTCGGTGAAGGCGTGTTTGAGGGCGGCCACCTTGACGGACAGGCCCGTGAGCAAGAAGATGAGGACGACGCAGCCGTAGGTGACGGTGTACTCGCTCCGGATGTACCCGCCCTCCTTGCCAATGTCTGGCGTCAGGTAGGCCAGGAAGATGGCGAGGCCGAGGCACAGAATAAACCACTGGCTCTTCACCGTGGCCCACACGGCAGCGCCCGCTCGACGCCACCACGGCCGCGGCGGCGCCGGCTGACGAGACACCGCTTCCGCACGGAAGGTCTGCCCTTACCTTAGCGTCGCTGGGCCGCGGCACAAACTCAGCGGCGGACCGCACCTTGGCGCCGTCCTCGTCCAGGCCATTGGCGTCGCCGTTGGCCGGTAGATTGCTCTCGTCGATCGCGATGGCATCGGCCTTGTCCACGTCGAGGGTCGCAGCCGCCGGCGGTTCCGACACCGGCGGCCGCCAGTTGGCAATGTCTATCTCGTCGTCGTCGTCATCGTCCGCGACCGTCGAGAGCGCGCGCCATTGCGCGCCGCTGCCGGCCATGGCCGCACCCGACCTGCACGCCAGGGGTGTCGCGACGCCACGCCGTCGCCACGCATAAGCCAGACCAGAAAGCTCTATCCACAGAGGCCACCTCTCGCTCAATCTCGGTACGCACACGTTCAGCCACGATGCATGAGCCAGTCCAGCCGCGCGGCCTGTCCCGCAGCCCGAGCAGCCCGTTCCTCCCGCTACCACGCCGTCCCACCGCACGTTTCCACTAGCTACCTTGGCGATCACGCGCTCTTCCCCCCTCCCCCGTCCCGTCTCCAGCGTGTCCTGCCGTCCGCCCCACAGCCGCGAACGCCTGCCGTGCTCGAGGCCGTTCGGGCTGTTCCCCCCGCCTGCGGCCGCCGGCTCGCGCGCGCCCGCCGAGTCGGTCCAGTCATGCCAGTTGGTCCGCGATGCCGATGACGTCATCCGGTGCTGTGATTTGCGGGGCACGAGTGGCTGCTGGCTTGCAGAGCGCGCAGAGGCGCAGCGGCGCGCACAGAGCGCGGGCGGACGGCTGCGACGAGCGGAGCGCGCGGGCGAAGCGAGTCCGCAGTGAGACGACGGGGACGACGACGAAGACGGCGAGACGCAGCAGCAGCTTGGAGTGGACAGGAAACTACAGGAAGGCAGACGGCCACCGACGACGGCAGCAGCCGGAGCCGCCGCTGCGGTACCTTCCCGCCGCCTGGCCGTCGTCGGCTCGGTCGCGAGACAGCCGGCGGGGTCGACGTGGGGCAGCCGGACGCGGCTGCTTGGCTGCGAGGCGTCTCCTCCAACCGATCCGCGTTCGTTGTCACCAAGCGGCGGTTCCGCGCGCGCGGGCCGGCCGATACAAGCGGCGACCATGGTCGGCACCGTCTTCACGCCGATCGGCGAGTGGAGCAAGCTCCACGACCGCGTCTACCGGTGCGGTGATCTCGTGCCGCGTGTGCGGCGTCTGGCCCGGCCGACGCTCACGGGACGGCACTTGCGCTGCGCCTAGCGTTCGGCCGTCGCCAGCCGCGTCGAGATGTACGACATGCAATGGGACAACATTGACCTGAGCCGTTTCCGCGCGGCCGGCGCCAACTTTGGCGGGCCTATTGGTGCGCCTACTCGCGTGCGCCAACCTACCCTGGAGGCGCGCGACATATTGCTGACGGCCGCACGCTTGCCCCCGGTCGGGCGGCGTACGCGGCCAGCACTCGTCCGCGACGACACCAAGCTGCAGGCGGTCCAGCGGGCGAGCACCAAGCTCAGCATCAACATCTACAGCTCCTCAGGCCATCTCTTGCAGGAGATTCCGGTGTGCCCGCGGCCGCACCCAGGTGCGGGGTCGTTTGGCCGGGCACCGTTGCTAACCCGCGCGCGAGGTGGTTTGCCGCGCGTCCCCCATCCCGCGGGCAGTGGGACAAGGGCCGCATCGTCGGCCTCGGCTGGACGGACGCGGAGCAGCTGGTCGTCGTCATTGACGACGGCACCTTCCGGCTGTACAACCTGCACGGCGAGATGAAGCAGTTTAGCCTCGGCCGGGTGCGGCGTTAGCGCCGCGCGCGGGCAGATTCGCACGCCGACGGGCCTGTTTGCTAATAGGCTGTCTGCAGCCAAGTCCCTGTGCTCTTCTCGTCCGCAGGAGGCGAAGGAGCAGGGCGTGACGGACTGCCGCGTGTGGGGCTCGGGCTTTGTTGCCCTGACCGGCCGGTTCCGTCTCGTTGCCGTCAACAACTTGGACGAGCCCCACCCGCGCCTGCTGAGCGACATGGGTACAACTGCGGCATGCGGCGGGTGCAGCTACTAGCAATGTAACCAAGCGACTCACAGCGCTCGCCAATCCTCCCCCTCCTTCTGCGCGACATGTCCGCGCGACGTCCACAGGCCTGAACGAGCCGCCGCACAGCTGGGTGGTCATCGAGCCGCAGTTTACCAACTCGCGGAGCGTCGAAGTGCTGGTCGCTACCGGCGAGACCGTGCTGGTCGTGGACGCCAACGATGCGATCGACATGGTGCGGGAGCGGTGCACCCAGATGCTCTGCGCCGCGGGCACGCCACTGACCGCTCGCCCTGGGGAGCCGATCGGCTCGTTGGCGGGCCGCGAATCCTAGCGCTACGACAAGGGCCCCGTCACGAGCATGTCGGTCTCGCCCAACGGCCGGTTGCTGGCGCTGTTCACGGCCGAGGGCCTGCTGCACGTCATCTCCACCGATTTTCAGAAGAACTTTTCGGTGTTTGCGACCAAGTCGCGCAACAAGCTCAACCAGCTTGTCTGGTGCGCGCGCCTACGCCGGCGTGCCTCTCGGCGCCATGGGCACCGCAACTGACGTGGTGGCGTTGCGGCTGCCAAGCTGGGCGAGCGCAGGTGCGGCGTGGACTCGGTCGTGTTGCACTGGGACAAGCTCCTGCTGATGGTCGGCCCGAACGGCGATTTCATCGAGTGCGGCCGCGCTGCGACGACACCGTGCGCGAGTCCGTGGGGCGGATGCTCACCTCGCGCGGCCGGCGGACTTGCGTGCATGGCGCGATGCAGCTACACCTACGAGAAGGCGCTCTTCCTCGTGCCGGAAGTGGACGGCGTGCGCATCCTCAGCAACAAAAAGTGCGAGTTCCTGCAGCGCGTGCCCAGTACGCATGTCTGTTGCGGGGGGCAGACGCCACAGCGCGCGCGCACACACCTAACCTGGCCCGACGGGTGCACCGCGTCTTCCGCGGCGATCCGGCAGACGTCACGAGCGACATTTTCTTGCCCGGCTCGGAAAGCCCGGCGGCGCTGCTGTACACCGCCTACGAGAACTTTGAGGTGCGGACCAAGAGAGCAGCGCAGCCACGTACTCTTTCCTATGAGCCAACAAGATGTGTGTTGTGTCGCTTGGGGCGAGTCACCTTGGGTCGACAGCGCAAGTTGCCGACGGCGGACGACTACATCCGGTCCATTCGGCGGTCGCTCACGGAGGCCGTGGATGCGTGCATCGAAGCCGCTGGCCACGAGCTTGCGCCGGGCACGCAGCGGAGCCTGCTCAAGGTAGGCCGCGCCGCCGCCTTCCCCCCGGTCCACGGCGCCTAGCTCACGTATGTGGGGTCGCTCGGCGCGGGTACTGCGGCTTGCAGGCGGCGTCGTTCGGCAAGTGCTTTGCCGAGAACTATCCGGCGGACAACTTTGTCGACATGTGCCGCACCATCCGCATCCTCAACGCCGTGCGGCACCACGAGATCGGCATCGCCCTCACCGAGACGCAGTACGCGCGTGGCCGGCCTGCTCCGCGCTCACGCCGTGCCTGCCGCTAACGAAGGCGGGCGAGGCGAAGCGGCGTCACGCAGCCCAGGTACCGGCGGCTGACGCCCAAGGTGCTGGTGGATCGGCTGGTGAACCGGAGGCAGCACCTGCTCGCGCTGCGCATTGCCGAGTACCTCAAGATGAAGGTCGACCGCATCCTCGTGCACTGGGCGTGCGAAAAGGTGGGCGTGCGCGACCGGCCGTAAAGCATGAACACCCAGCCACAGGTCGGTAACACTGCAAGCGCCGCGCCGCTGCCTGAGCGACCGGTCATGCCCAGGTCAAGCTCGCGGACGCGGACGACGAAACGGTGTGCCGCGCCATTGTCGAGAAGCTGGCAGACCTGCCGAGCGTGTCCTACGCGGAGATTGCGCAGACCGCCCACCGCGTCGGGCGGATCCACCTCGCGACCAAGGTGACGCCGCGCTCTTTGCGTGTGCAGATGGGAGACGTCGCGGCTAACGCCCATGCGCTTTGGTAGTGCGTCGGGCGACACGCGCACCCCCCCCAGCTGCTGGACTATGAGCCGCGCGCGGCCGACCAGGTGCCGCTGCTGATGAGCATGCAGGAGAACGAGCTCGCGCTCAACAAGGCCATCGAGAGCGGCGACAGCGACCTCGGTACGCCGATGGATGGCCGGATGTGCGGACCCCCTGTGTAGACAGACGCTCACGCGCTTCTTCTTTTTTAGTTTGGTGGGGTGCTGTCCACAGTGTACCAAGTGCTGCTCGAGCTCAAGCGCAAGCTGCTGGGCCGCGACTTTATCCGCATGGTCAGCAGCAAGCCGCTCGCCTCCAGCCTGCTGCAAGTCTACTGCCGGCAGCAGGACCGCAACTTCCTCAAGGACTTTTACTACCAGGACGACCGCGCCGAGGAGACGGCCTACGTCACCCTGCTCGAGTCGTACGAGTCCAAGGTGCGACGGCGGCGGCAGCCTGGCGCTCTGCCAGGCCGATCCGGCACGCTGTGGTTAATGCGCAAGTGAAAAGCGCGTGCGCGTTGCGGCGGCGCCGGCCAGGACTTGGTGGAGCGCGTTCGCACGATGCAGCGCGGCCTGCGGCTGCTGCAGGAGGCCAAGGACCAGAGTGGCAACGTCAAGGTCTGCGAGGCTGCTGCATCGCCTGATGCGCTGCGGGGAGCTGAAGCGCTCACGGTTATCTGTATGGCGCTGCCAGAGTGCGTCGCCTGCCCAGCTCACCGAAGAGCAGATCCGCCTGCTGCAAATGCAGGAGGACCTGGACAAGGAGTACAAGGGCCGCGACAAGGAGACATTCGTCGGCTTGTCGGTAGCGCAGACCATGTACCGCCTCTTCTTAACGGTAACGCGCAATCCAAGTACGGCGGCGCCTGGGCCATGCGCGGGAGTGCTAACACGGCCTTTGGGAGGCCATCTATGGTGAGTACCCGCCCAGCATCGGTCGGAGCGGGCCATGAAGTTCAAGAGCGAGTTCAAGATCCCCGACAAGCAGTACGTGCATGGGCGCCCTTGCGTCGCGCTCGAACGCGCTTGGCCTTAGCCCGTGCTGGCAGTACCGGCCCGCGCGCGCTCGAGCCGCGCAGGCTCTGGTGGATCAAGCTCAAGGCGACCGCGGAGGCCAAGGACTGGGAGGAGCTGGACCGCTTCGCCAAGAGCAAAAAGTCGCCTATCGGCTATGCGGTACGCCCGCGGCCCTGGCGATTCCGCGCGCGTTGCTCCCTAGTTCTAACGACGACCGCACAGCAAGCCCGCGGCCCGTGCCCCGCCGCCAGCCGTTTGTGCACGAGTGCTTGGCGCACGGCAACCAGCGCGAGGCGGCCAGGCACATCGCACGGTGCGAGCCGGCCGAGCGGCCGGCGCTGTTCATCGCCGCTGGGTATGCAACATGACGGAACCGACCTTGCGCGTTACGCGGACAGCAGCTGACCGCGTTCTGCGGCCTGCTTGGGAGAAACGGCGCCGCTCGTGCCACAGCGCGTTCCAGGAGGCGGCGGAGGCGGCGTTCCAAATCAAGGACGTCGAGGCGCTGAACGAGGTGCGCGCCAAGGCCGGCAACCCGCGCGTGGCCGCGCAAGTGGACACCTACATTGCGCAGCTGAGCGCGCGGCGCTAGACGCAGGGCGGTGCTTGAAATGATTTTTCCCCCCCAGTGCTCTAAGAACTGTACAGTAGTCATGCGTGTGAAGAGTACTATGTGCATGTCTCACCCGCGCAGCGCAATCGCCACTTCGAGGCGCTTGTACTTGCCCGCGGCAAAGTACGAGCCGGCTATCGCTACAACACCAGACAAGACCACCACAATTATGAACAGGGCGACCGGGAATTCGAACACGAACGGGCTCTCTGTAAACAGGTTGGTTTGCAGGGTCACGATGGACGCGGTCAGCACGCCCAGCGCCGACCTGCAGCCGCTCCCGACAGGGCAATGAGCCAAAGAGCGTTAGGGCTTGCGACCTCGGGGCGCGCACGCGACGACGGCGACGACGGTCGTACCCCAAGATGAGGCAAGAGAGTACAATGACGATGGCTTCGTAGATGTACAGGCGGAGCACGGTCGACGCGGTGAGGCCAAGCGCACGCAGGACGCCGTACTCCCAAGAATTCTCGCGAATGTTGGCGGTGAACGAAAGCCACAGCATAAAGAAGCAGAAGACCATGCCGATCACCGCCACTGCGTCACGGAATGGCTGGCCCTGCCTCGCACGGAAGGTCAGGTCACGCCGAATCTACCTTCCCCCAGCCAGCGGTCCGGCCGTGCAGGGCGCACCAATGTCGAAGAAGAGGATGATCATGTCCGTGGCCAGCTTGGTCTGGCTGATCTGGTCGCGCAGGTTGACCACCTTCGGCGGCACATCCACAGCTCAACGCAAGAGAGCTAGGTTGCAGTGAGCCACCGGCGTCGCGCCACCAGCCTGCCGTGGCGCTGACTCCCCACGGTGCGGACCTGCAGGTCGGCAACGCCCGTGAGAAGCGAGCCCAGGCCGTTGACGACGGCTTCCACCTGGTACCACGTGGCGTCGTCGGCGATGCGCACCAGCACCGTCTTCTTTGGCACGGTCTGCCGGCCGCAGTGTCCACCGGCACAGTTGCCATCCCCCGCGCGTCAGCGCTGCGTTGCCCGACGAGCCGTCGTCGGGTGCTGCGGCCGAGACGCACCGCTGCCGTGTAGTTGACGATGACGCCGGCGTCGGCCAGGGTCTCGGTGACAAACGACGCCAGCTGGTCCATGGCCACGAGCAAGGGCGCGCCGTTCACTTGCAGACGGTTGATCGACAGGATCGCTGGCATCCTGTGCGAGCGGGCCACTGCCTAGGCGCGTCTCCCGAACGTCGGTGCGGACTCATACGCGGTTGCGCCAGCCAGGTCACGACGCGCGGCCACGTACTTGCGCACCATGGCGACCGGCTGCATCAGCCACGTGCGCGCGCCGTTGCTGTTGTCGTCGCGGTTGTAGTTCACCTTGACCACCATCCGTGTGTTGGTGTCCACGTACAAGCCGTCCCGGAAGGCCTCTGTCGAGCGTTCCGACGACCACGACGTTGCGGTGCACGTGAGAACCACAAAAAAGGCCGGAGGGCGTCGCCACGGGGGGCCGAGCCGTACCGGGCATGACGCTCGGGAACAGCTGCGTGTACAGGTTGTACGTGTCGTTCTCCAAGCCCTCGTACCTCTTGGCCATGCGGTCCATGTCACCCGGGACCAGCACCTGGTGGGACCGTCGGGCAACCCCACACGCCGCCGAATTGTGAGCACGCGGTGGGGCTCGACGCCGCGTTTGCTGCGGCAGGGGAGTCGTACAACGGGGGCCACATAGGTGTCGGACATTTCCACGGGCTGGTACAGCGCCTGGACAACGTTGGGGCTGCCCGACGGCAGGGTGTCGACCGTCACGCCGGCGCGGACTTCGCTGACTATGAGCAGGTTGTTCTTGGTGACGTCCAGGTAGTTTTCCTCCACGCCCTGCCCAGATGACGGCACACCAAGTTCCGGGTTGCCTAACGGGTGAACACGGCTCTGCTGCGCACATCAGAGTCATCTGCCACATGGGCTGGCGTACGATCACCGACGTGCGGCGCTGCCGCACGGTCGAGACGCCCGACGTCTGGATCCGTGTCACCTGCGGCCAGTCCTCCAGCGCGTAGGACATGAAGGTGTAGCCTTCGACAACGGCGAACTGACCGTCGCTCAGGTTGGCGGCGCTCGGGTTGCCGACCAGTAGCGTGTCGAGGAAGGCGCGAATGTCGGCCTCCGGCAGGGGGTCGTCGATGCCGCTCGCCGAGGCGGACTGGAGGGGGGGGGGGGGCGGGAACCAAACGGGACGGTAAATTGCCCCCGTTAACCGCGGTGCCGTTCGCAAGCCTATGGCCAGTGGACGTTAAAACGCACCACGTCGGCGCCAGCGAGCCACGCCAAGTTCTCCGGGATGGACTCGGCTTGGAGAACAAACATGGTGCCGGCAAAGATCACAAAGCCCACGCATAGCGTGAACATGATCGCGGTCTTTTGGTTGCGCGGCCGGTGCGCGTGCAGGTTCTTGATGACAATGTGGGCCAGAATCCTGTCGCGGCCCCAGATCAGCAGCCACACGAGGCCGTGCTCCAAGTACAGCTCGAACGACTGCGTGATGAGCACCTGGCCGATCACCATGCCTGAGTTGGCCCACGCGCCCCTCGTGCAAGCCCCTACGTCATGAGCGGACGCACGCGCGGTTTGGTCCCGCCTAGAGGCGCGCGCGCGCGCGGACGTACCGAGAAGGATCAGCGTCAGGATGCGGAAGAAGAACGTGATGTTGTTGAAGATGAACGAGAGCGGCACGAGGTAGTAGACGACAAAGCCGACGACGACGAGGATGATGGACACGATGCTCGTGGTGACGCTCACGCCGATGTTTTCGAGCCGCTGCACGCGGATGATCGAGTCGTAGACGGTGTTGTGGTACACGTCGAGCGAGTCGCGCAGCGTCTGCGACAGGGCGCGGCGGATCGGCAGGATGACGCCCAGGATCGGCATGAAGATGCCCAGGAGGACGCCGAGCAGGATGGCCGACCAGTTCAGGCTGACTTGGACGGGGATGACGGCGAAGAGCGACAGGAACAGGTCGACCGGCGCGTAGATGATGAAGCAGACAAGGAAGCCGGCGAGGATGCCGGGCACGGAGAAGAGCAGCGACTGCAGCAGCAGCAGCGGGACGAGCACGACCTGGCCCATGCCGAGCGTGCGGAGCATGCCGTACTCAAAGGTGCGCTCCTCCACGTCCGAGAGCAGGAGTGAGTAGATGAGCAGCACGGCGAGGATGACCAGCACGCCGTTGACGGCGAAGAAGATCTCGTCGAGGAAGAGGCGGATGAAGCTCGTCGCGGTGATGCCTTCGACGAGGGGGAACGTGATCTCAGCGCCCCAGTCCAGGCCCATCGGCACGACGATGTCGTCCGAGATCGTCAGCAGGCGCGCGTCGCGGTCGGTCTCGCTGAGCGTGTAGATGTCCAGGCGGTCCGTCAGGGTGCCGATGACCATGAGCGCGTTCTCCTGTGGACGGCGCCGCCGCTTTGAATGGAGGGGCTGGCACGCCGTGAGCATGTGGACGCGCGCGGTGCAATGGTACCGCCGCAGGGCGCTCACCCTGATAGAGAAGCCGTCGATCGCCGTAACGACCTGGTCCAGCAGGCTCGTAATGTTGAGCAGCTCGGCGATCTGTCGGTTCACCGTCGTATTGACGCTGCCCAGGAGCTGCGCCTTCACCGCTTCTTCAAAGTAGTCCATTTCCAGGATGGCGACGCTGCCGAGCACCGCCGGGAACTTGCCGTCCGGCCACGGGATCGCATCGACCACTGCGACCGGAGGGCACGACAGCACCGCGGCAGCGACGGCGTCAGCCAGGTCTTGGCACGGAGGGGCGGCTTGGTGCTCCCGCCGACGCACGGGTGTAGTCGCGCTCAAACACCAAAAAGTCGCTGTTGCTGATGGTGCTGTACAGAAACAGCTGGAAGGCGTTGTCGAGGCCGGTCACGTTGAGCTGCTGGTTGATGGCCTCTGCAGTGGACACGGCAAGGTGCCTAGGGGCGCGGTCGACGGGGTCAAGGCGCTGCTCAAAGGTCAGCAGTTCCTGCGGCGCCAACGCTACCTTGGATGGCCTCCAGGGTGACGTTGACGGCCGTCTGGTTGAGGCCGCCCAGCAGGTCGCCCAGGTTGACGGTAAAGTTGGTGCCGGGAACGGTGATCTCGACGGCGCTAAAGTTGAGGCCGCCCGGCGGCAGCGTGATGTTGACCGGCGGCAGATTGGGCAGGCCCAGGCCGATCAGGTCCGTCAGCGAGTCCAAATCGAAGAGGCCCTGAGGAGGGGGAGGCGCGCTAGAGAAGCGCCGTGCGGCGGTTCCGTTCAGCACGGCATGCTGCGCGGGGCCCGGACCGGTGTGGTGGCCACCTACGGCCAGGAAGCTGCTGGCGTTGAACACGAGACGCAGGCGATCGCCGGCGTTGGGCTGGAGGCCGAGCCGCCGCACCGTGGAGGCGCTCAGGTGCACTTCGTCCTCGCCCAGCGCGCGGTGGTTCCACTGCCGGCCCAGGCCGATCGACTGCAACGGCGCGCGGCGGCCACAGGCTGGCGCGTTCGCGGCGTTAGCCACGTCACGCGTGTCGCCATCTTTGCGCGCGCCCTGCCTTTTCCAGGTCCGAGTCGATGATGAGCAGGACGGCGGACGAGTTGCGCTCGGGGTCCTCTATGTTGGCGACTTCACCCACCAGCATCCAGCGCGGTGCGGCGCCGTAGAGGTCCTTGACCGACGCGAGCGACGCGTTGATGTGCGTGTAGTTCAGGAAGAAGGTCAGGGACGTGTTGGTGGGCTGCGGCACCATGAGCTGCCGCCCACGTCGACGCGCGATGCCCGGCCCCGGCCCCCAGGTCAGCAGAGGATGGAGGCCTGCGCGACGCCGCGCGGAGGCCCGCTGCGTACCACGTCGTACTGGCCGACCTGGTCCTCGGCGAGCTTTACGAAAATGACGGGCGACCGCACCAGCACATTTTGAATGAGGCTGCGGGGTGGGGTGGGGGGCGCCACGCGAGTAGGAATCTGCGCCCGCGTCGTCAGCGGTGGCGGCGGTGGCACGCACGCAGTCGCCCAGGCCGTGTGCGCAGGGGCACCTCAGGAAGCAGACAATCAGGAACACCGTGGTGACGCCGATGGTCAGGGTGCGCTTGCGCTTCCGGTTGTCCGCCACGACGTAGCCGACGGCGATGCCCAAGCTGCCGACGAGCTTGTGCCACCAGCTCACGACCGACGCCCGCCAGCCCGTCCCGGCTGGCTTGGGCGGAGCTGCGGCAGCTGCGGTGGCGGCGTCGCCGTTCGCCTTGGACTCACGCGGCTTGTCGTCGTCGTCGTCCGCGTCGGGGGTCCGCAGGAGCTGCGCGCCGCTCAGGCTCGCCAGCTCGTACTCGTGCGTGGTGGACCGCTGCCGCAGCGCCTGCTCCGACGACATGCGACGAAAGTCCGCCAAGCTCGCGGCCTCCTCGGCTGGCGTGGGCAGCGCGTCGAGCACCTCCGGCTGGGGCGGCGTCGCCGCCTGGCCGCTGCGGCGGCCGCCGCCCTTGCCTTTGCCCTTGCCCTTGACCATGGCGGCCGGGCCGGCAGGTCACGGCCGGGCGCGCCGAGCGGCCTTAATTGCGCGATGGCGATGGCGCTCTCGTCGCCGGCTTTCCCCGCCTTATGCCCGAACGCGCACGCAGGCTGCCTGCACCGCACACGGCGCACGGCAGGCAGGGCACTGCCAGTCGACCTACCGAGACTGCCCGCGCCAACGTTCGCCACCTCAGCAGAGCCTTCATCTAGTCGTTCCTCGCCCTGGCACGTGGCTCACGACCCACCCACACCGCCGCCGCCTGCCGCCGCCAGCCATGCAAACCGGCGTCTCTCTCTCTCCCCCCGCACACCGTCGCGACCGCGGCATCTCCGCCGGCCTCTCTGCCGGCTCTCAGCAGCGCGCCGCGATGACGTCAACCACTGATGACGTCAACCAGTCCGCTCTGCCTGCTCGTTGGGCGTCGCTCGTTGGGCGCCGCTCGTTGGGCGCCGCTCGCTGCCCGCCTCGCTAAGGAGCGGGCCGCTTCGTCTACCACGCTCGCTGCTGAGGACGGCCAGGAGGGGGCAGATAGTATACGAACGCGTTCCACGTTGCAGGGGTGGCGTGGTGGTTCGCAGCCAGCGACTCGTGCACGCAGCGTGCGGCGTCCGGCGTCTTCGTGGGAAGGATGAACGCGCCCGGGTCGGCCGCCGGCGGTGGCGCCGGCGGCGTGCTGGAGGCGTCGTCGGTCTACATTTCAGCGTTGCGACTCATGGCGTCGCCGAGCGCGGACGCCGACCGCCTGCTGCTGGAACTGCTGGACCGCGTCACGCCGCCGGACGTGAAGGCGCGACGGGCCGCGCTGATGATGAGTGGTGCTGGCGGCGGCCAACCGGCGGCCGGCCCGGGCGGCCACTGAGGCGGTCACGCATGCTGAGCAGGTCCACTGTATGCCTTTGGGACGCGGGCGCCCATTGCGCGACAAGAGATACGACGTTTCGGCGGTTCCCGCTTGGGCCCCCGCGCGACCGCGTTTACGGCCATTTGCGGACGGCAGAACGCCGTGGAGCCGGCGGTGTGGCCGTGCACCGCGCTTGAGATTAGCGCCGCGCACGTGGAAGGCAAACGTGCTGGGCAAAGAGTGGAATCTCTGCCAGCACGGGCAGCGCCAGCGCGAACGCCCGGGGCGTGAGCAGGAGTCGCTCGCCACGTGCGGGCGGCACCCCCACGCTCAGAGGCCACTTGGGTCGGCACGCGCCGGCGCGTCCACGGCGTCGAGCGCAATGGTGTCGGCCGTGATGGCCAGCTCGACGGTGCGCCGGCCCATGGCGAAGCGCATGGTGCCGGTCTTGTTGATCCGGACCAAGTAGAGTTCCAGCGCGAACCCCGCCAGCTGCACGTAGCCGATGCGGCTGTTGCCGCAGCTGCTGAGCAGCACAGCCGCCTTTCGGTCGTTGCGCCCTCATGACCGAGCACGGTCTGCTGGCCGTTGGCCGCGATATGAGTACGCGGCCGGCTGCACACGGCGCGGCTAGCCTGGACGAACAGCACCTGCACGGTGCGCTGCATGCGCGACGGCCGGATCAAGGAAACGTGACGTTAAACTTTGTGGCGAACTTGGCCCTATCGAAATGCCTTGTTGGTGAGCTTTTCAATGGAATACATGGACAGCGTGAGGGTTGCAGCGCAAGGTGCACCGACCGGGCCGGCCAGCCGCCGTGGCAGAAGCAGGCTGTCGGACGCTCGGATGCCCGCGCCGCACAGTGCGCGTGGCATGTGAAACGCTTGGGGGCTGCATCGGCGCTGCCGCCGGCAGAGTGGCCGATCCGGTGTGGTGGCAGCGCGGCGATCGATCCGTGGCCCTTCGGCGCAAATATCGGTGCCAGCAGCGGGCGGCGGCCGGCAACGACGGGCGTGTCAACCGCTGCGCTGGCCGCTATGGACGAGATGGCACGCTGTCGTTGGCCCGTCTTTCGCGCTTGGGCGCCGGTATCGTGTTGCATCTGGCCGATGCATTCCGATCCGCGCCGATGGCCCCTGGTCCCTCTCGTCGACCGCGCGTGAGGCGGTGCCTGGTGCGAGGGCATCGCGGTGCGTGCCGCCGTGTCCCACGCGGTGCTGCCGCGCGGCGATGCTCCGCCGGCGGCGGTCGTTGCCCCTCCTCAACGAAGCCACCCCCCGCAGCGGGCCCCTCGGCCAAGCCGACCGGCGGCCGGCCGCGGCCGATCGATCGGCGGGAGGAAAAGGGCGCTGGCGGCGCAGGCGGCCGTCGGCGCGCGTGGGTCCGGCGCCGTCGGCCACGGGCGAGGCACAGCGGGCGGCCGCCGCGGCGCCCAGACGACGACGACGACCACGACCACGACGCACACCGCGGCGGCGCAACAGACACACCGCCACACGCACCCCCCCCCCCCCCACCCCCCCCCCCCCACCCCCCCGACACCCACCCAACCCCCCGGGCGCCGCCCCCCCACCCACCCCCCCCCCCCCACATCCGA
>Ga0180216_1001683_pt1 | contig 19316 bp, 20 predicted proteins | sample eDN3rd37CBELigMG_FD_128879 | JGI IMG/M metagenome (GOLD analysis project Ga0180216, IMG submission 128879) | Enriched Miracle-Growth compost microbial communities from Emeryville, California, USA - eDNA 3rd pass 37_C BE-Lig MG (version 2)... ...
AACGATGTCATCGCGCGCGGCGATCGGGCCTTGATCGACCTGACGCGCAGGTTCGACCACCTCAAGCTCACCCCCGAGACGCTGCGGGTGAGCGATGAGGGGGTCGAGCAAGCCTGGAAACAGGCAGACCCGGAGGTCATCTCGGCACTTGAGTTCGCCCATGACCGCATTCGCGCCTATCATGAACGCCAGCGCCCCGAGGACGCGCGCTTCACGGACGCCCTCGGCGCCGAGCTCGGCCATCGGTGGACGGCTGTCGAGTCGGTCGGTCTCTATGTGCCGGGCGGTTCTGCCTCCTATCCCAGCTCCGTGCTGATGAACGCGGTCCCGGCGCAGGTGGCCGGCGTGCCGCGGATCGTGATGGTCGTGCCGTCGCCACGTGGCGAGCTCAACCCGCTGGTCCTAGCAGCGGCACGCATCGCCAGTGTCCGTGAGATCTACCGTGTCGGCGGCGCTCAGGCCATCGCGGCGTTAGCTTACGGCACGGAGACGATTAAGCCAGTCGCGAAGATCGTCGGGCCCGGCAACGCCTATGTGGCCGCGGCCAAGCGCCAGGTCTTCGGAACCGTCGGTATCGATTCGATTGCCGGGCCGTCCGAGGTGCTCGTAATCGCGGACCGGCACAACGATCCAGAATGGATCGCTGCGGACCTGCTGGCCCAGGCGGAGCACGACGTTGCCGCGCAAGCCATTCTGATGACCGACGATGTGGAATTTGCCGATGCGGTCTGCGCCGCCGTCGATCGCCAGCTCCGTGGGTTGCCCCGCGGAAATATAGCGGGGGAGAGCTGGAGCACGTTTGGCGCTGTGATCGTGCTTCGCTCGCTTGACGAAGCGCCTTCGCTGGCGGATCGGATTGCCGCCGAGCACCTGGAGATCGCAACGCGTGATCCCGATGCGCTCGCCGGCCGTATCCGCAACGCCGGGGCCATTTTCCTCGGCGCGCTCACGCCCGAGGTGATCGGCGATTATGTAGCCGGGTCAAACCACGTCCTGCCGACCGCGCGCAGTGCCCGATTCTCCTCCGGCCTCGGCGTGCTCGACTTCATGAAGCGTACGTCTATCCTACGCCTCAACGGGCCGGCCCTCGACCGGCTGTCTTCCGCCGCTATGACGCTCGCCAGAGCAGAGGGGCTCGAAGCCCATCGACGCTCGGTTGAAATCAGACGTTCCGGGAAACGCTGAAGTTTTCGGTATGGATGAATTTCAGCAGCAACCCAAAGCGGATACTGCCCGGCTCATCGCGATCAAGCTGGACGAAAAGTCGATCCGTCGCTCCAACCCGAACATCGACCACGAACGGGAAGTCGCGATCTACGACATTCTCGACTGCAATACGTTCGCGCTCGAAGGCCGCGACGATGGCCCGTACAGGTTGACGCTCGGGATCGTGGAGGACCGGCTCGCGTTCAGCGTCGGCAACGAGACGGTGGACCCGATCGTTACCCACGTACTTTCGCTGTCGCCGCTCCGGCGTCTGATCAAGGACTACTTCATCGTTTGCGACAGCTATTACGATGCGATCCGCTCCGCGCCGCCGTCGAGGATTCAGTCCATCGACATGGGACGGCGCGCGCTCCACGATGAAGGCAGCCGCATATTGGTGGATCGGCTCAAGGGAAAAATCAGGGTGGACCACGACACAGCGCGGCGCTTGTTTACGCTGATCTGTGCGCTGCACTGGAAGGGCTGAGATGGTCGGGGGGGCCAGCGTCGCGCCCAAGGCTGTGTTGTTCGCGTGCACCATGAACGTCATCCGCTCGCCGATGGCAGCGGCGATTCTGAAGCACCTTGCTGGGCAGAGGATTTATGTCGAGTCGGCCGGTATACGCGCTGGAGAGCGCGATCCGTTCGTCGAAGAGGTGATGAACGAGATCGGTATCGACATCAGTCGCCATCGCCCGCGAACCCTCCGTGAGCTGGACGACACGACGTTCGATCTGATCATCACCCTGTCGCCTGAGGCGCATCACCAGGCGCTGGAGCTGACCCGAACCATGGCGGTGGATGTCGAGTACTGGCCGACCCTCGATGCCTCTCTCGTAGCAGAGGTAGGCAATCGGGAGCAGATTCTGCAGGCTTATCGCTCCGTCCGCGACAGCCTGTTCAATCGCATAAAAGAGCGGTTCCGGCTTACCGGCGGGCCTTCTGTCTAGCCATTGCAAATAGGTCAGCATTGCTGACATAATTGTCTCCGAAACGGAGGTATTCTGATGGACGAGGCTACAGGCTGGGAGCCCCGATACGCTGATCGCGCGGCGCGTATGCGGGCGTCGGAAATCCGCGAGCTGCTGAAGCTGCTCGATAGGCCTGACATCATTTCCTTCGCAGGCGGGATTCCGGACCCGGCACTGTTTCCTATGGAGGAGGCGCGTGAGGCCTATGCCAAGTGTCTTGCGAGCGAGACTGTAGCGAGGCAGGGACTGCAATACTCGGTGAGCGAGGGATACCAGCCGCTCAGGGAATGGATTGCCGGCTATATGGGCCGCCTCGGCGTGCGCTGTACTCCCGACAACATCCTGATCACGTCGGGCTCTCAGCAGGCGCTCGAGTTCATCGGGAAGTTGCTGATCTCCTCTGGCGAAACCGTACTGGTCGAGATGCCGACCTATCTCGGCGCCTTGCAGGCCTTTTCAGCTTTCGAACCGCAGTACGACGAGTTGCGGCTCGAGAATGGGAACAGGACGGCGGCATCCTACGGTGAAACCGCGGGCAGATCCGAGCGGGTCAAGATGGCCTATGTCGTCCCGGATCACGCCAACCCCACGGGCAAGACGCTGTCGGTTGCCGCGCGAGAACGGCTGCTCGACCTCGCGCAGGACCTCGACATCCCCGTCGTCGAAGATACGGCTTATGCCGCGCTTTGCTTCGAAGGCGAGCCAAAACCGAGCCTGCAGGCCCTCGACGTGAAGCGCTGCGGAAGCATTGACAGGTCGCGGGTCATCTACTGCGGCACCTTCTCGAAAACGATCACTCCGGGGCTGCGCGTCGGCTGGATCTGCGCGGCCGCACCGATCGTCCGCCGGCTGGTGCTCATCAAACAGGCCGCGGATCTCAACTGCTCGCTGCTCAACCAAATGGTGATGCACCGCTTGGCCGAGTCCGTGTTCGAGGGGCAGGTCAAGCGCGCTCGCACGCACTACGCGCGCCGGCGAGATGCCATGATCAAGGCGCTCGCCAATCACATGCCGGCTGGTGTGAGCTGGAGCGAACCCGGCGGCGGCCTCTTCGTCTGGCTGACACTTCCGGCCGGGGTCGATGCCGCTGCCCTTTTGCAGCGCGCGGTGGATGAGATCGGCGTCGCGTTCGTTCCAGGGGCCGCTTTTTTCCCTGACGCCCGCGGCCGCAACACATTGCGGCTCAGCTATTCACTTCCGGACGAACCTACGATCCGGGAGGGGATTTCACGGCTCGGGCGGCTGGTTGCCGCCTTGTAACTGGGATCGCTGCTCCGGACGCTCGCTGCACGAGAAGATCTCGAAACGATTGCCGAAATGAAGGAGCCCCGCTGCTCCTCTTGGAGCAGCGGGGCTTGAAGTAACTCGAACTCGGAGCCAGGAAGTCTCAGTTCAACCGGCGTTTGACTTCGCCGATGCCTTGCTCAATCAAGCGCGAGTTCACATCCGGCGTCACCTTCTGCCGGATGATCCGCTCGGCCGCAGCAATGGCGCTGTCGACAGCCGCCGCGCGGACCTCGTTGAGCGCCTGAGCCTCGGCTCGGGCGATCTTCTCCTCGGCCAGCTTGGTGCGGCGCTCGAGGCTTTCCTTCAGGCTCTGGCGCGTCTCGGCCGCAAGGGTCTCCGCTTCGCGCCTGGCCTGCTCGATGATGGCGCTGGCCTCATCCTCCGCCTCGCGGCGCTTGCGCTGATAGTCATTAAGGAGCTGCTGAGCCTCCTCGCGCAGGCGACGCGCCTCGTCCAGCTCACGGCGGATCGCGTCGGCACGCTCGTCGAGCGCCTTCGTGATCAGGCCGGGAACCTTGTAGTAGACGAGCAGGGCGACGAAAGCGACGAACGCTGCCGCGACCCAGAACTCGGCGGTGCCAAAGATCGAACCGGTGTTGGCGAGCATGACGAGCATGACGCTTTACTCCCCTGGTACCGGCTCGAGGGCGCGGCGAGCTTCCTCCGCACTGACCTCGGCTCCGATTAGCTTCTCGACGATGGTTCCGGCGGTATCCGTCGCGATCTCGCTGACCTGAGCCAACGCGCGCGCCTTCATATCGCTGATACGCTTTTCAGCGTCCGCGACCTTGGCATTGACTTGAGCTTCGACCCGAGCCCGCTCCTCCTCGACCTCGGCGGCGAGCTTCTCGCGGGTCTCGCGGGCGATGGCACTGGCCCGTGCCCTGGCAGCGGCCAGTTCCTGCTCGTAGGCCGCCAGCGCCTTCTCCGTTTCGGATTTCAGGCGTTCCGCTTCATCGAGATCCCGCTGGATGCGATCGCGTCGCTCCTCGATCACTTCCGAGATTCGCGGCAGCGACCAGCGCGACAGGATGAAGTAGAGCGCCCCGAAAGTTATGGCGAGCCAAACGAGCTGGGGCGAGAAATCAGAAACGTTGAGCTGCGGGAGCCCTCCGCTCTGATTTGCCGCCTCTGCGGTTGCCGTGGCGAGCACGACGAGGCTAGCTAGCATGACAGTCTCCGGGCGGAGCGGATGTCGATCGCGAGTATCGCATGTCCTCTATACGAGAACGCACCCGTGATCGACCCCCCTCGATCAGCCGAACAGAATGATGAGCGCGATGAGCAGGCCGAAGAGGCCGGTCGCCTCGGCAAGAGCGAAGCCGATCAGCAGGTTGGTGAACTGGCCCGGCGCCGCGGACGGGTTGCGCAGAGCACCCGACAGGTAGTTGCCGAAGATGTTGCCAATGCCAATGCCGGCACCGATGAGGGCGAAGCAGGCGAGGCCCGCACCGATGAATTTGGCAGCCGTCGGATCCATTTACAGTCTCCCTTCAGAGGTCGCTTGAGTTGCAGAAAAGGTACCCGGGAATGAAGCAGGCACTCCCGTGGATCAGTGGTGCATGTTCACGGCGTCGTTCAGGTAGATGCATGTGAGCACGGTGAAGATGAACGCCTGCAGGAAGGCCACGACGACCTCCAGACCCGTGAAGGCGATGGTGAACAGCAGCGGCGCAAAGCCGAAGATGCCGAGGCTGACCACGAACCCGGCGAAGACCTTCAGCATCGTGTGACCCGCCATCATGTTGGCGAAGAGACGGACCGAAAGGCTGATCGGCCGGATGAGATAAGAGATGAGCTCGATCGGCACGATGAGGGGCATCAACCAGACGGGAACACCTTCGGGCACGAACAGCTTCAGGTAGCCGAAACCGTGACGTGCGAATCCGATGGCTGTGACAACGACGAAGACGAGGGCGGCCAGCGCGAAGGTGACGATGATGTGGCTGGTGACGGTGAAGGAATACGGGATCAGGCCGAGCATGTTCATCGCGAGGATGAACGTGAAGAGGGTGAAGACGAACGGGAAGTACTTCATACCAGCCATGCCCACGTTCTCGCGGACCATGTTGGCGATGAATTCGTAGGAGAGCTCGGCAACGGACTGGAGGCGCGTGGGCACAAGGGAGCGGCCGTTCGTCGCCAGCGCGAGAAAGCCGACGATCAGCGCTACACCGAGCACCATGAAAAGCGAAGAGTTGGTGAAAGAGGCATCGATGCCGAAGATCTCGAACTCAGCGAGCCGATTGATCTCGAACTGATGCATGGGGCCGTGGGCCCCTTCCTCCGCGCCAGTCGCCACTCTCTAGCCCCCTACCTCTCGTCCTCGTCGTCCGGCTCTATCACCGACGGCGCCGCCCGTTGCAGCGGCGCAGCAGCCTCCTGCATTCGCCGGGCGCTCCGAACCACATTCATCAGCCCAGCCGCAAAGCCGAGCACCAGAAACAGCACCAAGAGCCAGGGCCTCGAACCGAAATAGCCGTCGAGGAACCAGCCCACCAATCCGCCGAACAGCACCCCAACCACCAACTCGATGGCGATCTTGAAGGCCTGCCCGAGAGCAGCCCCACGCGCAGCATTGTCAAGCTGAGGCGCCCGTCTGGCCTTGACCTGCTCGAGGCGCTCACCTAGCCCCGCCGCGCGCGCTCTCAGCGCCTCACGATCCTCCGGGCTGATCTCTCCGCGCCCCGAACCGTGGTCTTTGCCGTTGTTGGACATGGCAACGCTCGCCCGAACGCTGAAGTGTTGGGCCGATGCACGGCGGGGTATTCGACGGCGCGCACCTTAGTGAGGGGCCCCAGGGGTGTCAAGAAAGCGCCATACCTGTGGGCGGTTGGGCAGGTATGGCGAAACCGCGCAGGTAGCGTTCGCGCCAAACCGGGCAAGCTCCTGCACCGCAATAGAGAGGCCCAACCAGATCAGTTGCACGGCTGAATAAAGGTGGGGCAGGTGAATGAGGCAGGCGAGCAACAAACAAGCGTCACATTTATTGGCGCCACAATGCCCGAAATTTCAGCTCAAGGAGCGCAGGATGACGTTTCGATATGTGATCTTGGCTGCTGTTTTTTCGACAGCGGCGACCTGGGCCTCTCCTGGCTCCGGCCCGGCGGCGGAAGAGGTCAAACGCGAGACACCCGAAACCAAATGGCAGCTGGCCCAAGGACCACGTCGGGGCGAGGCCGGTGAGGATGAGGAGCGCAAGAAGCGCGGCGAAGGTCGGGGGCAACAGCGGGAGCAGAAGCAAGAGCCGCGTCGGTCAGAGCCTCAAAGCGACGGGCGGTCACCTGCAAAAGCGGCTCCCGTTCAGCATGAGCCGCGCCGGGGGCCTCGGAATGAAGAGGAGCAATCGAAGCGGAAGGAGCAGCCCCCGCGCATCGAGGCGCGGCCCCCCGCTCAGCCCAAGACCATCGTCGACGATCCGCGTCGGCGCGATAAGGGGCAGTCAAATCGCAATGAGCCGCCGCCACGAATCGAGGCGAGGCCACCTGTTCAGCCCAAGGTCATCAACACTGAGCCCTCGAGAGGCGATGATGCTCGCAAGGGGCTGGCTCCAAGAGGAAAGGGTGACGATCAGCGGGAGGTCCGCGACGACGGTCGTCAGAAGAGCCGCGACGCGCGGGACGAACGCAAGGACGTTCGTGAGGAGCGGCGCGACCCGCGTGACGATCGCCAGGATGGGCGGAAGGAGGCCCGCGACGAGCGTCGGGACCATCGGGCTGGCCCTCCCTTCCGCCGGCTCGACGATCTGAAGGGACAACGCAAGCAGCGGGTGGAGCAAGGCGGGCGCACGATCATCGAGGAGCCCGACAAGCGGATCATCGTCAAAGAGAAAGGGCGCACCATCATCCGCCACGACGAATCCGAGAGGTTTCGGCGCAAGTTCAAGGACGCCCGTGAGGAGCGGCGTAACGGTCTGCGAATCGCGACGTTCGTCCGGCCTGACGGCGTGCATGTCATCTCCGAATATGATGAGCACGACCGGCTGGTGCGGCGCTATCGGCGCCACCGCGATGGTCGGACCGTCGTGCTCATCGACAACCGCCACCACCACCACGGACCGGGCTTCGTGACTGGCCTGGTCGTTGGCGCCCTTCTCAACCTACCGCCGCCCAGGGTTCACATCCCGCGCGAGAAGTACATCGTCGAGTACGATGATGCCTCCTACGATGATGTGTACGAGGCCCTCACCGCGCCTCCGGTCGAGGAGCTGGACCGTGGGTATACTCTCGACGAGATCCGCTACAACCACGCCCTGCGGGAGCGGATGCGGAGGATCGACCTCGATTCGATCACCTTCGATTTCGGCTCCTGGGAGGTGGCGCCGGATCAGTACGGCAAGCTCGAGCGGATCGCGCGGGCCATCAACCGCGTGCTGGATCGGAACCCGGATGAGATTTTCATGATCGAAGGTCATACCGACGCGGTGGGCTCGGACGAGGATAACCTGACCCTGTCCGACCGCCGCGCCGAGACGGTCGCCATGATCCTCTCTGACGAGTTCGGTGTGCCACCCGAGAACCTCGTCACGCAGGGGTACGGTGAGCAGTTCTTGAAGATCCCGACGGAAGCTCCGGAGCGCGCCAATCGCCGCGTCTCGGTAAGGCGCATCACGCCCCTGATGTCGCGGGCGGCACCATAACCCGCGCGCCCGGCTTGGTGCGCGGCTGATGTCTGCCTCGCACCCTATCTGATGAGCCCCCGGCCTAACGGTCGGGGGCTGACTTCATTCCGCCCCGCGAATCGCGCGAAGCTGCGCGTAGAAAGTGGCGTGGGGGACATCGAGCATGTCGGATCGCATTCTCAGAGACGAGCATGGCCGAGCGGCCAATGACGACGTGCCCCTCGCACGCCCTGGCCGGGTAAGGCGAGCCACCGGCACGCGGCCGGTTTTCGAGCGGAAGACCATTGCGCTCGTCTACGATTTCGACGGCACGCTCTCACCGCGGCCGATGCAGGAATACACTTTCCTTCCCAAAATCGGTGAAGACCCTAAGGCCTTTTGGGCGGAATCGAACCGGTTGGCGCGGGAGCAGGCGGCCGATCCGCTCATCACGTACATGCATCTCATGTACAAGAAGGCGAAGGCCAAAGGCGTGCGGATCGACCGGGAGGACTTGGTAGCGCTCGGCCGGAGCGTCGATCTGTTTCCGGGCGTGACGGAGTGGTTTGACGCCATCGGCGAGTACGTCAAAATCCGCTCGGAAACAAATGGCGTGACGCTCCGACATTACCTGATCTCCTCGGGCCTTACGGAGATCATCGAGGGGACGAGCATTTACCGGCACTTCCACAACGTTTTTGCTTCGGAATACTGGTTCGACCCTTACGATTTGCCGTTTCCGAAACGCGTCATCACCGATACCGGCAAAACGCAATATCTCTTTCGCATAAACAAAGGTGTCGAGGATCTGCGCGAGAGCATCAATCAGCACATGCCCGAGGAGAAACGGCCCATTCCGTTCTCCAACATGATCTATTTCGGTGACGGTGAAACGGACGTGCCTTCCATGGCCGTCATGCGCAAGAATGGCGGCCATGCGATTGCCGTGTATCCACCCGGCAAGCCGAAGGCGAAATGTGTCGACCTGTTCAAAGCCGGGCGCATCGATTTCTTTGCCGCCGCCGACTATCGCCGCGGCTCCGACCTTTTCCGCCGCACCTGCCTGCTCATAGACCGTATCCTGGCCGACATGCGCGTGCAGGAGGAGATCTGGCGGATCAGGCGCGACGTGACGAAGGGGAAATAATCTCTCCCAGCCGATCGGCTGTGCTGAAGAGACAGCTATTTCTCCTCGATCGAATTTCTCAGTTTTCGCGGTTCCTCATGTGCGCTGAAACGCGGTTCAGCCGAAGCCCATCGATCAACGAACCGTGAAGCCGCAAATTCCCGCTCTGATTGCGATTTGAAGCCCCGGCTACCGACGTTGTGGTATGCTCATGGTTGCCCGGCAGTTTTGCCGAGCAGAGCTCCATAGCGAAACGCAATCAGGGAGGATTGACCGTGACCAGCGCGATATCGATTCACCCGTCGGTCGATGGCGGTGTGCGGAGAGTGCAGGTTGAGAACTTCTCCGGCGGGACCCTCTCGTGCAAATGCGCCAGCAATCCCGTGCAGGTGCAGGTCGGAGCCCAGGTCGCATACAATCACGTCTGCGGCTGCACAAAGTGCTGGAAACCGGAAGGGGCGCTGTTCTCGATGGTTGCTGTCGTCCCGCGGGACAAGCTCAGCGTCGTAGCAAATGGCGATAAGCTGCGCGTGGTCGATCCCAATGCCGTCATTCAGCGGCATGCCTGCAGCGACTGCGGCGTTCACATGTATGGCCGTATCGAGAACCAAAACCATCCCTTCTATGGGTTCGACTTCGTTCACCCTGAGCTTTCGAAAGAGGAGGGGTGGGCACCCCCTGAGTTCGCGGCTTTCGTGTCATCCGTGATCGAGGCCGGGACTGACCCGGCACAGATGCCGGCCATCCGCGCCCGCCTGAAGGAACTCGGTCTCGAGCCGTACGATTGCCTGTCGCCGGCTCTGATGGACGCCATAGCGACCCACAATGCGAAAGCCTCGGGTGTCTTGAAGAGCTGAGAATCGGCACTCGCTTGGTCTGTCAGGTCACCCTCGACCTCTGCCGCACCGGCTTTCCGGTGCGGCCTTCGATTCGAAACGCCGACATCCTCTGTTCTCGCCACCAGGCTAGCAATTCGTTTTTTCAAAGTGCTTCCGATCAAGCAACGGAAGTCGATCGGGGGGTGGGCGTGCTCGCATTCTTTGCGCGCCCAACCGCCGATCCGTGAGAATGCGTTTTCTTTTTGAGCGGGATATCTAGTCAGATAAGCAAATTCATTCTATCCAGTGCGGTAACCACCGACGTCCGCGCGGGACAACTCGTGCATCGATCGAGCTGGAGCTGCCCATGATCACAGCCATAGTCCGTTATCCGCTTCCCTCTCATATCGGCCGGTCTGAGTGTCTCGCCCACTACCAGCGGATCGCACCTGATTTCGGTCCGGTTCCCGGATTGATCCGCAAGCAATTCATCTGGGGCGCGCACGGTCTCGCGGGCGGCGTCTATCAATGGACAGACATCGAGTCCGCTCGCCGCTTCTATTCCGGGTCGTGGCTAGACGGCATTCGGGCGCGTTACGGCGTTGATCCCGAGATCGAGTACTTCGAAACGCTCGTCATCACGGAGAATCCGGGCGGCTTCGTCACCGTGCCGGGCGAGGATGCCACCACCGCTCCCTTCGCTTCCATTCCCTCCCTCTGAATTGAAGCCGTGTTTCGGATCAGAGCCTCCGGCAAACAGGAGATTCCGATGACCACCAAGTTCGCCTCGCTTTCGCGTCGCCAGCTGCTCGCTGGGGCCGCAGGAACGCTTGCCGCTGCCCCATTGCTTGCGAGCGGGTTCGGATTTGCGCGTGCGCAAACTACCGCAATGCCGGTCAAAATCGCCTGGAACGCCGGTGCGGTCTGCTCGGCACCCGTCGGTTACGCCATCGACAAAGGCATCTTGGCGAAGCACGGGCTTGCTGGCGAAACGGTCAATTTCGCCGGGTCCACGGAGCAGCTTCTCGAGGCGATCGCCACTGGCAAGGCCGACGCGGGCGTCGGCATGGCGCTGCGCTGGCTGAAGCCGCTCGAGCAGGGTTTCGACGTCAAGGTCGTTGCCGGTACGCACGGCGGCTGCATTCGTCTCCTGGGGTCTAAGGCGGCGGGCGTCACGAAACTCGAGCATCTCAAGGGCAAAACGATCGCCGTCAGCGATCTCGCAAGCCCGGGCAAGAGCTTCTTCTCCGTGTTGCTGGCGCGTGCGGGGATTGATCCCAACACGGAGGTCGATTGGCGCGTCTTCCCCGGTGATCTCCTGGCGCTCGCCGTCGAGAAGGGGGAGGCGCAGGCCCTGGCGCACTGGGACCCCGACACGTGGCGTTTCCTCAAGAACGGCGACCTCGTCGAGCTCGCGAACAATCTCAGCGGCGAGTTTTCCAACCGGACGTGCTGCGTGATTGCCGTGCGCGGCAGCCTGTTCCGGGAGGACAAGGCGGCCGTGAAGGCGCTGGTGACCGCATTGCTGGAGGCTTCGACCCTGGCGGCCAACGATCCTGCCACCACCGCGCAGGTCTACTTCGACACCTACAAGCCGAAGAGCAGCGTCGAAGATCTGATAGCCATGCTCAAGAGCCATACGCATCACCATCACCCGCTGGGCGAGGCCTTGAAGCGTGAGCTTGCGCTTTACGCGGAGGAGCTGAAGTCGGTGCAGGTGCTGAAGCGCTCCACAGATCCTGTCCAATTCGCCGAGCGCATCTACGGCGACGTGTTCAGCTGAGGCTGAGATGACAGTCGCGATCAACGAATCCGCTTCGGGCGAGCTGCCGTTCCAGGCCCTCGCCCGGACAAGGACCGGCCGACCGAGCATCCGCTGGGGGGCGATGGTCCCGCCCACTGCCTGGGCGGCTTTCGCCGCCGTTACGGCCTACTGGCCGCAGGTTCAGGATTGGCCACGGACGAATGAGCTTGCAGGCATCGCGGTTGCCATTGCGGTCGTCCTCGCTGTCGCAGCCGTATTGAACGGGCATCTCGGAGCGTTCGGGGCCCGCCTGCGCCACTGGGAGCCGTGGTTCACCGTACTGGCGGTTCTCGCCAGCGTGTGGGAGATCGTGACAGCGAAGCTCGGCTGGCTGCCGGCGCCGTTCTTCATGCCGCCTCAAGCCATCCTCGAGGTCTACCTCGACGAAGGCGACAAGCTGCTCGAATGCATTGTCTATTCGGCGCTACTGCTGGCGAAGGGTGTAGTCATCGGTGCGAGCGTCGGCTTCGTTGCCGGAGTGGCCCTCGGCTGGTCGCCCCGCATATCCTACTGGGGGCATCCCATTCTGCGCGTCATCGGGCCCTTGCCCGCGACGGCCTGGCTTCCGTTCGCCTTTTTCGTGTTTCCGACCAGCTCCAGCGCGAGCGTCTTCCTGATCGCTCTCGCCGCAGGCATTCCGGTCACGATCCTGACCTGGTCCGGCATATCGTCCGTCAGCAGCGCATACTACGACATCGCGCGTACGCTGGGGGCCAGCCGGTCCTTCCTCGTGCTGAAGGTCGCGATCCCTGCAGCGATGCCGCACGTGTTCGTGGGGCTTTTCATGGGCCTTGCGGCTTCGTTCGCCGTGCTGGTGGTCGCCGAGATGATGGGCGTGAAGGCCGGCCTGGGCTGGTACCTGCAGTGGGCCCAGGGCTGGGGCGCCTATGCCAACATGTACGCCGCGCTGTTCGTGCTGGCCTTGGTCTGCGCAAGCCTCGTCGCGCTTCTGTTCAAGGTGCGGGACCACTTCCTCGCCTGGCAGAAAGGGCTGCTCAGATGGTAGCGCAGGCAACTCGCATCGAGCCGTCCGCCGAGCCCGGCATGGCGCTCTCGATCTCAGCTGTTTCGCATGCGTTCGATCTCGAGGGCGGCACGCTGCCCGTCCTCAAGGATGTCGACCTGGAGGTCGAGGCCGGAAGCTTCGTCGCGATCCTGGGACCGTCAGGGTGCGGGAAGTCGACGCTCTTGCGACTCATCGCGGGGCTCGAACAGCCGCTGGTCGGAAAGATCCACGCGGACGGCGTGCCAATCACCGGACCCGATCCGTCACGCGTCGTCGTTTTCCAGGATCCCACGCTCTATCCCTGGCGAACCGTGGAGCGGAATGTCGCGCTGGGACTGGAGGCGCAAGGCCTCCTCAAAACACGACGTCATCGGATCGGTGCAGCCCTTCGCCTGGTTGGTCTTGAGGAGTTCGCATCGGCCTATCCTCATCAGCTCTCCGGCGGCATGGCGCAGCGCGCAGCGTTGGCGCGCGCTCTGGTGAATGATCCGCGCCTGCTGATCCTCGACGAGCCGCTGGGCAAGCTCGACCAGCTCACGCGCATGGCGATGCAGAGTGAGATCGTCTCGTTGTGGCGCAATGCGGGCTTCACCAGCCTGATGGTGACGCACGACGTCGAGGAGGCCCTGCTGATGGCCGAGCGCGTCGTCGTGATGAGCCCGCGTCCTGCGTCCATCGTGGAGATCATCGACGTGGATCTCCCCTATCCCCGTCATCGCGCCGACCCGAAGCTCGCAGAGCTGCGCCACCGGGCGTTGGAGCTGCTGGGTCTCGGGGCCGAGCTTTAGCACGGTGTCATGGCACAGCTACCGTACAGGATGATCCGGTATGTCCCGACCGTTCTACTTGTGATCGGGGGAACCGTGCTTTTCATCGCGCTGATTTGGTGGGCTCTGGTTTTCGGTGTCGTGCTGCAAGCCGAAGTGCTGTCGCTGCGCGAGGCCGGCATCTGCCTCTTCGACACGTCCGGCCTCTGCCAGGCCGTCGCCTCGCTGTGCACCCGCGATCACATCCTCAACGTCCGGGTCTATGAGCCGGAAGCGTTCTGGCTTGCCATTGCCCTGATCGGAGCAGGCACGGCTGCCGCTTTTGCTCGGCGGATCAACCCGAGCAGCGCCACGTGACCGTCCGCCCGAAGGTCTTGCTCAGGCTCGAACTTCTGCTAAATGCGGCTTATCAGAGGCACGCATCTATGCTAGCTGCCTCGCTTCCCGCGCTGGATGGGTGGCCGAGTGGTTGAGGAGCCAATTTTGAAAGACGCCGCGGGCCATGCAGTTCGACGGGGGACCGGCCTTGGCTAAACCTATTTTCGTAAAACGCTTACCTATTGCTCGCCGGGCCGATGGCCGCCCATTGGGAGAACGGGGGATGTTCTCTTGCGTACTTGCTTCCTCTTAAGTTCGCGCCAGGGCTCTTCATTATTCCGTCTGACTTCGAGAGCCAGTACGCCTTCGCTCTCAACCAGAACCTCCAGCCTTGGCAAAGATACACCAGACGGCCCTTCTCCACTCACATTCATTTCAGCTTTCATATTGAGCGGCGGATTGTCGGCGTAAGTCAGCCTAAATAATAGCGTATGATGCCCTGGCTTTTCTGCTTCTATCTCTGCCCAAATAGCCAGCGGTAACCATTGGGGGAAAGAATTTACTAAGATATCCCCGCCATAAACACCGATTAAAATGTCTTTACCCGTAGTCTCCCTGCGTACATCATCACAAAAGAGTACGGCATTAAACCTCACTTCCGTCATGGCACCCGCTCTAAGAGCTCTGCAGACGATGTCGTTGCAGCCTCAGGTGTTATTTTTTTTCTAATTTTTTTATCCGATGTCGTCTCAGCCTCAGGCGTCAGCTTTCTAATTTTTGTGTCTTCGCTCTTGAGCTCGACAGCGAAGCTTACTCGCGAGTCGTCTAGGTCCGGCGCGCCCACGAGCAGCGGATGTATATAGTTTGGCGCTGGCCGCTCAGAGAACCGAACGATCCGATAGTCCATCTCTGCACCCATGGCCAGCAGTAGGTCGCTAATGGTATCCAACTCGAAGTTGCTCGGCGCCGCCAGCCAACGTGTCACTTGGGCGGGGTCTTTTCCGAGCATTTCAGCTATAGTCTTTTTTGTTATAGCGCCCTTTTCAGCTTCTTCGGCAAAGAACTCCGCAATGGCAGTGAACACACGGTTCCTCTGCCTTTGACGATAGTACGCAATCTCTCTGCGGCTAAGCTCTCTCTTTGAAGTATTTTCCATTGATCGCACCGCTCACCAGTTGGTTCACGTCGGTAGAGACCATCGGCGGATATGGATGGAACAAGCTAGACCAGACAGCGCGTGCTCTCCGCTTCACTTGCTTCCACTCACGTGACTGCCAGCCACCTAACTCCTCTCTCAGAGCATAGTTCGTCGCAACGAAGACATCTTTGTCAGCAAAGAGCCCAAGCACCCTAATTGAAGGAGCTGGTCGGACACTTCTTATCTCCCAAACGGCGTCCTCTACCGGGTAGAGCAAAAAGAGGTACTTCGGGTGGATAGGTTGCCCCTCCGCAAACACCTCTAAGTCCGCTTGGAGGAAGCCAATCCTCTCCTCCAACTCTTGGTCTTCATGGGTTGTGTTCAGAAGCGACCACACGTCTTCGGCTAGGAGCATGCATCTTCGGGCTGAGGTACCTGCAGCCAACGGCCTGAGCGCGAACAATCTCCTCTCCTGCAATCTCCATCGTATCACATCATGAATTGACATATAAGTCAAACGCATCTAGGCCGGCAATAAATGAACACAATATGATTAATCGTCCAAAAGAGACTTCGGTCAGCAACTTGTATCCAATCTTGGTCTCCGCCCCTCGACTATCGATGTATATAGAAAGGACAATCAGAGCACGGTGCAATTCCAGCCTAGGACATACATGAAAAACGCTCCGTGAGTTATCAGCCTGCGTATCGCCAAGCTTTGCACGAGTTGCACTTAACTGGTCAACTACGAGCCCTCTCGCTGGGCGCCAGACCTGCAACTCTAGATACCTGTTCGCCGGTACAATTCCGATGCTGCAAATGCGATCTCGAGTGTGCTACAAGCTCGCCCCGGCCCCCTGATCGCGGTGCTTGGGTCAACGGGTGTGAGATCCGGGGTTGGCATCGCCAAGTGCTTCCACTAAGTACCCGGGAACATTGAGCGGACGGGTGGCCGAGTGGTTGAAGGCACCGGTCTTGAAAACCGGCAGGCTCGCAAGGGTCTCGGGGGTTCGAATCCCTCCCCGTCCGCCAGTTTATACCCACTCACCCACCGATATCAGAACCCTCACAACCACAACACCTTCCGCCGCAGATCGAGGTCATCGCGAAGGTCCTTGGATGGGCCAGTGTGGATCACGCGGCCGCGCTCAAGGGCGATGGTGCGGTCGGAGAGGGCTAGGGCGAGGTCGAGATTGTGGTCGACGATGATGATCGAAACCTCGTGCCGGAGCCGGTCGAAGCTTTCGAATAGCTGCTCGACAATGGCTGGCGCCAATCCTTCGAAAGGCTCGTCCAACAGAAGCACCTTCACGTCGCCGGAAAGCGCGCGGGCGACGGCCACCATCTGCTGCTCGCCGCCGGAAAGGAGGTCTGCCGGCGTGTCGAGGCGCTCGCGAATTCGGGGGAAGTATTCGAAAACCCGCTCGAGGTCCCATCGCACGCCGTCACCCTTCTGACGGTACAGCCGCCCGAGTTCGAGGTTTTGCGCCACCGTCATGCCGGCGAAGAGCCCGCGGCCCTGCGGTACGCAGCCGATGCCGCGCTGGGCAATTTGGGCCGACGGCAGGCCAGTGATCTCCTGCCCGGCAAGACGTATCGAACCGGAAGCCGGCGGAGCGATACCTATCAGAGTCTTGAGCAGCGTCGACTTGCCTGCGCCATTGCGGCCGAGAAGCGCGACAATCTCGTGGCGATGAACATCGAATGAGACGTCTGCAAGAATGTGGCTCTTGCCGTAGAAGGTGTTGACGTTTTCTACCGAGAGCAGCGCTTCGGGCTCCGCGGCACTTTCCCTTGGCTTGGCCGCGACGTTCGTCACACCCGATCCAATATAGACCTGTTGGACCTCGGGGCTCGTGCGCGCGTCCTCGACCGAACCATCGACGAGCACCTTGCCCTCATTCATCACCGTGACGGCATCGGCGATCTGAAAAACGCGGTCGATATCGTGCTCGACGAGAAGCACCGGCACGTCGGCCGAGATGTGCTTGATGATGTCGCCGATGCGTTGCCGCTCGGCGGCTGAGAGGCCCGCGAGAGGCTCATCGAGCAGGAGAAGGCGCGGTTTGGTGGCCAGCGCCAGGCCCATGTCGAGGAGACGTTGCCCGCCATAGGAAAGGGTGCCGGCTTCGGCAAGCTCGATGCCCGCGACGCCGAGATAGCGGATGATGGCTTTCGTTTCGTCTTCGATTTCGGAGATGGAGCGGGCTGCAGTCCAGGGATCCATGCGCCGCGGGTGGCGGGCCTGAACAGCGAGGCGCAGATTTTCTTCCACGGACAGACTCGGGAAGAGATTGGTGATTTGGAACGAACGGCCAATCCCGGCTGCGGTGATGGCTTCGGGGGCAAGCCCGGCGATTGACTGGCCGCGCAGCAAAATATTTCCCTCGTCCGGCGGGAACATTCCGGAGATCAAATTGAAGGCGGTGGTCTTGCCGGCACCGTTCGGTCCGATGAGGGCGTGCAGTGAGCGATCGCGGACATCGAAATCGACGCCCTGCACCGCGCGAATGCCGCCGAAACTCTTGGCGATGCCGCGCACTTGGAGGATCGCGCCATCGTAGTGCTCTTGCGGAATCAGGAATGCCGGCAGCGGCTCGTCGGAAAGCGTCCGCCCTGCCATAGCGGCTTCCTCGACGATCCGTTTCCGAAATGGCGCGATGAGGCGTCCAGCAACGCCGACGAGACCGGTCGGCGAGAACATGACGAACCCGACGAACAAGATGCCGAAGAAGAACAGCCAATGCGGCGTCCAGATCGACAGAAACTCCCGGAACAGGATGTAGAACAGCGCGCCGAGTGCGGGGCCCAGGAAGCTGCGCATTCCGCCGATCACCACCATGGCGATCAGTTCGCCCGAGAAGGCGACGGCCAAAGGCTCGGCGGAGGCGAAGCGGTGATTGAAAACGGAAAGCACGCCGGCAACCGCGACGACGGCTGCTGAAATGACGAAGCCCAGGAGCTTGTAGCGGTTCGTCGGATAACCGATGAAGCGGGCGCGCTCCTCGTTCTCACGGATGGCGACGAGAACCGACCCCGCTGGCGATCGGTGAAAGCGCCAAAGCAGGTAGGCCACGCCGAGTCCGACGGCGGCGACGACCCAATAGTAGATGTGGTCGTTTTCGAGATCGAGCCCGAGCACCGTTGCGCGGGTGACACCGCCAAGACCGCTCTCTCCACCCGTGAACTCGGTCCAACGGAAGGCGATGGCGAAGAGCAGGGCCGTGAGTGCCAGCGTGAGCAGGGAGAAATAAACGCCGCGCCGCCGCAGGATGAGGGCGCCAAGCAGTGCCGACGCAACTGCCACGAAGAGGACTGCGAATAGGCCCGGGAGGATGACGCCCCCTGGAAACCAATGCTTCTGGCTCAAGGCTGCGGCATAGGCCGCGAGGCCGAACCAGGCGCCATGGCCGAAGGAGACGAGCCCCGTGTGCCCGATGAGCACGTTGAGGCCCATACAGGCGATCGCGAACACCACCACGTCGATGGACGACCGCAGCGGCAAACCGACGGCGTCCAGAGCGAAGGGAAGGATTGCGAGGGCAGCCGCGGCAATGAGAGGAGGCCAGCGATCGCGGAGAAAGGAATTGCGGATCATAGGCTACTCAAATCTCTGGATGCGCTCGCCAAGGAGGCCGCGCGGCCGCAGCAGGAGGACCAGGGCCATGAGAAGGTACATCGAGGCTTCACCTGCCGGCGGATAGAAGTAGATCGTCACGCCTTTCACTACGCCGACCAGCATGGCCGCGAGAATGACGCCCCAAAACGAGCCCAGGCCGCCAATCACGACGACCACGAAAGCGGCGACGAGCATTTCCGCGCCCATGGCGGGGTGAACGCCCGTGATCGGGGCAAGCATCACGCCCGCCAGCCCGGCTAGGCCAAATCCGAGCGCCGCGATAGCTGTCATGTACGGTTGCAGTGGAATGCCGAGCGCGCCCACCATGTCGGGGTTCTGCACGCCTGCGCGCACGACCCGCCCGAAAGTCGTTCGGTAGACGATGAACCAGGTTGCTGTGACCGCAGCAATGGCCACGCCGAAGATGATGAGGCGATAGCGCGGATAAAGGAAATCGCCGACCAGAATTTGGCCGCGCAATGCAGGTGGAATCGAAAACGGAATTGGCGCGGCGCCGTAGATCATCCGGAGCGATTGCTCGATGATCATTGCCAGCCCGAATGTCAGGAGCAGGCTTAGGATCGGATCTGAGCGATAAAAACGGCGGAAGAAGAGCCGTTCGACAACGATGCCGATAAGCCCCACCAGAACAGGTG
>Ga0180216_1001685_pt1 | contig 19295 bp, 10 predicted proteins | sample eDN3rd37CBELigMG_FD_128879 | JGI IMG/M metagenome (GOLD analysis project Ga0180216, IMG submission 128879) | Enriched Miracle-Growth compost microbial communities from Emeryville, California, USA - eDNA 3rd pass 37_C BE-Lig MG (version 2)... ...
ACAATGCCTATGCTGCCAAGCCATTTCGTTGGACCAAGAGCGCCGAGGTGATCCTCGCCAAGGTTGAACGGGCTAAGCAGAGTATCTCTCATTAGAATCAGAATTAATCAAACGGAACACTAGTCCAGCCCCAGCAGCATCGAGAACTCGGACTTTGGCTCTGAACGCCGCGGCCGGGCGCTCCGCTCGACGTGCCGCAAGTGCGCGTCCATGCAGGCCGCCGCCCGTTTCGGATCGCCGGAGGCGATGGCGTCGATGATCCCGGTATGCTCGCGCGCCGAGCACGATTCGCCCGGATGCCCGTGCCCGTCGACGAGAAAGATCAGCGGCGTCTGGACGACGAGCCGCTCGAGGAACTCGGACAGCACCGTGTTCTCGGCGTATTCGCCCAGCTTGATGTGGAATCCCATCGACAGCCAGATGCCCGAGCGCCTGTCGCCGCCGGCGTAGCTGTCTTGTTCGGCCCTCACGAACTCGCGCAATTCCTCGATCTGCCGGGGCGTGATGGTGCCGGCCAGCCGCTCGATCAGCGCGATCTCGACGAGGCGGCGCGCCTCGAAGATATGGCTGGCCTCCTTGCGCGAGGGATTGGCCACGGCCGCCCCGTGGTTCGCGCGCAGGCTCACGAGCTTGAGCGCCGAAAGCCGCGCCAGGGCCTTGCGGACCACGCCCCGCGTCACGCCGAAGGCCTCGGCGAGCGGCACCTCCTTGAGTTTCATGCCCGGGGTCAGGCGGTGTTCCAGGATGCTGTCGAACAGCACCCTGTAGACGCGGTCCTCGCCGTTCTCGTCGCCCGGCGGCGATCCGCCCCCGGCATGGCGGGAATGGAAATCGCTCAGGGCGTCTTCGAGCAGTGAATTCCGCTTGCTGTCGAGGTCCCGTTTCATCGCTTGCTGTCGAGGTCCCGTTTCATTCGATCGGATCTATCCCATGGCATGAGCCTCGGTGGCCGGCCTCTCGGAGGCGGCCCTCGCCCCGCCCGTGAAAACGATGTCGTCCGCGCGCACGGGCACGCGCGGCAGCTCGAGCCCGGTGGCGTCCCGCAGCGCCGCCGCCACGGCCGCGACGCTGGAGATGGTGGGCGGCTCGCCCACCCCCCTCAGGCCATAGGGGGCGTGCTGGTCGGGCCGCTCGATGATGCGCACCTGCATCGAGGGCGCGTCCACGATGGTGGGAATGAGGTAGTCGGTGAACGAGGGATTCCGCAGTTTCCCCTCGCGGACCAGGAGCTCCTCCATCACCGCCAGACCCATGCCCTGCAGCGATCCGCCCTGGATCTGTCCCTTGATCGTCGTGGGGTTGATCGCCCGGCCGACGTCCTGCACGGCGTCGAGCGCCACCACCCGGACGATCCCGAGCTCGGTGTCCACGTCGACCACGGCCCGGTGCGCGCAGAACGCGAATTGCAGCGTGACGGCGCCCTGCCCGTTTTCAGGGTCCAGGGGCTCGGTCGGCCGGTGGTGATGCCTGGCCGTCTCGGTGATCGGCGTATCGAGTAGCTCGGACATGTGCATTGCGGTTGTGGGGGACGCGATCCCGCCCCGGTCGAGCACGGGGCCGGACCCGTCGGATCCGTGGCGGCCGGCCGCGCGCGCCATCAGGCGCTCGCGAATCCGCTCGCACGCCATTTTAACGGCACCGCCGCTCATGTAGGTCTGGCGCGAAGCGGACGTGGCGCCGGGATCGCCGAGCGAGGTATCGCTGGTTTCGAAACGCACCTCGACGTCGCCCAGTTCCTCCCGGACGATCTGCCCGAGGACCGTGAGGATGCCCTGCCCGACCTCCGCCGCCGCGGTCCCCACGGTCGCGACGGGCCGGCCGTCCACCCGCTCGAGCCGCACGCTGGCGCTCGAGTGATCGTCCGCGCCCTCGCCGAAGGCGACGTTCTTGAATCCCACCGCATAGCCGATGCCGCGCCGGACGCCCTCGCCGCGGGACGTGCTGGCCAGGCCGCCGGGCATGTTGCGCTGGTCGCCGTCCAGGGGCGGCGGCAGGGGCAGGCCGCGCACGAGCTCCAGCATCTCGGCCACCGGCGCCGGCGCGACGACCGGCTGGCCGGTGGTCGGCATGACGTCGCCCTGCCCCAGGGCGTTCCTTTGCCGGAACTCGACCGGATGCATCCCGAGGGCCTTGGCCAGCTTGTCCATCTGCGCCTCGTAGGCCACGGCGACCTGCACAGCCCCGAATCCCCGCATGGCCCCGCAGACGGGATTGTTGGTGAACACGGCATAGCAGTCGTTGTGCGTCGCCCGCGTCACGTAGGGGCCGGCGCCGTACACGGCGGCATTGAAGATGACCTCGGGCGAGCACGACGCATACGGCCCGCCGTCGAAGACGATGGTCGCCGCGACGTACTGGAGGACGCCGTCGCCGCTGGCGCCGTGCTCGTAGCGCATGCGCACCGGATGGCGATGGACGTGGCCGTGGAAGGACTCCTCGCGGTTGTACATCATCTTTACCGGACGGCCGGTCCGCAAGGCGAGCATGCACGAATGCACGTGCACGGTCAGGTCCTCGCGGCCGCCGAACGCCCCGCCGATGCCCGAGAGCTCGACCCGCACTCGGTCCAGGGGCAGGTCCAGCGCGCGCGCGATCTGCATGCGGTCGAAGTGTATCCATTGCGAGGCGACCCGCAGCTCGACCCCGCCGCCCGGCAAGGGACGCGCCAGGCCGGCCTCGGGCCCGAGGAAGGCCTGGTCCTGCATCCCGACCTCGTATTCGCCCGCCACCACCACGTCGGAGGCGGCGCGCGCGGCCGCCAGGTCGCCGCGCCGGACCGGGATGTGGCGGACGACGTTCCCTTCGGGATGGATCCTGCGGGCGTCCGGATCGAACGCCGCCGCCCAGGAATCCGTGAGGGGCTCCAGGACCTCGAACTCGACGCGGATGGCCTCGAGCGCCCGCCGGGCGATCTCGGGATGCGCGGCCGCCACGATGGCGATGGGCTCGCCCTCGTAGCGCACGACGTCCTCGGCGAGGACGGGCTGGTCCGGCCGCTCGATGCCGTGGCGGTTCAGGCCGGGGACGTCGGCGGCCGTCAGCACCGCATGGACGCCCGGCAGCGCCCGCGCCTCGCCCGTCTCGATCGACACGATGCGGGCATGGGGGTGCGGGCTGCGCAGCGTGGCGCCCCACAGCATGTCCGGCGCGCACAGGTCGGAGGCGTACTCGAAGGCCCCCATGGTCTTGGACACGGCGTCGGGACGCACCGGCGAATCGCCGATCCGCCCCTGGCCGGCCGGCGGCACGGCGGGCTTTTCGCCCCGCATCCGCCCGGCCGCGAGCTCGACCGCGTCGATGATCTGCTCGTAGCCCGTGCAGCGGCACAGGTTGCCGGCCAGCGCCTCGCGGATCTCGAGCCGGTCCGGCGCGGGATTGCGGGACAGGAGCTCGTGCGCCGCGACCACGATGCCGGGCGTGCAGAACCCGCACTGGACCCCGCCGCTTTGGGTCAGCGCCTCCTGGACGGCGGCCATGCGCCCGCCATCGGCGACGCCCTCGACCGTCGCGATGTCCAGCCCCTCGGCCTGGCCGGCCGCCACCAGGCATGCGCACACGGGGTCGCCGTCGATCAGCACGGTGCAGGAGCCGCACTCGCCCTGCTCGCAGGCGTTCTTCGAGCCGTAGAGCCCGAAACGCTCGCGCAGCACGTACAGCAGCGATTCGCCCTCCCGGACATCCTCGGCGGCATGAGGCCGGCCGTTGATGGTACACGTCAAACGCACGATGTCCTCCTTCCCAATGCTTTCCACGCCCAATCCAGGTTGCGCCGCGCCAGCACCTCGAGCGAACGCCGCCGGTAGCGGGCCGTTCCCCGCACGTCGTCTATCGGCGCACAGGCCTTGCTGACCAGTTCGCTGAACGCGTCCACCAGCGCGCCGTCCAGGGACCGCGGAGCCTCGTCCTCGGCCGGCCAGGGCAGGGACGCGCCCAGCGCCTCCATCCCCGCCACGCGGATGACCTTGGGCGCAGAGGAGCCGATGGCGCAGCCGATCTCGCGCTGCGCCGGCCGCAGGTCCAGGGCGATGCTGGAGATCGAGATGACCATGGCATTGCGCGTGCCGACCTTGGAGAAAAGCTGCGGGCCGGCCTGGCGGCGCACGTGGACGGCCGTGATCAGCTCGTCGGGCCGCAAGGCGTTGCGCTTGGGGCCGACGAGGAATTCCTCGAGCGGCAGCCGCCTCGTCCCGCGGACCGAGGCGAGCTCCACCACCGCCCCGGCGGCGACCAGGGGCGGCAGGGTATCGCCGGCGGGCGAGGCCGTGGCGATGTTGCCGCCGATCGTCGCGCGATTGCGGATCTGCGGCGAGCCGACCGTGCCCGCCGCCATGGCGAGGCCGGGCAACGCGTCCGCGTGGTCGCGGTGCAGCCGCTTGCAGCTCACGCCGGCGCCGATGCGCAGGACGCCGTCCGGCTGCGCGGCGACGGCCCGCAGCTCGGCGATGCCGGACAAGTCCAGCAGGGCCGGCGGCCGGCGCCGGTCGAAATTGATCATCACCATCAAGTCCGTCCCGCCGGCGATCGGGACGCAATCCGGGAATTCGGACTTGATGCTCAGGGCCTCCGGCAGGCTGGCGGGGCGAAAGAATGTCATGCGTGTTCCGAACCTTGAAAGAGTCAGCGGCTGCGCCAGAATTCCCGCTGCAGGGCGGCCACCTCGGGGATCACCTCGGGCACCGGGCCGATCAGGTCGACCTCCTTCTGGCAGTGATCGAAGACATAGCGCGACGGCACGCTCATCGTCGGGTTCTCGGCGTGGTTGCCGGTGGCCTCGAGCAGCTCGGCCTCGGTCAGCCCGAAGACCACGCGCCCGATGTTGGCCCAGTAGGCCGTCCCGGCGCACATGCAGCAGGGCTCGACCGAGGTGTACAGGGTGCAGTGCCACAGGAATTCGGGCCGGAAATTGCGCGCCGCGATGCGCGCCAGCTCGGCCTCGGCGTGATTGACGGTGTCGATGTTGCACTGCTCGACCAGCACGGTCTCGTGGTCGGGCCCCACCAGGATGGCGCCGAAGGGATGGCACCCCAGGCCGATCGCGCGCTTGGCGACCTCGTTGCTGCGCAGCAGGTGGCGCACGATCTGCTCTCGCGAGGGGGATGAGCGTTGGGACGGGAGTTCGAGGGTTTCGAGGTTCATGGCGATCTTCCGATTCGAGGGGCTGGGGTGGGCGGGCGCCGGATGCCGGGCCGGGTGCGGCCGGCGCCGCGCTACGAGGTGGGTTCGAACAGGCGTCCCAGGGACGCCGGGGTGTGCAAGCGGATGCGGACGGGGTTGCTGGATATCGCGACCAGCACCACGACCGTGGCGAAATACGGCAGCATGGACAGCAGGTGCGAGGACACCGCGACCCCGCGGCTCTGGGCAAAGAGCTGCGCGACCGTGATGCCGCCAAAGAGGTATGCGCCCAGCATGACGCGCCCGGGCCGCCAGGTGCCGAACACCACCAGCGCGAGGGCGATCCACCCGCGGCCGGCCGTCATGCCCTCGACCCACATGGGGGTGTACATGGTCGCGAGGAAGGCCCCGCCCAGACCGGCCATGGCGCCGCCGAACAGGATCGCGAGGTAGCGGATGCCGATCACCGAATAGCCGAGCGCATGGGCGGAGGCGGGCGACTCGCCGATCGCGCGCAGGGCCAGGCCGGCGCGGCTGCGATAGAGGAACCACCAGATGGCCGCGAACGCGATCCAGGACACGTAGACCAGCGGCTGGTGCGTGAACAGCACCCGGCCCACGACCGGCAGGTCCGACAAGAGCGGGATCTCGTACTCCGGCTGGATCGGCAGCACGATGTTCAGGTACGACTGGCCGACGTAGGCGCTCAGGCCCACGCCGAATATCGTCAGCGCCAGCCCGCAGGCGACCTGGTTCGCCATCAGCGTCAGGGTGAGGAAGGCGAACAGCAGCGCCATCACCATGGCGGCCAGGATGCCGGCGTTGACGCCCAGCCACAGGCTGCCGGTGCCCGAGGCCACGGCGAAGGAGGCGATCGCCCCCACCAGCATCATGCCTTCCACGCCGAGGTTCAGCACGCCGGATTTCTCGACCACGAGCTCGCCGAGGGCCGCGAACAGCACGGCCGTGCCCGCCGGGATGGTGGCGATGAGGATTGGAATGATCATTTCCATCAGGCGGCCGCTCCCTGGACGAGGCGGCGCGCCGGGGTGCCCACGACGCGCAGCCGATAGGTGATGAAGACTTCCATGCCGAGCAGGATGAACAGCAGCATGCCCTGGAACAGGCCCGTGATGGCGGCTGGAAGGTTGAGGTCCATCTGGGCGGCCTCGCCGCCGAGGTACAGCAGGGCCATCAGCAGGCTGGCGAGCACGATGCCCACCGGATGCAGGCGCCCGACGAAGGCGACGATGATGGCGGCGAAGCCGTAGCCCGGCGAGATGACCGGCAGCAGTTGCCCGACCGGGCCGGCCACCTCGCCGACGCCGGCCACGCCGGCCGCCACGCCGCCGATCAGCATGCTCACCCACACGATGCGCTTGGGGCTGATGCCCGAGTAACGGGCGGCCGCGTCCGACAGGCCCGCGACCCGCATCTGGTAGCCGAGGAAGCTGCGGTGCATGAAGAACCAGCCCGCGGCGACGGCGGCCAGCGAGACGAAGATGCCGGCATGCAGTCGCGTCCCCTCGACGAGGATGGGGAACAGCCCCGCCGATTCGAACACCCGGGATTGCGGCAGGTTGAAGGCCCCGGGATCGCGCCACGGGCCGTAGACCACACGGCCTCGCGCGCGGCTTCGCTCAGGACCGTGCCGCCGGGATCCGCATTGAACGAAATGGTGTAGGGATCGGCCGTGGTCCCGGCACCCGAGACCGCCCAGCCATCGGCCATCAAGTTCCCGCCCGCTGGGGGCGTCACCACCCAGCCGGCCGGGATCTCGAAGGCGATCGCATCGATGACCTCCGAGCCGTGGCTATCCGCATCGGTAACGGCCACACCCGCCAGGAAGGCCACCGCACCGTCCTCGGACGTATCGACATCGGCCGCCGTCACGTCGCCCGCCCCCGGCAGGACGCGCAGGTTCAGCGTCACCGTGTTGTCGGCGACACTCGCCTCGGCGACCCCGTCGACTGTGCCGGGCACGTGGGCGCCGGCATTCCAATAGCCGTCGCCATCCTTGTCCTGGGCATTGATCGTGATCTTGACGCCGTCCAGGTCGCCGCTGTAATCCCCCACGCCGCCGATGCGGACGGCAGGAAAACTGTCGATGCCGCCGGTCTGGCCGGCCGCACCGGCCTTGGCGTCGATCGTCCGGCTCGCGCCATCGGCGAGTTCGGTCCCATTGACCAGGATGGTGGTGCCCGTGTCGTTCTTGATGGTGATCGAGCGCAGCTCGGTCCCGTCCAGGTCGCCGAAGCTCGCGGACAGGATGTCCCGGACGTCGAAGCTGCCTTCCTCGCGCAGGGTGACGGTCGCCTCGGTATTGCCACCGGCGCCGCCATAGGCGATCGTGCCCTCGGTGCCCGCAATGCCCGTCGTGGCGCCGGTATCGAACACCAGCGCCGCATTGTCGGTCACGGCCTGCACATACACGTCGACCGTGGTGGTCGATTCGGCGCCCGGCACGGGGGTGCCGCCCACCGTGGCGATATTGCCGGCCCCATTCACCTCATGGCTGGACACGGTCATCTCGACCGCGAAGTTGGCGTGCGAGTTCTCGGGCGGTAGGACCTTCAACGCCTCAAATTCCGCCCGAGTCATGGACAGGTCGCCCGTCGTCCCCGCCACCGTCGGCCCGTCGGTGAGCACGATGGTGATGGATTGGACCGCATCCGGGCCGTTGAACGCATGCAGCGGATTGCCGCCAGCATCCAGCAGCACCGCCCCTTTGGGGAATCCCTACAAGGTGATGGCGCCCAGGCGCTCGGGCGCGTCGCCGGGCGCCGCGTCATTCTGATCCGTGCCGTCGGTGATCGTGGGCGCCTTCAAGCCCAGCGACACCGCGGTGTCTTCCAGCGTGTTGATCGCCGCCGCGGCCACCGACAGGTTGGGCGCATCCGAGACCGGATCGATGGTCATGGTGACCTCCGTCGACTCGATGCTGCCGTTATCGTCCGTCTCGTAGGTGAAGACCTCCGTGCCGCTGTAATTGGGATCGGGCGTGTAGGTGATCGTGCCGTTGGCATTGACCGTCACCGTGCCGTTGTCGGTCTTGTAGTCCTTGCTACCATCCGGATGGGTCGTGACATCGGTCACCTCGCTGCCGCCCTGGTAGATCTTGGTGTTGTCCGGGTTTGCATCCGCCGAGGTGTTGAACGTCGTCGTGCTGTCCTCGTCCAGCGTATAGGCCGCCGTTGCAGAGGCCTTGTCGTCCGCCACCGTGATGGTGAACTGGTCCGTAGCGGTATCGCCATCGCTGTCGGTCATGACCACGCCGAAATCCAGGTCGAGCGTCGCCGCCGCGCCATGGTCCAGCACCTCATGCAGCGTGAACAGATAGCCCGCGTTGCCCGCCGCCGGATTGGTGATCACCACCGTGAAGACGGCGTCGCCCGACGCGTCGCCCTTGTGCGCCGTCAGTGTGCGGCCACCGTCGGTGAGCACGTAGAACAATGCCTCGCCGCCGGACTTCAGGGTGGCATGCGGGCCCGCCAAGGCGGGATCGAAGGCCACGCCGAAGCTGTCCTTGCCCGGCACGACATCCAGCGTTCCGCTCGCCTGCACGGGCGCGCCGCCGGCATTGGGACTGCTGCCCAGCGGCAGGTTCGCCTCGGTCACCGAGCCGTCCACCGGATCGCCGATCTCCGGCGTCGTGTCGATCACCGTGATGGCTTGCGTTGCGGAGCTGCTGATGTCGCCGTCGCCGTCGATCACGCGGTAGGTGAAGTTATCCGTCACCGACATATCCTTGGCGGGCTTCTCGTGGTTCGCGGACTCGACCGGCGTGTAGCTCCACGTCCCGTCGCTGTGGACCGTCAGGCTGCCATATTGGGTCTGCACGGTGGTGCTGCCGCCGTCGGGCACCGCATGGTTCGTCACCGCGGCGCCGCTGCGATCCACGTAGCTGATGTCGTGGACCCGGCCGCCGTCGGCGCCCAGGGTGTCGTTGGCCAGCAGATTGGCGCCGGCGCTGGCGGAGCCCACGGCCGCGCCGCCCTCCTCGACCGACACCGGCGCATCCGCCACCGGCGCCGATGGCACGTCGTCCTTGACGGTCAAGGTGAGGATGCCGCTGACCGAGGAATCGATGTCCTGGACCTGGTAGCCGACCGAGATCGACAGATCGTTCGTCCCATTGGCGTCGGCATGGTCCAGGGGGCGTTCCAATATCATGGTGACGCTTTGCGTCGTCCCATCGACATCCGTGGGATTGTTCAATTGCAGCGTGAAGACGGTCGGGCCGCCGCTGCCGGCGGTCGCGGTCAGGGTGTGGCCATCACTGCTCACGACATAGGCCAGCGCCACGCCGCCCGACTTCAGGGCCTGGCCGCTCAGGCCGGTGATCGTCGCGGCGTTGAACACCACATCGCTGATGGCGTCGGCCAACCGGGTGATCGAGAGATTGACAGCGCTCTCGTTGTCCCCGGCGAAGCCTCCGCTGCCGATGTCCTTGATGTCCTTCTCATCGATGGCCAACACGACAGGGCCGGCCGTCGGGCTGGTATCCGTGATGCGGATCGCTTGCGTGGCCGAGTTCGACAGGCTGCCGTCGGCATCGACCAGTCGATAGCTGAAGCCGCCTCCATCCCGATCGGCCCCCGGCGCGTCGTGGTCGTAGCTCAGGGCGGGGGTGAAGGTCCAGACGCCGGCCCGGTTGATCGTGAGTTCGCCCGTCAGCGTCTGGACGGTTTGGTCGGTGTCATCGGTGAACGAGAGCGTCTGCTCCGTGCCGCTGGCGTCCTTGTACTTGATGGAGTGCAGCAACGTGCCGCCATCCTTCGACGCGGTGTCATTCGCGATGACATTGCCGCCGAAGGATACGGAACCCTCCGCGTGCGTGGCCTGGCTGTCGTCCGCGGCCACCGGGGCGGTATCCGTGATCGAAATCGGCTGCACGGCCCAGTGGGCGGAGACGTCTCCGTCCCCATCGGTGAGCTGGTACGAGAACGGATCCGTGACCGGCGCGCCGCCCGCATGCGCGATCGCGGGATTCGGCACATACCACCAGGTGCCGTCCGCAAGCACTTGCAGCTTGCCGTATTGCGTCGTGAGCTCTCCGGTCCCCGTGGCGGGGTCGACCGTCGCCGTCTGCTCCGCGCCCCCGCCGTCGGTGTACTTCACCTGGGTGATCTTCGCGCCGTCGGCGCCCTGGGTGTCGTTCGCGAGCAGATTGGCGGTCCCGGCGCTCCACGCGCCCACACCGTCGTAGCCGATCCGGCCCGCGCCTTCCGCCACGGACACGGCGGCCTCGTCCACCGCCGCCGGCACGTCGTCCGCCACGGTGACCTTGAAGGTGCCGGTGACTTGATCGCCGTCGGCCGCCTCGGTTTCTTTCGCCGTGAAGCCGAAGGTGAGCTCGAGCGGATCGTTCCCCGCCGGATGATCCAGGGGTCCTTGCAGGGTGTAGCGATAACCGGACGTCCCATCGGCGCCATCCGGATCGGTCACCTCGACCGTGAAGACCTTGTCGGCGTTGGTCCGGCCCGCGCCCTTGTAGGCGACGAGCGTGTGGCCGTCGGCGGACAACACGTATTCCACAGCCACCCCGCCCGAGGTCAGCCCGGCGGGCGCCGAGGACGTCGTGAGCTTGGTGTCGATGGGATCCGCGCCTTTGTCGACCGCCAGGGTTCCGGTGACCGCCAGCGGCTCTTTGGTGCCGTCGCTGCCCGAGGGCAGGTCGTCTTCCGCCACCGAGCGATCATCCGGCGTGCCCAGCGTGGGGGCCGTGTCGTTCACCGTGATGGGCTGCGTGGCGGGACTGCTGATGTCGCCGTCGCCGTCGATCAGGGTGTAGGTGAAATCGTCGTCCACGTTGGCGGCGCCGCCGTGCGCGATCGTGTCCTTGCTGGTGTAGCTCCAGGTGCCGTCGCTGTGGACGGTGAGGCTGCCGTAGGCTGTCGTGACCGTTTCGCTGCCGCCGTCGGGAATCTCGACCGTTTCCGTCGCGCCCGTGGTGTCTTTCTGGTAGGTCACCTGATGGACCCGCGCGCCATCGGCGCCCTGGACATCGGCATCGATCCCGTTCGCGGGATCGCCGGTGATCAGGTTCGCCGTGCCGCCGGTCCAGGCCGATCCATCCCAGCCCACCGTCGCGCCGCCTTCATCCAAGGCGACGGCGACCTGGTCCTTGGCCTCGGGCACGTCATCGACCACGCCGGCCTTCAGCGTGCCGACGCGGGTATCGCCATTGTGGTCGACCACGGCGATCTGGATGCTCTCGTACACTGTGTCGGTGCCGCTGGCGCTATGGTCCTGGGTACTGTCCGACAAGGTGTAGGTGTAGCTCACCTTGCCCGTGCCCGCGTCATAGCCGGTGATGGTCAGCGTGCCGTAGGTCGTGACGATGGGATCGATGGGCGTGCCCAAATCCACCAGATCGATCAATTGCTGCACGAGCACAGTCGTGCCGCCGCTCAAAGCGCCATCGACGATCGTGCCGCCGATGACCAGTTGCGTAATGCCGCCCTCGCTCGTGCCGATGGAGAACGCCCCATCGGCCGATTCGGTATCGGCCGAGGCGTCCGAGCCGCCGGCCAGCGACGCCTCATGCACCAGGATATGGGCATCCGGATTCCCGGCTTCCTTGTCCTCGATGTCCAGGCCAGCGACCTTGCGCGTCGTATCGCTGGTGTTGCCCCAAGGATCGGCCGCATCGGCCTCGATTGTCACCTCGTCGATATCCAGCGGATCATCCGGTGTATAGGTCCACTTGCCGTCACCATCGACCGTGATGCTCGTGCCCGGGACAGGGGTGCCATCGATTGTCAGGGTGATCGTCGAGCCCGGCTCACCGGTGCCCGTAATCGTTGGCACCCCGCCATCGACCACCAGCAGCGGATCGATGGCGACCGTGGTCACCGTGTCCTTCTCGATCGTGTCCGTGACCGTTGCGGTGTGGCCGCCGCTGTCCTGGACTTCCAGGGTCACGGTCAAGGTGCCATCGTCGAGTGTGCGCAGGTCGGCGGTGGTGCTGAAGCTGCCGTCCGGGTTCACCGTAATGTCCGCCGGATCGATCGTGATGGTGTCGGTGCCGTCGGTAACGGTCAGGCTCGTGATGCTGCCGCCCACGGGCGCATGGCCGGTGATGGCCACGTGCTGCAGGTCGTCGATGCTCGCCAGGACGTTATCGCCCGTCCCCGACGCGCCGGGGCTCGCATCGTCGACGATATCCACGCCGGCGACGTTGATGATCCAATCGGCGGTCGCCGTCGCATTGGCCGCGCCGCTGCCGTCATCGACGGTATAGGACAGGGTGGTCGTGCCCGTGAAGGCCGGGCCCGGCGTGAAGGTCAGCTCGCCGGCGCCGTTCAGGCTGACGGTGCCGACCGTGCCGCCGCTGCCGTCCAGGATCGTGATCGTCCCGCCATCGCTGATGTCCTGCCCATCGACCTGCGTCACCTTCCAGCGCGCCTTGTCGCCGTCGTCGATGTCGTCGTCATTGGCCAGCACGTCCTGAACGATCGGAAGGCCCGCCTTGCCCAAGGTGAGGTCGTCTTCCGCCACCGGACACGGTCGTTCACATTGTCCACCGGGCTGAGGGTGAAATCGCCCAGGTAGCCGGCGCCCCCGCCTTGCGGGACGAACGAGACCGTGTGCACGGCATCCCGCGTATCGACGTCCGAAAACTCCACATAGCCCTGGTGGCCGTGCACGTGGGTGTTCTCGTCCGCCGCGCCATCGGCGATCTCGGTGACGGTGACGCTCAAGTCGGACGCCGCCCCGTCGATCACGGGATCATCGTTGGCGCCGGTGATCGTCACGGTGACGGTGGTCACGGCGGTGCCGCCGTGGCCGTCGCTGATCACCACATCGTAGGATTGCGTCAGGACGTCGCCCAGCGCCAGGTGATCGATGGCGCTGTCCTCGACTTCGAAGGTCCAGCCGACCGTGCCGGCCGCGTCGTCCACCGTCCCCAGGACGAGGTTTCCGAGGTAGCCCGCGCCCTGCGGCGTGATGCTCTGGACCGTATGCGTATCGGCCGACACCAGGGTATCGACGTCGCTGAAGTCGATCTTGCCGGTCACGCTGTGCGTATGGCTGTTTTCATCGGGATCGCCATCGGGCAGCTCGGTCACCGCGCCGCCCAGGGTGGACGAGCCCAGGATCGTCGGGAAGTCGTTCTCGCCGGTGATGGTGATGGTCACGAGCTGCTCGGCGGTGGCGCCGGCCGCGTCGGTGACGCGCACCATGATCGTGTCCTGGACGGTCTGGTCCTTGGGAATCGCCTGGGCCTTGGCGTTGTCCAGCACGTAGGTCCATTTGCCGGTCGCATCGACGGTCAGGGTGCCGTACGTGCCCACCCCCGGGCCGCTGCCGGCATCCGCCGCCGCCCAGACGTGCGTGTCGCCGATGTCCGGATCGGTCTTGCTCAACTGGCCGATGGCGGTCTGCACGCCGTCCTCGGCCACGTCGCCGGCGGCCGCGCCGCTGATGGCGGGCGCATCGTTCGAACCCGTGATGGTGATGGTGATCACCTGCTGGGCGGTTGCGCCCCGCGCATCGGTCACGATGGCCGCAAAGGTCTCGGTGCGCGTCTCGCCCGCCTTCAGGCCATCGGCCCGGGTGTCGTCGAGCGTATAGGTCCACACGCCCGCGCTGCTCAGCGTCAAGTCGCCATAGGCGCCGGTGGCGCTGTTGCCGCCGCCGCTCAGGCTCCAGACGAGCGACGCGGGCGTATCCTCGGCGTCCACGTCGTCCGCCGTGAGCGTGCCGGTGGCCGTCGGATTGCCGATGGCGCCGCCGCCGGCGTCGATGCCGGCCTCGACCACGCTGCCCTGGGCGGCGGCGGCATTCGAGGTGACGATGGGCGCATCGTTGGTGCCGGTGATCGTCACCGTGATGGTCTGCGTCGCGGTGCCGTCCTCGCTCGTCACCGTCAGCGTGTCCGTGACGGTGGCGCCGGCGTTCAGCCCCTGCGTGGCCGGGCGGCCGTTGTCGAGCAGGTAGCTCCAGGCGCCGGTCAGGGGATCGAAGGTGAAGGTCCCGTAGGTGCCATTCAGGTCCGCCGGGTCCGTCGCCTGGAATTTGTTTTCACCGGCATCCACGTCGGCGGCGATGAGCCGGCCGCCCGTGGCCGGGCTGCCCGCCGCCGCATTGGCGACACCGCCGGCCTCGGTCACGGCGCCCGCGTCATCGCCGCTGATCGACGCCGCATCATTGACCGGCGTGACGGTGATGTTCAGCACCGCCGTGTCCGCCCCGCCATCGCCATCGCTGATGGCATAGGTCACCGCCGGCACCGTGCCGTTCCAGTCCGCCGCCGGCGTGAAGGTGTAGTCGCCGTTGCCGTTCAAGATCAGCGTGCCCACGCCCGCGATCACCGCCGTGGCGCCCGCCAGGTACGTCTGGCCCGCCACCGTGTAGTGCACCACGACGAGCGGATCGCCGTCCGGATCGACGTCGGGAACGTGGCCGCCGGTCGCGCCGGTCAGCACATTGCCCGTCAGCACGGTGTCCTCGGCCACCGTCACCGTGTCGTCCTTGGCATCCGGCGCCGGATTGCTCACCGTCCAGGTGAAGGTCTGCGTGACCGTCGCGCCCTGCGGGTCGGTGGCCGTGACCGTGACCGCATGCGCGCCGCCCCGGCTCGCGTCATGCGCCAGCGTCCCGCTGATCACGCCCGTGACCGGGTCGATCGACAGGCCCGCGGGCAGGCCGGTGGCGCTGTAGCTCAACGCCCCGCCGCCCAGGTCCACGTCCGAGAAATAGCCCGAGACATCCACGCCCGCAACCGTGTCGGAATCCGCGTTGGCCTGGTCGCCGATCGTGCCCACCGGCACCGGCGCGTCATTGACCGGCGTCACCGTGACATTGACCGTGGCGGTTTCCTCGATGCCCGTGTCGGTCTTGGCCGTATAGGTGAAGCTGGTGTCGCCGTTCCAATCGGCCGCTGGCGTGAACACCAGCTTGCCATCGGCCGTCAGCGTCACCGTGCCGTTGGCCACGGCCACCGGCACGCCGACCGTGACCGCGCCGCCCTGGATGTGGGTGATCGTGGGGTGGGCGCCTTCGAAGCTATCGTTGGCGAGCACCGCGATCGTCACCGGCGTGTCCTCGGGCGTCGTCACCGTGTCGTCGGCGGCATCCGCCACCGCCGCCACGGTGATCGCGATCGTGTCGGCCTCCGTGGCCGTGCCGTCGGTCGTGCTGATCCCGATCTGCGCCGGCCCATGGTAGTCCGGCGTGCCGACGAAGGTCAGGCCGGCCAGGGCCGCGTTGATCTGCGCCGCCGTGCCTGTGAGGATGATGGTGCTGGTGCCGTTGCCGTCGATCGTGGCCCCGCCGCCGGCCGTCACGGCCGCCGTGCCGCCGGTCACCGTCAGCGTCGTGGTCAGCACCTGGCCGTCCACGTCGGACACACTGACCCCCGCGATCGCCAGCGGCGCGTCCTCGGCCGCATCCAAGGGCGTCGTGGCCGTATCCGGCACGGTATTCACCGGCGCATCGTTGGTGCCCGTGATCGTGATGGTCACCGTGCTCGTCGCGGTGCCATCGGCCGATTTCACCGTGAAACGCTCGATGATCGTCTCGCCCGTGCCCAGCGCCTGGATCTCGGGCCGGCTATTGGACACCTCGTAGTTCCAGGTGCCGTCGTCATTGACCACCAGCGTCCCGAGCGGCGCCACGCTCGACAGGGTATTGCCCGCAAAGGCCACGCTCGCCGGGTCGAACCGGCTCTCGTTGGTATCGACGTCGACGATCGTCAGCACGCCGCTGCCGGTCGCATGGTCGACGGTCAGCTTGCCGGCGTCCACGCCCGTGTCCTCGGCCACGCTGCCCGTCGCGTCCGTCACCATCGGGGTGTCGTTGCTGCCGGTGATGGTCACCACGATGTCCTGCGTCGCCGTCCCGTCGAGGCTGGTCACCGTCAAGATGTCGGTCACCTGCTGGTGCTGGATCAGCGCCTGCGTGACCGGGCGGTCGTTGTCCAGGCGATAGCTCCACTCGCCCGTCGCCGGATCGAAGGTGAACGTGCCGTAGGTCCCGTTCAGGCCGCCGGCGCCTGGAATTTCGCCTCGCCGTCGTCCACGTCATCGATGCGCAGGGCGCCCTCGGCGTCCGGACGGTTCAGCGTGCTGTTGTTCAAATCGCCCGCCTCGACCACCGCGCCGGTGGCCGCGCCGCTGATGAGGGCCTTGTCATTGCTGCCGGTGATCGTGATGGTCACCGTCTCGGTGTCCGAGGCGCCCTGCGGATCGGTCGCGCGCACCACGTACGTCAGGGTCACCGTGTCGCCGGCGTTCAGCTCTTGCGTGGCCGGCTTGGTGTCGTCCAGCGCATAGGTCCACTTGCCGGTCGCATCGACCGTGAACGTGCCGTAGCTCGTGTCCGGCATGCCGTCCAGGGTCCAGACGTGCGTATCGCTGACGTCCGCATCGGCCACCGTCAACTGGCCGCCGGCCGTGGCCGCGCCCACGGGATCGCCCAGGGCATCGAAGCCCGCCTCGAGGACCGCGCCAGCCACCACGCCGCCGACCGCGGGCACGTCATTGGTGCCCGTGATCGTGACGGTGATCGTCTGCTCGGTGCCGTCGGCGCTGCGCACCGTGAACACCTCGTCACGCGTCTGGCCCTGCGCCAGGTACTGGACCAGCGCATTGTCCACCTGGTAGGTCCAGGCGCCGCCGGCCGTGATCGCCAGGTTGCCCAGCGTCGCGCCCACCGGCGTCCCCGGCCCGGCCACGAACGCGGCCTCGCCCGTATCGGCATCGGCGATCGTCAGCGTCCCGGACGTCGTCAATTGCGGATTGTCCGCATCCTCGGTCACGGCGCCCGTGGTGGCGCCGCCGAACACAGGCGCATCATTGCTGCCCGTGATCGTGATCGTCACCGTCTCGGTGTCGGTCGCGCCCTTGCCGTCCTGCACCTGCACCGTGTAGGTCAGCGTCAGCGTCTGGCCCGCCTTGAGATAGTCGAAGGCCTGCGCGCCGCTGTCGAAGGTCCAGTCCAGGTCCGCCGTGCGCGTGGCCCCGGACAGCACATTGCCCGCCGTCACCCCCAGCATCGCCAGCAGCGCCGCGTTGTCCGGCGCGCCCGCCGCGCCGCCGCCGCCGGCCACCACCTGCGTCACCGACGCGGTCACGTCGTCGTCCAGGTCCACGTCCGACACGGTCAGCGTGCCGGCGGCCGCCAGGCCCGCATCGGACTCGGGCAGGACCTGCGCCGCCGGGCCGCCGGTGATCACCGGCGCATCATTGGTGCCACGCACCGTGATGGTCAGGGTCTGGACCGCGTCCGCCGCGCCGTCGCTGACGGTATAGGTGAAGACCTCGGTGCCGTCCCGGCCCGAGGCGAGCGCCTGCGTCGGCGCCCGGCTGTTGTCCAGCTCGTAGGTGTATTTGCCGTCGGCGTCGATCGTCAGCCGGCCGTAGGTGCCCTCGATCACGGCACCCGCCACGGGGTCGACCGTCTCGGTATTCGCGCCATGCTGGATCCGGGTGACCGCGAGCGCATCGCCCTCGACGTCGGTGTCGTTGACCAGCACGTTGCCGTTCGCCTGAACCGTGCCCGGCTCGGCCGTATTGCCGCCGTCGACGACACCCGATTCCTTGACCTCGTCCTCGTCGGCGGCCAGCCGCGGCGCGTCGTTGACTGGGCGGACCGTGACCTCCACCTCGACCGTGACGATCCCGCCGCGGCCATCGTCCACCGTCACGGTGAAGCGGTCGGTGCCGTTGAAATCCGGGTCCGGCGTGTAGGTGTACTGGCCCGTGGCCGGGTCGATGACGACCTGGCCATGGCTGGGCTTGTCGGCATCCTCGACCGTGTACGTCAGGGGATCGCCGTCCTTGTCCGTGGCGGTGACCTGGCCGTCGACCGGCTGGTCCTCGTCCGTCGCCACCGGCGGCGCGCTGGCGTCGGGGGTGTATTCCACGGGAATCGCGCCGACGGCCGGCGTGCTGGGCGCGCTTTCCCCGCCGCTGCCCGTGACCGTCCCGACCACGTTGACCGGCGTGCCGTTGGCCAGGCCATCGGCCGGCACGGTCACCGACCAGGTGCCGTCCGGCTTGACCACGGCGTCATAGTCCGTGCCGCCGACATTCACCTTGACTCTTTCCTGCCCGGTGCCCGGCGGCACCGTGATCGTCCCCGTGAGGACCACCGTGTCGCCCGGCTGGGGATCGGTGATCAGGGCGATGGGGTCGAGCGTCACGGTGGGCGCCGGTGGGGCCACCGGCGCGGTGGCCGATCCGCCGCCGTCACCACCGCCCCCTCCTCCCCCACCGCCCGCGGCGGCCCCGGCGGCGGCCAGCCCCAGGAGGCCGAGCGCCGCCGGCAGCCAGGGCACGGCGCCAAAGAGATCGGTATCGATTTCGGTGAAATGGAAGGACTGCCACGGCGAGGTGTACTGCCCCCACCAGTCCACTCCGGCCGCGTCCTGGAGGACGAGATCGCTGCGATTGCCCTGGTCGTCCTGGACGAAGAAATTCCGGATCAGGACCTCATCGCCATTCATTAATATGAGCTTCAGATCGCTTCCATTCCGTTTGAACATACGGACAGCTTCTGGAGCGATCTGGAGATGCACGACCGACGGAGTTGCAATAGTGATGCTATTCGTATCAGCTTTTGCGAGGTTGCCGGTGGTCTTGGCGAGAATCTGAGCTTGAATGAGCGAAACCTTCCATCCAGTCAGGCGTCAGTGACAGTACAGCGAACTCGGCACATCATACTGTTTTCCCTGGGGAATTCCGCTGTATTGACCTAATTTGACATTGGATCATCGAAACTTAAATTTCATCGACAATGATCACGAAATTTAACATTGAATGTTACATTTAAAGATGCAGTATGGCTTTTGTTACAGAAGTCTCTCTGAATCAAGGGGGTTTTGCCGCTTGCTCAAGCCATCAGCAGGGGGAAAAAGGACTTTATTTTTGGAAGCCAACGTAACCTGTATTCTATATCAGAATAACAGGCAGAATCCCACTTGCATGAAAGCGATCGGCGACGGGGGTCAGCTTCCCTCTGGGATCGGCCGGAAACAGTGCGCGGAATGTCGGCATTCGTACCACACTTCTGTAATTATCCCATTATTATTCAGGTCAATTTTGTGGGGCAATTTCGGGATGGCAGTGACAGGATGAGGGCAAGCGGGGCGAGAACTGGCGGGCGAGGATCGACCGGGTGACGGGTGACGGGTGACGGGTGACGGGTGACGGGTGACGGGTGACGGGTGA
>Ga0180216_1001686_pt1 | contig 19293 bp, 13 predicted proteins | sample eDN3rd37CBELigMG_FD_128879 | JGI IMG/M metagenome (GOLD analysis project Ga0180216, IMG submission 128879) | Enriched Miracle-Growth compost microbial communities from Emeryville, California, USA - eDNA 3rd pass 37_C BE-Lig MG (version 2)... ...
GTCACCTTCCCGCTAGACGAAACCGCCAGTCCTTGCGCGTATCGGTTATCAATGAAGCTGGCCCACAGCAAGCATAGCTCGCCTGATTTGTTCTTAAACATAAACGATCCGTCTGTCACATAGATCTTCTCATAATCGAAGCGTGCATGCTTAAATGAGGTAGGCCAAGGTGCCTCTGATGCACGAAACAACAGCTGTGGCTCAGTTACTGCCTCGCTTAAATCTTCGCTTAGCTGGACGATGCACACCTCTCCGTCTCCTACCTGCTGCCACTCATGACAAAATACCATCCAAGGCTTACCTTCATCATCCACATAAAGGGAGCCATCCAAGCAGCACCACTCCTTCGGCGTCACTACTCCGTCACTGTGGAGCTTAAACGGACCGTATAAGGAATCACTTTTTAATACGGCTGTCCCTAGCAGATCATTCTCTCTTCTGCGGAACGTAGCAAACATATAGAAGGAGCCTTTATACTCGTACACTTCCGGCGCCCAAAAGTTTTTATCCGAGAAAAACCCTTCATAATTGCGAAATACTTCAAACGGTCCTTCCCAATCCTCCAAATTCGAGCTCACGTACATCTCAAAGCTTGTTCCTTCTTGCCATATGTTTTTATCGGTAGAGCCATACATATAATACTTTCCTTCGTCAGAACGAGGTACGATAAATGGGTCACGAATTTGAATCTGTGATAGCTTCTTCACGCGCTCAGCTCTCCTTTACTCTAGATAAGCTTAGGTTATATCTATATCGATCAAGTTTAACAAAATCAATAGATAGATTATTCAAATTAATAGGTTGGATGCACGACGCCTGGCTGTCGATGGCACACTAGACTGCCATCCTCCCATAGCCATTCCTCATTACCATTTATTGCGACCTCAACCGTTTTTCCATCATATTGAACCTCACCGCTAATCGTGCCGTATTGCATCCCGATCAAGCTTAGTAGCTCACCCTGTTCATTCAAGACGGCACGCAGTCCCGCAGGAAATACTGCATGAAGCTCGTCATTACGCCATATCTCGCAGCGCTCTTGCTCATTAACAAATTCATAGCGATGCCCGAAGGCTTGGCGGCGATATACGAGATTACCAGTAATCGATTCGCCATGATCTGAATCATACGGCAGAACACCTGTAAACCAAATCGTATGCTCCTTCGTCGGTAATATCCCGGATAGTCGTTCAATAAAATCGAGCACACAAAGGATGGCCGGCGAATACACCTCAGTAAAGCCTTCCGCCCCCGTCCACGGACTAATCGTTTGCGAAAACCGCTTAAAGCGAGTCATCGCTGCTACGATAGGCTGCATCGTCCACAGCTGCTCAACATAACGCTTATGATGCTCAAATGCATGCGCTGCACGTATAATCGCTAAAAAATTCGTTGGTCCTGCCCAGCTGTTGTAGCTTATATTCGGATCAAAGCGCGGATCATCCAGTGCAATCGATGGGAACGGGTATTTCGCAAAAAATTTACGACTATTCAACAAATACTTGCTTAGCATGCGTGCAAACATCTCGTCATCGACAGCCTCGCAAGCAAGCACGCGCAGCAGCACATCTGATTGCACACGAACGAACTGACCTTGACGGTCCACATCGTAGAAAAAGTCATCGACCTCATCATAGCAATGCTTGAATAGTGCCTGCCTCGTCTGCTCTGCTTTTTCATGCCAGATCTTCGCTTCTTCATGCTTACCAAGCTCATCCGCTATCTTAGACAAATATTTGCGCTGACAGTATACATTTGCTGTAAGATCAGGCGCGAGAAATGGTACAAGAGGAGAGTGTGGATTGCATTTCGTCGCATCATTCAGATGCGGTGTATCGGCTACATGCCAAAAGCGTGGAGATAAGTCATGCCCTGTGTCAAATGCGCTGAATGCTTCAATGCAGCCGGTTTGTCTCGTGTTACGATAGGTCATTAGCCATTCATCATATTTCACCATCGCCGCATACATTGTGCTTAGAAAGTCTGCCGACTGTCCATTCAATTGATAATAATGCCATACACAGCGTGCAAGTGGAGTGACAAGCTGAATCTGTCGATAGCTTGCGCCATCTTTAGTAATTTTGTATGGGAGCATTCCGTCCTCACGCTGAAACTTAGCGAAGCCTAGATATGTCTCTTCTGCAACCTGCGGCAGGAATCTTGCAAGCAGCTCTGTATTAATGGTGCCTGTGCTTTCAAGCCAGCAGCCATAATAAATGCCCCCCTCATGCAGAATTGGCCTTTCTGTTAATGTAGGCTTTATACAATCGAGCAGCTTCGTTACTGCCTGCTTGTAAACATCGCTTAAGGCTGATGATTCTGCAGCAAAATAAACATCGCCCGCCTGCTGCCATTGCTCCAATAAGGGCAAGTCCTTCTGCTTATTGGTCGGCTCTATATATGAAGTAATATCAATATCGTTAAGCTGCCACCTTAGCTGGTCCACTCTGTTCAACTCCTCAATATTAATATGGCGCTAAACAAAGCATCAACGTTCGATGCTTTGTTTAGCGCTCACTCCTTCTCTAGCGAAATATGAAAGCTATTATTGTGTCACATTGTTAGCGATAATTTCCTGTGCATCCTTGTAGAAGCTAGCTACCGCTTCCTCTACAGATTTACGACCGAAGCCAATTTCTTGAATAGCAGTCTTCGTCATTTTTTCAAACTCTGCATTACCAGGCAGGTTGTAGCTGATATTGAAAGGTTCTGTTTTTGTAGCTTCCGATACACGTGATGTATAGTCGTAGATAATCTTTTCTACATCACTTGCTTGAGCCTGAAGCACATCGCGATTAGCAGCCGTTACTGGGACACCACGATTGTTGCCAAGGATTGATGCTGCTTCCGAATCATTAATGAAGAAGGAGATAAATTGTGCTACCTCTTCAGGGTGCTCAGTTTTTGCATAACCAGATAGACCTTGAGATGATTCGAATACAACACCTGTTCCTTTCGGACCACGAGGCAGCTGAACCATCGTGAGCTCATCGGTAGTAAGGCTTTGCAGTGAAGTCAATTGGTTGGATGGCAATAGCGTCATCGCCACTTGGCTAGTCACCATTAGGTTTTTAGCAATGTCTTCATTAGGATTAGATACAGCTAATTCTGGAGTCACAACTCCGCCCTTCTCTGCTAAATCAGACCAGTAGCTAAACCACTGTAGCGCCATCGCTTCATCAAAGCCGACCTTTTGTTCATCCATGTTGTACAATTGCTGACCATGCTGCTTGAAATAGATGTCCAGTCCGTCATAGGTAAAGTCATAAGAGCCAAATACTCCATCTCCAAGCTTTCCACTAATTTCTGTGGCGATCGCTGCGTAGTCATCCCAGCTCCAGCCATCCTGTGGAACGGGCATGCCAGCTTTTTCGAACATCGTTTTATTGATTACGATTCCACGTGCATTAGCACCAGCTGATATGTGCAGCAGCTGACCATTTACCGTTCCGTACTGAATCATCGCCGCATCCATATCCGATAGATCAAGTGCGTTGCCAACATATCCATCTAACGGCAGAAGCACTTCCTTCAATGCGTAGTCAATCACGTTACCGCCAAGGAAAAATATATCAGGTGCAGTACCAGATGCTAGCTGTGTATTGAGTTTATCGAAATAACCAGAGGATGGAGCAAACTCTCCTACAACATCAATATGTGGATATTTTGCTTCAAACAGCTCGATCACCTGATTCGTTTTGTCAGCACGCTCCTGATCTCCCCACCACATAATTCGTAGCTCAATATCCTCAGGAGTATCACTGCTGTTATCGCCTGAATTCGTCGCTGTGTTGTTGTTAGCAGGTGATGCTGCTGGTGTATTCGTATTGCCTCCATTGCTTGAGCATGCCGTTACTAGACATATCGTTACAATGATACTTACTAGCAAACTCCATTTTTTCATGATAAAGCTCCCCTTTGACCAAATATTGTTTTCTTGCTTGAATAAAGAATAACGTCTTCATATTCGGTTTTGAATTCTATTATTTCGGGTGATCATATATCATTTTTTTGGCTCATCACCACATTATTTGAATCCAGTAGTTGCTATACCTTCCAAAAAATACTTCTGGAAGAACATAAAAATGAGTGAGATCGGTATAAGAGACAGTGCAGACATCGCTAGCAGCGCACCCCAATCGGAGGAGCCGGATGGATCAAACAGCGCTCGTACACCTAACTGAACAGTAAACAAATCAATTTTGCTAATGTAGATCATTTGACTGAAGAAATCATCCCATGTCCATATAAATGTAAAGATAGCGGTAGTAATTAATGCCGGTAACAGCAATGGCAGCATAATCCGGACGTAAATCGAGCGCAGATTACAGCCATCAATAATTGCACTTTCATCGAGCTCACGAGGAATACCGCGTATAAACTGAACCATTAGCAGAATGAAGAACGAATCTGTTGCCAGCCACTTTGGAACAATTAACGGATAATACGTATTGAGCCAGTTCAGCTCACTAAAGATAATGTATTGCGGGATTAACGTGACATGATACGGCAGCATAATCGTTACAATCATAAACGCAAACCAAAGCTTGCTGAGCTTAAACTTCAATCTAGCAAATGCGAATGCCGCCAAGGAGCATGTAATAATGTTCCCCAGCACGCACAATATGGATATCATCGCAGAATTGAGAAAGAATTGACCAAAGCTAATGCCCTGGAAGCCTGCCCAGCCCTTAACATAGTTGTTAAATGTCCATTCCTTGGGCCATAACCCCGGTTCACTAAAGATAAGCTGATTCGGCTTGAATGAGCTGCTAACGAGCCATAGTACAGGATACAGCATAAGGATACCGAGAACGATAATGAAAAGATGGCGTAAAAGATTGGAATTGGCTATCGCTTTCACCATATTATTTCCCTCCTTGATCATCGCTGTAGAATACCCAGTACTTCTGAGTTGTAAAGACGATGGCTGTTAGGAAGCCGATTATTAACAGCATGATCCATGCCAATGCAGAAGCATAGCCCATATCAAAGAATGAGAACCCTTTCAAGTATAAGTACAACGTATAGAACATCGTTGCATCTAGTGGTCCGCCTCTACCGTCACCGATGACAAAGGCTGGAGTGAATGCCTGAAAGGAATTAATAATCCCCATAACTAGGTTGAAGAAAATTACGGGTGTTAACAGCGGCAGTGTAATATTGAAAAATTGTCGCCCTTTGCCCGCTCCATCAATAGAGGATGCTTCATAGAGCTCTGTAGGCACCTGCTTCAAGCCTGCCAAGAAAATAACCATCGCGGAACCAAATTGCCAGATCGTCAGCATAATAATCGTGTAGATAACATAGTCAGGATGGGAAATCCAAGATGGTCCCTTAATACCAAACCATCCTAGAAAATCATTCACTACACCGTCGCCCGCAAAGATCTGTCGCCATACGATCGCAATCGCGATGCTTCCTCCAAGCAGCGAAGGCAAATAATAGACTGTTCGGTATATGCCTAGTCCACGCAAGCCTTTATTAAGAATCATCGCGACAATTAAAGCAAAGACAAGCTTCAACGGCACCGAAAAAAATACATACTTAAAGGTAAGAAATAAGGAATTACGGAAGGTTTCATCATCACTTAAAATTTTTACATAGTTGCCTAGGCCGATCCAGCTTGGAGAATTAAGCAAATTATACTTCGTTAAAGAGAAGTATAGGGATGCTATCATCGGCCCTAACGTTAAACAAAAAAAGCCAATGAGCCAAGGTGTCAAAAATAAGTACGCTGTACGATTGTGGTCACTGGCCAAGCTATTTCTTGCACTTTTTATCTTCATCTGCGTTCCTCCTGTCGAAGTACGATTAACCATACTTCTATAGTAAGAGTGAACGCTGTAAAGCTGAATTCTATTTTTTCGGTCATTCTCTTATAATTTTTTTAGGTCATCATCTATTTTTCAGTTCGCTTACGATTTTTGTGTCCGATATTCTGAAGGCGAGATGCTGTAGCACTTTTTGAAGCGAGAGCTGAAATAGCTTGCGTTAGAGAAGCCTGTCAGCTCTGCAATATCGCTTAATCCAAGATCCGTCGTATCTAGCAAATGACACGCCTGCTTCATCCTTACCTCGGACACATACTGCACGAAGGTTTTGCCTACCTTCGCCTTAAACAGCTCAGAGAAATAACTCGTGTTATAATTGAATTTTTCTGCTAGAGAGGGAAGTGTAATCTCATACATGTAGTTTTGATTGATATATTGCAGTACCTCATCAAATAGCTCATCGCCACTCTCCTGCTTAATAGAGCGGTGCCCTTCCTGAAGGTAACGTTGAATGTATGCTAATGCTTTGTCTACAGTTGTCAGCTTCAGCACCTGCTCCGGATTAAGCCAGATCGCATAGGTCAAGCTTGCTTGCTCCTGAAGCAACCGCTCCAGCGTTATAAGCACCTCGAAGATGCATCTTACAAACTCTGTATTCGAGCGAAGCATGGCATCGGTTAGTATAGTACGAATATATTGCAGGGCAGAGCTCACATCATCCTTGTGCAGCAAGCGTGACAGCACCTCATCATCCAGCTTGCCAATATGTCCTTGAATCGCTGTAGCTTGGTGCTGCTTACTATTAAGCAAGCTCCATTGCAGCAGTGCATCCATATAGGCATGATACCAATGTGCAAAGCCGACGACTTCACCGCTCGTTCCGATAACAAGCTCAAAGCCAAGATGCTGCTTTAGCTGGTTCTCATAGCTTTCTATAATCTGTGCGCGCAAGGCTTGTCCATCTCTGCAAACAAGGGAAATGAGCCGAGGATAATTACTATCCCTACATATGAAAACCTGCTCCGTGTACTGCTCTGCTAGCTCACGAGCAATGAGCTCAAAGGGCAGCTGAAACTGTTCTCCTGGGTGTATAGGTTGAGACTCATCGATATGCTTCAATCCAAATGTGACCACTTGAATCGGTACGTCATTCCAATCCTCGACCTGAATGAGCGGCGCCTTGCTCATGATCATCGGAGACAAGTCGCCCTTCAGCATATGCAGCATAAAGTTTTCCCTGATCTCGCGAAACCAGCGTTGATGCCTCCTGCTCGACTCCAATGATGAAAGCTTATCATTCCGCTCCTGCTGAATAGCATTCTTCAGCTGCTTCATTATTTGCTCAAGCTCATCGGGCATAACCGGCTTTAGCAAATACTCAACAGCCCGATGACGAATCGCAGCCTTCGTATATTCAAAATCATCATAGCCCGTTAGCACAACTGCTTTCACTGCAGGGTGATGCTGCTGCAGGTGCGATAGCAAGCCGACTCCGTCCATAACCGGCATATTCATATCCGTAAACACCACATCAATGGGTTGATCTTCGAGCTTTTGGATTGCATCCGCACCGTTACTAGCTTCTGCAACGATGTCAAAGCCAAGCTCCTGCCAATCAACCTTCAGATATAGCCCTTTTCGAATCTCTAGCTCATCATCAACAATTAACACGTTAATCATACTGCTCTGCCTCCTTAATTGGTACGTATAAGCTAACCTCTGCTCCGCCAAAACGACTAACTCCTATCTCATAATGAAAGGCATCACCATATACGGCATAGCTTCTTAGCAATACATTATGCAAGCCAATATGCCGATCCTTGTCCTCATATTGCTGCGATTGCCATTGCTTCATCACCCGATGCATAAGCTGATACTTTTCGTCCGCGGTAAAGCCTGGCCCATTATCACTTATTCGAATATGAAGATGATGCTCACGACGCGTAATATCAATCGCTGTCTCAATATAATCATTATGCTGCGAGCTGAATTTGACGGCATTCTCTATGATGGGCTGCAGCATGAATTTAAGGATCAACAGCTCGTCCGTTGGACCGTGAGTCGTAAGCTCGATGTTAGAGCGATCGTGATAACGAACCCGTATAATATCTAAATATTGATGGATATACTTTAACTCCTCTCGCAAATATACGAGATCGTCGCTAACCTTAAGCGAGTAGCGCATCATATGACCAAGCGTCAAAATCATCTTAGACGTTTCCTTGCCACGGTTTTGCAGCGCTAGGCTGCTGATCATTTCTAATGTATTAAATAAAAAATGCGGATTTATTTGCATGACTAACGCTTTATAATCAGCTTTTTGCTTTAATAGCGTCAGCTGATATTCCTTCGATATGTACTGTCTTAGCTGCGAGATCATGCTTTTGAATACCTCGATAACGAAGGCAATTTCCATCGTACTGGACCTTTCATTGGCCATCCGATTTTCCGCCTGCACGAAGTCGCCACGCTTCAAATGCCGCATTGCCGCAACGAGTGAATTGAGCGGTCTTGATATACTATGTGAGAAGACAAGAGTTAAAATAATAGAAACGACTAATAGAATTGATACGATGACGATAACCGTATCGCGCAAATTATACAGCTGGGAGTACAGGTCTTTTTCACTTACAATACCGACAAGCATCCACTTCGTCTTCGATAGACGCTTATAGACAATCATCTCCTTCTCGCCCTCCGTATTCGTACGGAATAGCCTACCTTCACTAGAAGTAATCGTTTTCAATTCGTCGAAGTAAGCATACTGATGCTCATCCATCGATTGAGACTGACCTGGCAGCAGCATCTGACCATGACGATCTATTAAGTAGATTTGTCCTGTTTCACCAAGGTGCAGCCGTTCCAGCGGCTCTAGGAAATACGTCTCACTAACATTTATTTTTAAGAAGGAGTTTGCTAGCTCCGGCTTGTACGTATCGAGAGGCATCGTCATACTGACCATCGCGTTCTCGTTACCTCTCGACATTTCTACCATATCACTGCCGGCAGGACTCCAATAACGCTCTCGCTTCGTTAGGTCGACATACCAGGTCTCTCCTTTAAATGACTCGCTGCGACTTATATAATTCTCACTGCTTATCCACAAATTAGGATGTCGGTATATCGTCATATTAGCAAGTGGTGTATAGCTATTCGTTACTTGCGTCAAATACTCGCTTAGCTCAAGATTTGCTAGCATTTTCGAGCCATCTGTCGCATTGTCAGCCGTATGGGCACGATCCCATATATCGATAACATCGCTGTTGTATACGAGCGAGGCGGAGTCATACACTTGATTTTGCAGCATTTCAACGTAGGTCGCGTATTCCTGCATCTTCTCAAGTGCAGATTCTTCGATGTAGCTACTAATAATCGTTTTAGAGGAATGAAATAAAATAAACGCCATCACACTAAAGGAAGCGACGATGAGCAATATAAAGGTTACCATAAGTTTGAATTTAAGAGATTTCATAGCTTGTCTCTCCAGTCGATCAGGTATTGTTCATATTAAAGTACCATACAGTAAAGCGCTTGCAAACTTAAAAATGTGTAAACAAATTCATTTTTTAGCATAACAAAGAAAAACAGTCATGCATAGGATGAACTCCTTGTTGCATAACTGCTTTTCTTGTGACACTGTTGGCTAGCTTATTTATGATAAGACTGTCGTAGCTTATAGATAATGACAACGGCAGCTGTAATTAGTAATAAATTGATAAGGACAAACCATGTCCATAGCTTTGAGCCGGAATCGGCTTCCTTCCAATGAAAGTACGTTTCATTGCCATGCGCATCACGTACTGTGATCGTAAGTTCTTCTCCAACGTCATCAATGACGAAGTAGCCTGACTCGTCTGGTTCAAGCTGCTGACCATTAGCAATGACAATGCTATCCGTATCGGTAAAGCCGCTTGCTTTATTGCCTTCGAGCTTAGCATGTGTCGATTGCGGCTGAATCATCGTCAGCGTAGGCGGCGTGCGGTCAACGAGATAACGCTTGCTGTAGGAGATTGCATCTCCCGCTGGATCGCTCAGCAGCAGCTCAACTATATGGTCACCTTCGCTAATCGGAACGGTAATCGTTTCTTCTATCACTCCATCCCCCGCAGGCACAAGCTGTTGCTCATAGAGCAGTCCATCCGCACTATCGACTAGCTGCACTAACGTTTCACTAGCTAATGTCAGCTGCACTTGAATATGTGTTGAATGGATCTTTTCATCCTCAGGGATCCAAACTACCGTATCCTTCGACCAGTCTCTTGGCTTAAGGGTAAAGGATGGGATGTCAATAAGGGAGCTCGCCATTCCATCATCATAAGTAAGCTGCAGCTTCCCCGTGTAGGTGCCTTCCTCAAGCGAGATACTCCAAGCATAACGCTTCACTTCACCACTCTCATCTGCTTCAAGCTGCTCAAGCTGCTGGAACATTAGCTCTAGGGCCACTTCTTCACCGCTGTCTGAAGTAAGCCACGCATAGCCTCCGCTGAAAGGCAGCGAAGCAGGAACTTCGAACAGGATACTGGCGGCGCTGCCTTCAGGAATAACCCGCAATAACTTGAACGGTGCAGCACTATAACCCCTTTGCAGCTTAACCGTTACTTCAGGATCAATTTGCTGGCCTTCGCTTGTTTTATTATCAGCGATGATGGAGAGCTTATATTGTCCATCCTCGATCGTAGCAGGCAGCGTAAGCTCTGCCTGTCCTGCGGCCAATGCCTCTTCGCCAACGAGCATCGCTGCTCCTCCAGCTCGTGATTGAAGGTAAAAACGTATACGATCGGTTTGCTCAACATCTCCATTCACGTCCCATTTCAAGGAAAGCGATGATGATGCTTGTACAACGACCTCCGTGTTGAGAGGTGAGCGCCACGTTGTATTCGGCCTGCGCAGCTCTTCCTTCAAGCTAATGCTATAGCTTTGATCCGCTCCCTCGATATGCAGCTTATACGTGCCTTGTGCGGCGGAATTAATAAGCCAGCGACGCTCTCCTTCCTCCATCTCAATATACATATACTTGTTTCCATCATAGTTATTATGCTCAATTTTCGTTCCGTCTGGCAGCTCTAGATCTGCTTCGAACGCTTTATTCGCATCCCCGACGACGACTATCTGAACATTATACTGCTCTTGGCTAATCGTTATCTGCTCTGTAATGGACAATGGAGCAGCCGTTGCAGCTTGAACGGTGAAGAGCAGTGAGCATACAACCGCTATTAATAATATTTTTCGCAATGTATTGATCCTTCTCCCCTACTCCCTGTTATTCGCGATCCATTGACGAACATATGGCTCAGCCGATGCATCATACACGGCAGCAGTTTTTTTTGTTTGTTGCTGAATGTTCTGAAGCAATTCTACAAACTGACCTTGTCGCAGCCAGCTTTTTGGCATTTGGATAATGGCGCGCTTCAGTGGTCTATCCTTATTCAATATAAGTGTTAAACGGTCGTTATAGCACGTCAGCACCTGCTCTTGATGGGCTGTGTATTTCGCATTATAGGCTGCGATCATCTGCTCTCTCCGTGAAGGATATTCTCTGCCACCAATATAGAGACGCAGCTCCCTCGTAATATCGACATGAACGGATTGGATATCCTCCCATCTGAAGAAGGGTAATTGTGCTGCCTCCTCTTGATTGAACGTATTAATCCAGATTCCTTGCTCATTCGTCATCACCCATGGAATGTCATCCGTTGGCTGTGGAATGCGTACACTTTTGGAGGATATGATCGCGGAACGAATGAAGATAATGATTCCGACAAGCACTCCGACTCCAATCGCTGAATCCTTCAACCAAGCAAGCTGTTGCTTTTGCTCAGGCAGCAGTGCTGTGAGCAGAACGTACAAGCCAAATAGCACAAGCCATATCATTGGAGCGACAATACAGCCAACATAAGGCATATTGCGGTATCCCTTGGAGGAGCCGCTCACAGATGAAAACATCCTTGCAAACTCCCATTCGTACGCTTCACATACAAAGCTTTTCTTCATCCTGCTCCTCCTTTAACGATACACTTTAACATCTGCTCCAAAATGAATATGAGGTTCAAATTTCCATGCTTTTGCATACAGGTCGACATACGATTGAGAAAAGCGGCTCGTATTGACGAAGATAATCAGGTCACCTTCCGCACCCATAACGTCTAGATTACCTCGAACGGTTATCGTTAAGTCCTTGTTATACTTGGAATCTCTCCATAGCAGTCTTGTATTCCCATCTAAATTAATGAGATCAATCGCTGTAGCCGCTTGAATCTCATGCTTATCGATATAGCTTGTAACCTTCCCAAGCTCAAATCCGATAAGCTGCCATCCAATCGCGCCGCTTGCAGCCCAATTTGTTGTACCGATTTTTTCTAGTCCAATCTCACCATTTACACATAAGACGCATGCCGAGTCATCAATTTCGATACCTGGAATTTTATTGACCCATGTAATGACCTTTTGCGCCGGACCATCGATTGCTGTCCCTATCTCGAGCCCAAGCAACCCGCCAAAGCCTTCTCTTCCATCAATGCCCACCTTCAGCATTCTTGCGGTCAGCCCTGTTGTTCCGAGGTTGACTCCTTTATTGCTTCCGATTAGCACCTCTGCTGCTTTTGGCATTAAGCTTTTCTGCCAGCCAAGTCCTATACCGTAACGATTAATAGGCAGGTTAGTAGAATTAAAGGAAAAGGCTTTATAGCTTATATTGAGATCGGCCGCCTCCAGGCCAAGATCGAACTTCGCTGGTCCATGCTCGTAAGCAGCCTTAAGCTGAACGCCTCCCGTTTCAATAATATTAGAGAAATTAAGCTCTGCACCGATCTCCCCGCGAACGATGATGTTGTCTTTTTCGTAGCCCATCTCGAGCGTTGCGTCCGTTGGCAGGAATTTCACCATACGCTTCCATTTATCAAGCAACGGATTATTCAATGCTAGCACATTTGAAAATCCAGCAATTCCGCCCTTCGCTGACAAGGTTCCATCATCACTACCATACTTTGCAGTATAGGTGAACTTTGGCACTAGTCGTACTTCAAGACCAAATTTACCGAGTGCAAACTTATCCATCACATCGAAGTATGCATTGCTGCGTACAACATCGAACGTTTTCTGATCGTTATTAACGGTCATCGTTATATGATCCGGAAAATGCCGCTCCTCCCAGTTATCCAACGACGCTGTAGCTTTTGACAGCAAGCCTAGCTTTGTATGATCTACTTGGACAAGTAAACCGTTAAATGTAAGCTCCTTACCACCCTTCAGCGTCATACTCCCTCTCGTGTCGTACATAAAGCGATCGACGGATGTATTGCCTTTAAGCACAGAGACTCCATCAGAATCCTCGATAAAATCGCCGTAGACTCTAGCATCTCCAAACTCACGGTACTTTTGTTCGCTAGAGTTGGAGGCAGACAGCTGGTAGCTGATCTCCTGCTGATCCTTCGTAATTAACTTCAGCTCATGAAGACCGATGGCAATATTGTTGCTAACTTCGGTCGTTATATGATCATCACTAGATTTTTTAATATCTAGCTCCTTGCCATCAAGCAGCGCCTTGGTCACATGATCGAAGCCAAAACCATTAATCTGAAGCTGTGTCACGCCTAGCTTAGATACTGTAATTCGATTCGGCACCGTATCGAAAATGCCCACCTCAACACCGTTATCTTCCTCCAGCTCACCAAACGTTGGCACTGCTCCATCCTCACCAATCGTGTAGGTTTTAGTTGTCGAGCGCTGATCAGGTCCAATCGCTCGAACACGGTGCAAGCCCTTCTCCATCGGCTGAAGTGTATAGGTGATCTTGTATGAATGCTCAAGTGAAGCTTTAATATCCTCAAAGCTTCCCAGTAAAGCATCCAGTCCCGTAGCCGCAATGTATTTGCCTCCAGTCGCTTCAGCAACATCTCGAAGTGTCTCGTAGCCAGATGCAAAGCCTATCGCGAAGATCGTAATCCCTGCTGCATTGGCACGGTTAATGATCGCTGCTCGATTTTCAGGACGAGAAAAATGATCATCCTCTCCATCGGACAGCATAAATAATATTCGTTCGCCTGGCTGACTCTCCATAACCGACAAGCCCTGATCAAATGCACCTGAAATATTCGTTCCGCCATTACCATCAAGCACATCAATCATGTGCTTAACGTCACCTAATTGATTGCTCAGCGGCGCAAGTAGCTCTGCACCATCATCAAAGGCGAGCAAACCAACGCGTTCGTTGTGTTTCATCGATTGAATGAAATTATGAAGGGCTAGCTTAGCTCCTTCGATTCGCTCACCGCCCATTGAGCCGCTGCGATCAACAAGCAGAAGCAGGTTGCGCTCGTAGCTAACGGATTGCCCAATCTTCTCTAATTGAAAATCGGCGATCTCTGTCGCATTATCAAACAGCTGGATCGACTCCGCCGTTAGCTCCTTCATATTGCCGGCTGTCACGTATAGGTCAACCTCTCCAGATTCATCAGCTTGAATGGATGCAATACGAATATAGGATTTATTCAAGGCTATTAGCTCATTACTTACATATACAGCAAAGCTTTTCTCTGTATCACTTGGCTGAAGCTCCTGCACTCGCTTGCCGTCTAATGACTGAAAGCTTGTGTATAGCTGATTCGTTAATTCGTTGCGCAGCTGAAAAGCCTCAGTCGACATTTGCTCAGGCTCAGGCAGACTTTGCAGTGATTGAACATAATATTGCTGGGGAACTGTAAGCTTAGCTGGATCTAATGTCAACTCCTCAATTTGCTGTGAGGCTTCCTCCAATTGCTGTACCTGATAATAATATGAGGCTAACAGGAATTTTACCTGCGGAATATCCTTATGCTCGTGAGCACGCAGCAATGAATAGGCTAGCTGCGGATGAATATCGACCTCGGCTTGTATATAAGCCAGCTGGTCATCGACGATTTTCATGGACTCCTCATCGCTTGGATTAACCTGAGCAGCCCATGCTTCTAATAGCTGCTTCTCATCCTTCTGCTGCTGCAGCTTGGCATCAGCATAGAACGGAATAACAGACAGCTCCTCCTCGCTTAGGCTTACCTTGTTATTCAGCAGCAGCTCGCTGAACATAATCGCAGGCTCCTCTGCGTCTGGAAATTGCTCAATCAGTTGAATAAGCAATTGTTCTGCTATAGCCGTATCATTCATATATATCGCTGTTTTGGCAAGCTCCATAGCAAGCTCAGCTTGTTCCTTGCTTTGAATGTCCTGCTCCAGCAGTTGCTCCGTCAAACGCACATAGAGCGCTTCAGCCTCATCTAGGGCAGCTGCTTCCACCTGCCCGTTCGGAATCCCAACGTGAACTAAATAATCTAATCGTTGATGATCCAGCTTAGCATAGCTTTGAAGCATTAACTCCTCCTCAGCATTTAGCTTGCTTGCTACATGCTGATGTATTTGCTTGACAGCATTTTCTGCAATCGCTGCATAAGTTTCAACTGTAACACTGGACGTTTGTTCATCGCTTGCTGATTCAGCGCCACTAAGCTCTATCGCTTCAGCTAGCTCGTTTCTATCATCTTTACTTAGATAAAGCTCACTCGATGGCTCACTCAGCACCTCATGAAGCACATGTCTCCCCTTCTCAGGCTGACCGGCTTGCAGATATGCTAGGCCTAACAATAGCTTGCTATTGTCAGACGGCGCTTCATTCCAAAGCTCAATCGCGCCAGAGAGCTGTAACTCGGCCGGCTCATGCTGCTGTACATATAATTGCTTGTACACCTTAGTAAGCTGAGATTGCTCTTGTAGCTCGGCTACCTTATCATTCCTTAGCAAATCAAAAGAAAACAAGCCAATAATCACAAGCAGTACAATGGTAAATGAAGCAAGTCCAGACAGCTTTACAGCTGGCCGATACAGCTTAATTGCGATAACTACCGATAGCAAACAGCACACTAATACGATGTAAGTAATAACTATGCCTAGAAGCATAGGGTTTCCGGTAATCAAGACTTATCCCCCCTTCTAGCCAACCAACGCTGAATAATATAGGAAGCAATCAAATATATAGCTGTAATGATCCCTACAGAAAGCAGCGATTGCGTAAAACGAAACCCAATCAATGCCTCATCCATATTGCTCGCTGTGAGGGATACATTGGCATATGCAGATAAAGCAGCAACACCGATAATGATGATGAGTACGGTGCATCCGTAGCTCCATAGCTTATTCATCTGGATTCGGCTCAATGCATATAAAAAAGCAAGCAAAAATGCAGCATGAAACCAATGTAGCCTTAAGTCCTGCTCAATCGTCTTAAGCGATGCTCGATCCGCATCATCTGCTGACGCACCTGTAACAAGGTTGAGCTGCATTGGCCGATCCATACTTAGCAGATTGGCTGCCTCATATCCATCGACATGCCAGGTCGCTCCTAATGAATATATAAATTGCTGCATCAGCACATTCGGAATGATCCCGTACATCGATGCATCGTCCTTATATGCATCCCATACTGCGCCCATTGTCGTCATATGGGTGCTATGAAGCTGACTAGGCTTCGTTGTTGACCAGCTCAGCGTCATTAAAGCAATAATAACGATAAAAAATATAAGCATTGTACGAGCGAATGCTGCGAGGCTTTTAAGCCATTGCGATAGATCCAATTTTTGCGGGACGCTCCAGCGTCCAACGCCAACAATGGAAGCTACAAAGCTCAACAACAGCGCTAGCACAAAAACCTTCCACAGCTCGCCATTTAGCTCAAAGTTATAAATACTGTTACCGTATAAAAGCTCTACCTTGGGCGATAGCAGCCATAGCGTCATTCCCATAATAAGCGCATAGCACAAGCTGCATAGGATAACCCAGCATAGCTTCCACAGCTGGTTCAATCGCTTAGCAACGATCGAATATATGAATCTGCTTGCTAATGCAATCAATACAAATGCACAAGCAGCGCTTAATAGCAACGTCATTTGAAAGCTGAACATTAATGGTTCATTCATATCATTGCCAGTGCTTATACCGTACTGACCTTTAATTTCTGCGCCATGCATCAGCATAAGCTGCAGCCAAGCGCCTGGCTTAACGGAATGTATAAAATAAGCCGCTTGTTCAGGAGGAATTTCGATCACATGACTTAGAAGATGATATTGTACATCCTCTTGAAATTCACCCTGCTTTGCAGCCCAGTCTAGCCCAAAGGCTAATCCAATGACTACGATGGCTGCCATGATCCCAGCGATGGCGCTGCTTAATATCATGGCTTTCTGTGGGCTTGTCTGTTGATCGCTTGCTTGGCTCTGTTCCTCTACTTGATCAGCCTCGGCTTGCGTTTTCTCTTGCTCAGCTTGATCTGCTTGAGCTATAACTACAGCAGGGGCATCATCCTCAATATGCTCTACTTCTACTTGATCCGCTTCTACTAATGAATCTTCTTGCTCGCTGTCTACCTGCTCGACCTCTTCTAGCGGTACTTCATGCTCGGCTTGCCCCGCTTCTACCTGCTGTTCTACTTGCAAAGCATCATTATGTATCGGTACTGCTAAGTCTTCTTCCAAAGCAGAGCTACCATCACTCGGTTGAATCCTCGGTTCCTGCTCTAGTTTCTGCTGAAGTGGAGCACCGCAATGTCTACAAAACTTTCCTTTTCCTTCGTTACCACAAGCTCCGCATCTCATGTATTCTATGTCCTCCGATACTTTTCTAAAGCACAAGTAAAAAGTGTCCTCCATAAGAAGACACTTTTACTAGATTCATTGTTCAATTATCTGTTTTCATCAACATATGGTGAAGCAGAGTAACGGAACACCCCGTAGCCTAGCAGTGCATAAACGGCTGTCGAGATAATCGTCGATAATGAAATACTTGTAAAAGGAAACATGATGTAAAATGCATAGCCCCATAACGCATAGGGCAAGTATCTTACATTCTTAGAAGCTAGCGTTAGCCATGCCCCTAGCAAAAAGGCGTGATAGCCTAGTGAATTTAATGGAATCGTATAAAAGATTACATTCATCGCACGATAAGCCTGATAAGGAAGAATGGTATAAAGCAGCTCACGAATAAATACAATACCAAGACCACCGAATAAGAGCTTTAGCTCTAATGAATGAAGCAATGGATACCACTTAAATGATTGATACCATTTATTCAATTCTTTCAAAACATTAGAAAACTGCTGCATTCTGATCCTCCTTGATATTATTATTGACCTTCTACTGCTGTTCCACAGTTCTCACAGAAACGATCATCTGCTTGAAGCGTAGCCTGACAATTAGAGCAGCTTTTAACAGAAATGCGTTCTGTAGTAGCAGCTGCTTCATGTGGAGCCTCGATTGCTACTGGCTCATTCGCTTGAACCACCACTTCGCTTGGTTCCTCAAATCTATGACCGCAAGAAGAACAGAATTTAGCATCAAGCGGCAATACTTGCCCGCAAACACAATCCTTTTCGTCCTTAAGTGTTCGAATTTTAATTTCTAGTTGTTCGATTTCCTGCTTTAATGTAATAATCGTTGCGCTATTCGCTTTAATGAGCTCTTCTGCAGCTGATTCTGCATTGGAGGTGTAAGCTTCAAAGACAGCTTCGCCAATTTGAAGATACATTTTCTCAATTTCTTTTCGTTTTGCAGCAACTTGTGAGTTAAGTCTCACGACTTCGACAGAATCCTTTGCTTTGTCCGCAGCCTTCGACGCGCTTTCCTTTAATTTGTCGAAAAATCCCATATTTTCCTCCTATAAAGGTGTATTTACTACTATCATACGATAAATTTCCCATTTCGTCTTTAGCTTTTCGAAAAAAGACGATGACTGTATATCGCTTTATACTTAAAATAAATAAGCTAAGCCTCTAAGAAGCTTAGCTGTTAGTACATCATATGTAGGGATACTACATTGTATTAATATCGATCCGATGTATTACAGAATCGATATTTAAGTAGGAATTAGTACGTACGAACCGCAACAGGCTTAAAATTCTCTATAAACTGCTCTAACTCTTGAAGCGAATCAGTGAATAGCATCATCGATTTATCCGCTTCACTCAAAAATCCATTATCCGCCATGTCATCAAACAGTTCTTTTAGCTTATTGTAATAACCATTCACATTAAATAGTATACAAGGATTTTTATGTTGACCTATTCTCGCCCAAGAGATAACTTCTGAAATTTCTTCTAGTGTACCTGGTCCACCTGGAAGTGCAACATAACATTCACCAAGTTCAATCATTCTATTTTTTCGTTGAGACATCGAATCTACTATTTCTAACTGAGTTAGATTTGGGTGACTTAGTTCGCGTTCCACTAAAAAAGTAGGAATAATACCAATAGCTTCACCATTGTGCTTCAATACTTCGTCAGCCACAATTCCCATAAGACCCGCTTTACCACCACCATACACTAGCTTGTGATTGTTGTTAGCTATCCAATTCCCGATCAATCGTGCTGCATCAGCGTAAGCGGGATTGTTACCTACGCTTGCGCCACAATATACTGTAATATTCAAACTGTTCTCTCCTTTCTGCTATATTAATCTTATCATAATGAGATTAGATCTATTGGTTATTAATATAATGAAAATAA
>Ga0180216_1001689_pt1 | contig 19267 bp, 14 predicted proteins | sample eDN3rd37CBELigMG_FD_128879 | JGI IMG/M metagenome (GOLD analysis project Ga0180216, IMG submission 128879) | Enriched Miracle-Growth compost microbial communities from Emeryville, California, USA - eDNA 3rd pass 37_C BE-Lig MG (version 2)... ...
CCGCGAGCCCGGCCGCGGCCAGGCGTTCCTCCTCGGCTTCCAGCACCTCAACACCACCGGGAGATACTGGGTGCGCACCTACGGCGAGCTCGTCCACCTCGGCGGCTCGACCAAGCTGCCGCGCTACGGCGGACCGATCTCGCACTACACCAACGCGCGCATCACGCAGGGCCATACCCACCGCGGCCAACTCCTCGGTGCCTCGATCGGGCCTGGCTCCGACGCCCAGATCCTCGGGATAGACCTGATCGCCCCCTGGACGGCGATCGGCGTCTTCGCCGAACGTGTCCGCCGAGACGACGACTCCTTCTTCACCTACTGGACCCGCTACTACGGCCGTGACGGCCACGACGTCGCGCTCCGCGCCGGGATCCGCCACTCCCTCTTCCTCGGCCCGTTCAGCATCGGCTGGGAGCTGAGCACCGAAGACCGCCGTAACCGCAACTTCATCGGGCTCGACGGCATCAACTGGAACCTCCTCCGCGAGCACAATCTGGGATTCCAGGCGACGGTGGGGTGGCGGCCGGGGTACGCCCGCCACTCGTTCCGGCCGGCAGTCCTGTCGGCTAGTAGGGAGAGGGAGTGATGCCGGGTAGGGGAGGAACGGGATCGCGCCGGTGAGTCGCGCCTCCGCGACCAGGATCTACTGCTGCATCGGCCCCAAACGCCCGCGCCGGTAATCTCGCGCGCCTTTGATCATTGCCTGGAGCTGAAGCGCTAGCCGCTTCCGGTCGTCGGCACGGCGGTGACGGCGGGAGGGGAGGCAGAGCGAGAGACCCCACGAGGCCGCAAGCCCCCCGGTCTCCCCCGCGATCGCCAACGCCACCCGCGCCGGGTGTACGCCGAAGTTCTTGTTCCAGAAGTGGTAGCGGTTCCGATTCATGTAATAATAGTAATACGACGCCGGCGCCCCCACCTTCTCGTGCAGCACCTCAGCGTCCGGAACCAACAGGATTCGCCACCCAGCCGCCCCCAACCGCGCGCAGAGATCGGTCTCCTCGAAGTATAGGAAATACCGCTCGTCGAACCCGCCCACCACCGCCACCGCCTCCCGGCGCACGAGCATGCAGCAGCCGTCGATCCAATCGACGGGGTAAGGTTTGTCACCACCGACAGTACGGTACAGATCGGCGCGGACCCGACCGGGGTCGATCGAACCACCCGCCCCAATCAAACGCTCCGGCCCCGCCCGATAGACCACCACCGGCCCCGCCACCCCCGCCCCCGGATCCGCTTCTAGCGCCGCCGTCAACCGCCCGATCGTCTCCGGCCCGACCAGCGCATCCGGTGTGAGCAGAAGCACGTACTCCGCCCCTACCCCCGCCGCCCACTCCAGCGCCGCGTTCATCCCCCCCGCATATCCGTTGTTCCGCGGCAACGGGAGATAATGCACCCCCTGCAGAGTACTCGCCCCCTCCCCGATCACCCCTGCCAAACCCTCGACCCCACCCCCCAACACCCGCGCCAGCTCCTCCGCGCTCCCGTCGGTCGACCCGTTGTCCACCACCAACACCTCGACCCCCACCCCCCGCGACCGCGCCACCGCCGCCAGACACTCCAGCGTAGCCGGCGCGCTATGCCAGTTCAGGATCGCTACCAGGACCGAAGCGCTGTTCATGAAAATGAATCACCAACCCAAACCCTGGAACCAACATACCCTCATCACCCCCCAATCCCCAATCCCCGAATCCCAATCCCCAACCCCCAAGCCGCTCCCTGACCCCTAGCCCCTGACCCCTAGCCCCTGACCCCCAACCCCCGCCCCCCCCCTCTATCCCCTTATCCCACCAACCTTTGAAACCACCCCGCCCTCTTGCTCCTCAAGAAACTCACCTCCACCAACGGCCGCGCCACCCCCACCGGCGCCGCCGCGGTCAGTAGGAACCAGAGCGCGAAGAACAGACGTTTCTTCCCCGAGAAGGTCGGCGCACGGAGCGCCGCCCGCACCCCCGCCCGCGCCAGCCCCCAGCGTCGGTCGCTCGCGTACGGATGCCTGCCAGGGTCGAGGCGCAGCGAGGCCAGCCGCGTCTGCAGATGGTTGGGGTTGCGGAGCCGCCAGTCGTCCGGCACCACGATCCCGAACTCCGCCGCCCACTCCCGCAGCGCCTCCTCCCGCAGCTCCTCGCCGTGCAGCTGTTCGCGCAACCGCTCCAGACTCAGCTCCTCCATCGTCCATTGGTTGGAGCCGTGCGAGCGGTAGCACCCCAGCACCTTGTCCAGCCAGAGCGCCTCGCCCAAGAAGGGGATCAGGAGGATGAGATACGAATCCGGCTGGCGTCGCCAGCGCGTCTCCGGGACCGGCATCAGCCGCGCCAGCGCCGACCGCGCGAAGGCGTTACCGGTCGTCCCGGTACTAGGGTAGGTGCCCAACGAGAGGATCAGCTCGCGCAGCTCGCCGGGCCAGCGCCGGTCCGGCGGGAACCGGCTCCCGCGCGGCGCGCCCTCGGCGTCGATCACGTCGAGGAGGAACTGGACCTTCACCACCCCCGGCCGCCAGACCTTCATCACCTCCGCGACCGCGTCGGGGTGCAAGAGATCGTCGGAATCCAGGAAGAAGATCACCTCGCCCCGCGACGCCTCGAACCCACTGTTCAACGCCGCCGCCTGCCCCCCGTTCTCGCGCAGGACCGGGCGGATCCGGTCGCCGAAACGGGCGATCACGTCGCGCGAGTCGTCGGTCGAGCCGTCGTCGACCACCACGACCTCCACCCCGGGATAGCTCTGCGCGAGCGCGCTCTCTATCGCTGCCCCGAGGTAGCGGCCGTAGTTGTAGTTGTTGATGATGATGCTGACCGAGGGAGACATCCCCGTTACCTAGACCTTCGCGTCCGGCGCCGTGCCGTAGTACGAGGCGTGCGCCCCGGCGCTGTAGGAGCCGTAGTACTGCTCCTTCTTCTGGTCGACGTCGTTCAGCACCACCCCGAGCACCGGCGCGCGGACCGCGCGGAGCTGTTCGAGCGCGTACGTCACCGCGCCCCGGTCGGTCACCCCGGCCCGCGCCACCAGCACCACCCCATCGGCGCAGCTCCCGAGGAGCGAGGCGTCGGTCACCAGTGTGAGTGGCGGGGCGTCGAGGATCACCGTGTCGTAACGGCCGGCCAGCTCCTGCAGCAGCTCCTGCATCCGCGGCGCCGCGAGCAACTCCGCCGGGTTCGGCGGGACCGTGCCGGTCGGAAGGAAATCGAGGGTCCCACTCTCCCCCAGGTCCAGCCGCAGGATCGCGTCCTCGGCCGTGGTCCGGCCGAGGATCAGGTTGGAGAGCCCCGGCTCGCGGCGGACCCCGAAGATCTCGTTCAACGCGCCGCGCCGCATGTCGGCGTCGACCAGGAGACAACGCAGCCCCTGCTGCGCCAGCGTGATAGCTAGGTTCGCCGCGCTCGTCGACTTGCCATCCCCCGGCGTCGGACTCGTCATGACCAGCGTCCGCGGGGGCTCGCCCATCCGCGAGAAGGAGATGTTCGTCCGCAGGCTCCGGTACGCCTCCGCGACCGGGCTCCGCGGATCCCGCCCCGCGACGAGGCGCTCGGCGAGCGTGGCGCCAGCCACACCCACCGTCGCCTGGCCACCGGACGTCGTCACCCGGATCCGGGGGATCAGCCCCAGGACCGGGAGGTCCGTAGCCACATCGTGCAGGTCCTCGCGGGTGTGGATCGTGTTGTCCATGTTCTCCCGCACGAAGGCGATCCCGCCGCCCAGCACCCCGCCGAGGAGGAGCGCGAGGATCAGGCTCAGCCGCTTGTTCGGCTTGATCGGGTCGTGCGGGAGCGCCGCCGGCTCCACGACCTGCACACTCTCGTCGTCGACCGCCGCCGCGATCTGCGCCTCCTGCAACCGCGTCTGCAGCAGTTTATAGATCTCCTGCAGCACCTCCGCGCGCCGCTGCAGCCGCGCGTACTCGATCTCCCGCGCCGGGAGCGTGCTCAGCTCGGCCCGGAACCCCTCGAGCGCGGCGTTCATCGAGTTCAGGTTGTTGTTCAACCCCTCGAGGTAGGTGTCGGCGATCTGCCGGAACTGCCCTTCCAGCTCCTGGATCCGGTCGGTCAGCGCCCGTACGTCGGGGTCCGCCTCCGTGCGGCGCGTCAGGAGCTCCGCCCGCTCGTTCTCCACCTCGACCAGCGTGCTGAAGAGCTCGGATACGGCGTTGTTGCGCAACAGACTCGGGAAGGTGACCAGCTTCCGGTAAGGCGACGTGTCGGCGGGGTCCCGCCGCGCGGCGTCGACCTCGCGCAGCAGATCCAGCAGCGTGTTCCGCTCCACCTCCAGCAGGTCGCGCTCCGCCAGCAGCTTGGCCATCCGGTCGATCGCGGCCTTCCCCTCGTACTCCAAGCTGACCATGTTGGCCTGTTCGCGGAAGGCGCGCACCGCCTCCTCCGCCGCGGTCAGCTCACCCCGCAGCGTGTCCACCTGATCGACGAGGAAGGCGACCGTCCCGACCGCCTGCTTCCTCTTACCCTCGCCCCGCTCCTTGATGAAGAGCCGCGCCAGTGTGTTGGGCACATCGCGGACGAGCCGCCGGTCGGTACCCTGGTACCGGACTACGATGACCTCCGCCTCCCGGTCCGGACGGCTCACCTCGAGCGCTTCCCGGAGCGACTTCACCGCATCCCGGAACGACTGGACCGCGACCCGGATCTCCTCGTGCGCCAACGCCTCGGAGGCGAGGACGAGGGTCAGGCCGTCGAGGGCGAGGGGGGCGCCGACCGCGGCGGTGCCGACGACGGCGTCGTCTGAACCCCGCCGTACCGAAAAGCGATCTCCACCCTCACGAACCAGCCGGTACTCCGCCTCCGCCGCCTCCCGGCTCACCTGTACGCGCTCGAAGAGCTCGTCCCGGTCGACCCCGCGCGGGCGCGTCAGTACGACCTGCAGCGCCAGCGAATCGACGACCGCCTCCGCGAGCGGCCGGCGACGCAGCACCTGCATCTCCGTCCCGAGCTGCCCCCCCGACGAGAGGTCCTTCAGCGCGTCCAGCACCGGTAGGTTGGAGCGCTGCTCGTCGATCCGGAGCCACGCCGAGGCGTCGTAGACCGGGGTAGCGTTCCAGACGACGACCGCCGTCGCCGCTACCATGACGAACGGCACGCCTATCGTCAATAGACGGTTGCGCAGCAGGAAGTTCCAGAGTTCGCGCAGATGCGCGCCGCCACCCGGCCCCGCCTTTTTCGTTCCGGCAACCTGCATGATCCCTCGATACTCCTGACCCGGCACGGTCCACCCACTCTGGGACCGCCGCGCCGGTGGAAGCTACTTCGTCAATGCTATCGTCACCAACACCGAGACCAGGCTGAGCCCGGCCGAGACCACGCTCGCGGCCATGTTGTGCCGGCTGAACCACCCCTTCTCCGGCACGTAGAGCTGGTCGCCGGACTGCAGCGGGAGATCGGCGATCCTCGTCCGCTGCGAGACGTCCGCCGTCAACACCTCGTCGCCCCGGATCAACTTGATCCTGTCGGTCCGCCCCTCCGGCATGACCCCGCCAGCCAGCGCGATCGCGTCCGCGACCACCATCGTCGGGTCGACCGCGATCAGCCCCGGCTGCCGCACCGCGCCCAGCACGTTGATCCGCCGCAGGAACGTCACCTCGATCGACGGGTTACGCAGATATTCGGAGTAGAGCGCGATCAGCCGCGCCCTCAGCGCCTCCTGCGACTCGCCCGTCACCCGCTGCGCCCCGATCTTGGGGAAGACGACGACGCCGTCCGCATCCACCGGGAACTCCCCCGACAGATCCGGCTCCCGCCAGATCCGCAACCGGATCACATCCCCGGGGACGAGCCCCCCTGGCACGCGGAGCGTGTCGCCACCCGTGACGACGTCCTGCGCCACCACGGCGTCGCCCGTCCCGGAAACCTCCACGACCGCGGCCGACACCCTGCTTGCTACCCAGGGCGCGCAGGCGATGATGGCCCCGGCGACTATCGTTCTGATCGACATCTCGTCACCTCAACGGCGCGTACCCACACGCACCGGCACCGGCGCGAAGGTCGTGCCGTACGCACCCAGCTGACCAGACGGGCCGGTACCCCAGCAGACACTCGTCTCGTCGGTCCGGACCGCACAGCTGTGCGTACCCTGCCCCGCACTCACCATCGTATAGTCCGAGCCGACCCACTGCGGCATCGACCTGTCGGCCGTGCCGCCGATACCGAGCTGGCCGTAGATGCCGCGCCCCCAGCAGTAGAGGTTGCGGTCGTTCGCAATGCCACAGCTATGCGACGCACCCGCCGAGACCATCCGGTACTTCAACCCTCCGCCGATCGGGTGCGGTACGACGGCGCCCGGCAACCCCGGCCGCTGGAGAGCGCCGTTGCCCAGTTCACCGTACTCGTTCGACCCCCAGCAGTAGATTTCGTTGCTCTGGGTAAGGCCACAGGTGTGGGTGGCACCGGCGCTGAGCGAGCTCCACCGCAATCCTCCGGCAACCATGACCGGCATGGTGGCATTGTTGGTGGTGCCATCCCCGAGCTGGCCGACATGGTTCGACCCCCAGCAATACGCCACACCGGCACCGGTCAGCGCGCACGTGTGGGATGTCCCGGCGGTGATATCGATGAAGTCGTGGCTACCCACGACCAGGACCGGGCTAGGGTTCGTCTCCGTCGTCCCGTCGCCTAGCTGGCCGTGCGCGTTCAGCCCCCAACAGTAGGCCTCGCCCGTCGTCGTCACCCCGCAAGTGTGATACGGACCGGCGCTCAACGCTCGGAACGAGTGCTCACTCGCCACACTGTCCGGAAGCCCCAGCCCTATGTAAGCTCCGATCCCGAGCTGGCCGAGCGCGTTCCACCCCCAGCAGTAGACTCGGCCAGTCACGGAGAGAGCGCAGCTGTGGTTCCACCCGGAAGCAACGTGGGTGTACTTCCGGTCGCCCCGCACCGCGGCCGGCCAGCTCCGTGATTCGACCCTACCATCCCCCAGCTCGCCGTTCCAACCCCGGCCCCAGCAGTAGAGCTCACCGTTCCAGGTCAACCCGCAGCTGTGCTCGCCGCCGGCGCTGACCGCGGTATAGCGGACATGCGACTCCGCCGGCTCGAACAGCTCCTGGTCACACCCAGCGACCACGATGGCGAGCGTGAGCCCGATCCAGCCTATTTGCCTCATCGGAACACCTTGCGCAAGCGCTGCCAGAACGAACGCTGCGGCGCGCACGGCCGCACCGGAATCGGCTCCTCACCATCCAACAGGCGCCGCGGATTGGTGACGAGCAGCATCCTGGCCTGTTCTTCGGCCCCCATCTCCTTGAGTCGGGCGTACGCGACTCCTATCATGAGCTTCTCCCTCGCATGGTAATCGCTCGCCAACAAATCCACCCACCCGCGCTCCAGCAGCGCCTCCGCCCGTAACCGCGCCTCCTCGCCGTACCTCCCCGCGAGCGAACCTACGTTGACCTGCAAGATCCCGCCACACCGACGCCACTCCCCCACGATCTCCAACCGCCGGTCCACCCCGGAGTACCGCTCCGGGTGCGCGATGACTGGCTTCCACCCATGCATCCGCAGCTCCGCGATCGCGTGCACCGACCGTGGCGGCACCACCATGAACGGGAACTCCAGCAATACGAAGCTCCCCCCCGCCAGCCGCAGCCTCGGATCGCTCAGATCGGGCTTGGGGGTGTCCAGCATCAACTCGACGCCGCGCCCCAAATGTAGCGCGGGGAACTCCGCAGCGGCCAGAGCGGTCAACCGTTCCCACCCGGCATCCAGCTCGCGCAGCCGCGCTTCGAACGCCTCGGGCTCGTGCGTCAACGAGCCCTTCAGGTGCGGCGTCGCCACCAATGCGGTCACCCCGGCACCCTGTAGCGCCGCGAGCGCCGCGCGCGATTCGTCGACGTTCGATGCGCCGTCGTCTACTCCGGGGATGACATGGTTGTGCAGATCGACCAGCCCGTCGATCCCAGGCGCTCCAGCTTCAATCATATCCCGACCTGGCCTCCGGTCCCTCCGGCAGCTCGCCCCACGCCAGGGCCGCCGCGCAGAAGAACCCGATGTATTGCGTGAATGCCGCGTAATAGTCGAATACGTTGTCGGTAATCGACAGGACCGCCCACGAGATTATCCCGGCAAAGGCGGGGAGCGCGTACTCCCGTACCGGGCCGCCCCCCTCACGGCCGACCTTGATCAACGCGCCCGCCCAGACGGCTATCGCCAGCGCGAAAAGACCGGTTCCGATCAGGCCGGTGTCGGTCAGGAGCCGGAGGTATTCGTTGTGCAGCACCCCACCCAACGCCCCGCCCCACCGCGACATCAGGATCCCGGTCGAGCCGCCCAGCCCGATCCCGACCAGCGGACTCGACAGGAAGGCGTTCAATGCCACCGGCCAGATCAACTGCCTACCCTGCCAGTTGATCTTGTAGTAGAGATCGACCGGGTTGCTGACCAGGGAGACCAGCTCCCCCAGCCCCGGGGTGTACCCCAACGACCGCTCTAGCGCTATCGGTGCCAGCGGGATCGCCAGCCCAACGCCCACCAGGGTCGCGATCACGACCGTGCGGTACCGCCGTGTTATCAGCGCGTCGTAGAGCGCGACCCCGAGCAGCGCCACGATCGCGGCCGCGAAGGTGATGCGGGTCAGCGTCATCACCAGCCACCCCCCGAGCGCCGCGCAGAGCAGTAGATACCACCCCTTCCCCCGCGCCAGATACCGCGAGAGCACAAAGAGTAGGATGATCAGCAGATAGAACGAGAACGGGTTCTCGTGCGCCCCAACGCCTTGGATCCGCAACCGGCCGGTCGCGTCTACGTCATAGCCCCCGGCTAGGACGTAAGCGGGGTTGATCAGTGAGATCGTGATCGCGCCCGCCAGCGCCCAACGCGAGAGCCACTCGAGGTCGGCCCGCGTCCGCGCGACCCCCTGTACCAGGACGAAGACCAGGAACGGATAGCTCAACTTGAGTAGGAGCCGCGCACCGTCGATCCGGGCGGTACTGTAGACGAGCGTTGCCGTGATGAAGAGCAGGAACGCCAGATACCACCTGCCGTGGACCGACAGCGCGTGCTTCAACACCCGCCGGTCGACCGCCACGATCCCCAGGAAGCTGACCACGATCCCGATCAGCCGGATCCCGTTCATGTCCAGCCCGCCCAACCCGGTGAAGAGACTCTTCCCGGTTAGGAACGAGAGGTCGATCGGCCCTAGTAGGAGCATCAACCCCACCACCAGGAGCGGGCGGAGCAGGGTGAGGGCCAGCAACGCCGAACCCATGACCAGCCCGGAGATCAGGAAGGGGCGCTCCGCCATCTGGCTGGCCAGCAAGACCGCCATCAGCAGCGCGGCCGCCGGGATCAACCGGTCCCGGACGATCACCGTCCGCGCGACACCGTCCGGATGACTACGCAGCAGCACCGACCCGCTCTACCAGGATGTTCACTATCCGCTCCGACGCCCGACCGTCCCAGTACTCGGGGCGGCGAGGCTCACCCCCACCACCCGCCAGGACCTCGCCGACCGCGTCCAGGATCGCCGCCGGCCTCGTCCCGACCAAACGGTTCGTACCTTCGGTCACCGTGATCGGACGTTCGGTGTTCTCCCGCAGCGTCAGGCAGGGTATCCCGAGCGCCGTCGTCTCCTCCTGGATCCCCCCCGAATCCGTCAGCACCAGCCGCGCCCGCGACGTTAGCCCCAGGAATTCTAGGTATCCCTGCGGCTCCAGGAGATACATCCCGTCGATCCGGCGCAGACGGTCGAGCAGCCCAAACTTCTCCAACGAGCCGGCCGTCCGCGGGTGCACCGGGAAGACTACAGGCAACTGGCGGCAAATCTCCTCGAAGACGCTGACGTATCCCTCGAGGAGCACGGGATCGTCGACGTTCGACGGGCGGTGCAACGTAGCCAGCGCGTACTCCCCCGCGCGGACCCCGACGCGGCTCGGCATCTCCAGCGTATCCGCCCGCTCCCGGTTCCGCAGCAGCGTATCGATCATCACATTGCCGACGAAATGGATACGCTCCTCCGGGATCCCCTCGCGCCGCAGATTCTCCACCCCCGACCGCTCGGTCACGAAGAGGTAATCAGCCAGTACGTCGGTCACCACCCGGTTGATCTCCTCCGGCATCGACCGGTCGAAGCTTCGGAGCCCCGCCTCCACGTGCGCCAACGGGATCCTCGCCTTGGCCGCGACCAGCGCGGCGGCCAACGTCGAGTTCACATCTCCTACTACGAGCACCAGGTCTGGTTGCAACTCCATCAGCGCGGGCTCGAGCGCGGTCATCACCTGTGCCGTCTGCACCGCATGACTCCCCGAACCAACGCCGAGGTGTAGGTCAGGCTCCGGGATCCCGAGCTGCTCCAGGAACTGGTCCGACATCCGGACATCGTAGTGCTGGCCGGTATGCACCAGCAGCGGCTCTATCCCCGGCCGCCGCCTCATCTCATCCAGCAGCGGCGCGATCTTCATGAAGTTGGGACGAGCACCCACCACGTTGACGATCCGCATCGCTCCCCCTCAACCCTTTCTCACCTGGTCGAAGAGCGCCACCAGCCTCCCGGCGCACCGCTCCTCCGTGAACTCCGCCAGATACCGCGCCCGCCCGGCCCGCCCCAGCTCCGCCCTCAGCTCCGGCGAATCGACCAACCGCCGGATCGCCGCCGCCAACCCCGCCGGGTCCCGCTTCCCCACTACCAATCCCGTCACGCCATCCACCACCACATCCCGGATCGCGCCGGTGTCGGTCGTGACCACCGGGATACCGGCCGCCATCGCCTCCAGGATCACCAACGGCAGCCCCTCCGGCTGATAGCCCGGGAAAACGAAGATATCCGCACTGGCCAGGAGCTCCCACTTCGCCGCGCCATCCACCCGCCCGACGAAGCTCACGAACTCGCCCCCCACATCGGACTGTACAACATCGCCCTCCCCCTGCGTAAGACCGGCACCGCGCGGCACCACCTCCACCCCACCCAGCCCCAGCTCCACGGCCACCCGCTCCGCCTCCCGCCGCTCCCGCTCCGAGAACCACTCCCCCGCGAAGACGAACCGCACCCGCGGCTCCGAGCCCCGGAACTCCCCCGCCGCCCGCAACAGGTCGAGGAACCCTTTGGGCTCGAAGAGCATCCCGAGATAGAGCACGGTGAGCTCCTTCCGCCCCCCGTCCTCCCGCACTCCCCCCCGGACCTCCCCACCACCGTACGGATCCGCGATCCCGTTCGGCACCGTATGGATCCGCTCCTCCGGCACCAGCCCCTCGTAGATCCGCCGCAACCCCGGCCCCAGCACCGCCGCCGCCGCCAGTCGCCGCGAGGTCGAACGGACCAGCCACCGGCACCACCAACTCGCCCCCTCGTAGAACTCCCGAAAGTAGCTCCCATGCAGGTGCGCCACCACCCGGCTCCCGAAACCATGCGCCAGGTAGATGAAAACCGCATCCCGCACGTACGCCCAGGTGTTCTGCGAGACCTCGACGTAGACTATCTCCGGCCGGTGGCGGAGCAGCAGCCGGACCAAGCCGGCTGCGTGACGCAAGGCGAGGACCACGTTGGTCAGGTCGAAGCGCCCCATGTTCTCGGCCGTACGCCGGTCCGCCGTGTCGAGGTGGACCAGCTCGTACGAGCCCCGCAGCACCTCCGATGCCAGAAGCTGCCGCGTGAAGATGCTCATCCCCTGGTATGGTGGCGGGAGCGGCCCGATGATCAACGCCTTCGGCTTGCGCTCCGTATCGCCCCGCTTCGCAGCCTCGGCGGCCGCGGCCTCCAACACCTCACCCCGCATCACCGGCTCCCCTCCGCGCCTCCTCACCCCCGCGCGGCGCTCCCCCCACAGCCGAACCGACCCCCCGCTCCGCCGCCTGCGCCCCCTGCACCCGCGAGATCGCGAACCGGAACTTCCCGTTCGGCCCCCGCTCGATCGCGTCGACCAGCTCGAACCGCAGCCCGATGCTCGGCCCCAGCCGGAACCTCAGCTCTTCCTCGATCGCGGCCCGATCCCCCTCCCCGAACCCCGGGCGCGGCACGATCCGCACCCGCAACTCCTCCACTCGCTCCTGGACCAGCTGCGCCTCGTAGACCCGGTCCGCCTTCTTGAAGACATGGTCGAGCCGCCCCACGTACCGGCCGTCCGGCGTGACCACGAAATCCTCGACCCGCCCCAGCACTCGCTCCACCAACCGCCCCCCGCGGCCGCACGGACAGCTCCCTTCCCGCAGCACGGCGCTATCCCCGGTCCGGTAGCGGATGAACGGCATCGCCAGGTTCCCGATCCCCGTCGCCCAGATCTCGCAGACCTCCCCCGGCCGCGCCGGCGTGCCGTCGGCGCGCACGAACTCGAGGTAGCTGTGCTCCTCCTTCACGTGCAAGGAGCCCCGCTCGCACTCGACGATATTACCTAGATGCTCGGAGGTGCCGTACCAGTTGTAGACCTTGCACCCGAACGCCCGCTCCAGCACCTCGCGCTGCGAATCCAGCAGCGTCTCGGAATGCGTGAAAACCGCCCGCGGCGCGAGCGGACGCACGACGTCGCCTGCCGACTCCTCTTCCAACCGCCGCGCGACCAGCGTGAGCGCCGACGGGTACCCATGGATCAGCACCGGCTGGAACTCGCGCAGCCGCGCGACGTACGCACCCACCGTGGCCGGCCCGATGTGCTGCGACGAGAAGAGGAGCTGGCGCTCCGCAGCGTTGTACCGCCAGAACGGGGGCTCCAGCACCGCCGTCGGGACGACCGGTTGGCCCGCCAGCGTCGCGGTCCGCTCCCCGCGCCGCACCCCTCCCCAGCTACGGTGCAGCCAGCGGAAGGCGTGCTCGCGGATCCAGGCGTCGCGCGTCAGCACCACCCGCAACGCCTTACCCGTGGTCCCACTCGTGCGCGACTCGACCGTCCGCCACCGCCCGTCCCGTGCCGGGCGCGCCACGAGTGCGGCGCCAGCGCTTCGCACCGCCTCCTTCTCCAGCGGCGGGAGGACCCGCAGCGCCTCGAGCGAGTCCACCCGCTCCGGGTCGAACCCGTATTCGGCGAAGAGCTTCGGCCAGTACTCGGTCTCTCGCGCCGCGACCCTCAGCAGGCGCCGCACCCCCTCGAGCTGCAGCTCCTCCAGCTCCCGTGCCCCCCACCACTGCGTCTCCTCCAGCTCGCGGTAGTGGCGGCGATAGTCGCGCCCTTGCACGCGCCACGCCAGCTGATAACCATAGACGGTCGTAAGTAGGTGCTGCGCCCAGACCGGCGCACTGTCGTAGAGGCGCTTCACCCCCCCGGGACCGTAGCTCAGCCGACCCATCGGACTCCCTACGCTGGCTGCTTGGCCCGCCGCTCCACCCGCCCGCGCCAACCGAAGTGGACTCGGAACTCGAGGTTCGGCAAATCGTCCAAGCCGCCGCCCCCCTCCAGCTCCGGGATCGTGCTCGAGACACAACGGACCGCCTCCGCCCCGAACGACGCCAGCGGCCATCCCCGCGCCTGCCACCCCCGCGCCAATACCGGGATCTTCTCGTAGTCGATCCCCATCAACGTCGTGCACGCCGTATCGACCGCGACCGGGTTGCACCCCGCCACGATCACCCCCGCCCGCCGCGCGTCGCAGACCACCGGGCCATCCCCCTCCCCCGCCACGATCCCATCCACGATCGAGAGGTAGCGCCGCGGCCCCGGCAGCGGCCTCCCCTCGCCGTCGAAGTAGAGGACGACCTTGTTCAGGTCGAGCACCGTCCTCCACAGAGTGTCGTTCCCGTACCAGTTCCCGGAACGGACCACCTCGTCGGTCGACCCGAAGATCTTCGCCCCCAACCGCTTCACCCCACGCGCCCAAGCGCCGCCAACCCCGCCGCGCCAGACCAGGACCCGCTTGAACGCCGCGATCGCCCGGCTCTGGATCGTCCGCCCGATCGCCGCCTCCGGGAACTCGTCGCCGCCTTCCTTCGGGGTGCCCATCGTGTGATGCGGCAGACAGTTGCGGTAGCCGTTCACCCCGACCATGTTCTTCAGCGACAGGGTGACCCCGGTCTTCTTGTGCGTCTTCAACTTCGGGAAGTTGATGATCACATCGGCGTCGAGCACCGAGCGGCAGAGGATATATGCGTGGCGGCCACCGGAATGGAAACGCCGGGTCTCTTCCATGTCGTAATCGGCGCCGTAGAACCGACCGCTCAACTCGTAGTCGACAAACTCGCTCCGCGACGCCAGGTCGACCTCGGTGTACCCCGCGGGATCACCCGGGAGCGTCTCCCGCCGGTAGAGCACCCCCTCCCGCTCGTACCAACGGTCACGCCGCAGATCGAGCAGCGTGACGTCGTGCCCGAGCGACCGATAGTACGACTCCAGCGCGAAGAGCCCGTTCCGCTCGCAGATCGCCTGGAAATCCGAATCGGTCTGCGGCCCATCGGCGATCACGACTCGGACGTCCCCCCCCGTAGCCAGCAGGATGTAGTCGACGACGGGGCGCAGCACCGCCCCGTGCGTCACGATCTGCTCCCACTCATCCTCCCGGTGCAGATGCGACGCCCGGATCAGATTCGGCTTCAACAACACCGTATCTCCGGGGCGCACGAACCCGCGCAGGGGATTCCACTCCGCGGTGCCGAACCGCTCCGCGTCGAACCCGAGCGATGCCAGCGCGCGCCGAACCAGGTCGTAGGCGACGTTGACCTCCCCACCCACCGCGACCCGCCCGGCCAGCTCGGGATACTCCCTGTCCGGATCGAATGGTGCCCGCGTGGGATATCGCCCCTCGCCTCGCTCCACCGCTACGAGATTCGATTCCAGAGTCAATTTGCCTCCCTCAGATATTGAGACCTAGAAAATAGGAAATGGTCCCGTCCGATCCGCACATGCGGCCGACCCGCACCCCTCCCTATATTCTTTCGTTCGGCGTCAATGGGCCGGCACCAATCGGCCCGGCTCGCCCAACGCCCGCGCCGCGCGCAGCGTGGCGAGCGAGCTGTTCTCCAACTCTTCCAGCGCGATCGGCGCCGGTCCGCCCTCCCGCACGGCCCGTACGAACGCGGCCAGCTCCGCGGCGTGCCCCTTGTCCTGCGTCCCCCGCCACACCTCCCGCCTCCCGGACCAGAACTCCGCGCGCCGGAAATCGTCGATCACCCCGGTGACACCACCGGCGAAGACCTCGACCCTCTCCTTCCCCGCGCGGATGTCCCCCTTCGAGGTGTACACGACGCTAGCCAGCGAACCATCCGCGCACCGGAGCGTCACCTGCACGTTGTCCTGCAGCCCCGCGTCCGGATCGTCTCCACCGATCCCCGTCGCCATCACCTCCACCGCGGGCGACCCCGCCAGGTAGAGCGCCAGGTCGATGAAATGGCACCCCTCCCCGATCAGCCGTCCCCCGCCGATCGCTCGGTCGTGCACCCACGACTCCCGCGGCACCGCGCCGGCGTTAACCCGGACCTGCACGACCCGCGCACCAGCGGTCCGCTCCAACCGCTCCCGTAGGAAAACCGTCGCCGGCGCGAATCGACGGTTGAACCCGACCAGCAACGGCCCGCCCCCACGCGCCGCCGCCAGTACATCCGCCAGCGACTCCTCGTCCAGCGCGAGCGGCTTCTCCACGAAAACCGCCTTCCCCGCCCGCAAGGCTGCCGCCGCGAGCCGGGCGTGCTCGTCGTGTCTCGTCGCGATCAGGATCGCGTCGATCTCCGGGTCCGACAACAGCTCCTCCGCCGAACCGGCCATGTACCCGAAGCCGTACTTCTCCGCCACATCCCGCGCCGTCAACCCGCTCGCCGTCATCACCCCCCGCAGCTCCACCCCGAGTCGACGCAGCTGCGGGAGCAACACCCCGGCCGCGAAGTTGCCGGCGCCGATCAGCCCGATCCCGACCTTCCCCTCCCGGCCGCGCCGCACCACAGATTCTGCCGGCGCCCCTCCCGCCACCGCCTTAACCTCCAACCGCGCCGGCTCGGGTACCGACTCCGCTGGGTACTCCAACACCACCCCCAGCGCGCTCCGCCCCGCCTCGCCCGTCAGCGTATCATACGCCTCGACTGCCGACTCGAACGGATAACGATGCGTGATCAACGACCGGATCTCGAGAGCGCCGGAAGCCAACAACCGCACGATCTCGCCCAGGTTGCGCCCCTCCGTCCATCGCACGTACCCGACCGGATAATCGTGCCCCCCCTCCTCGTACGACGGATCGTAGCGCCCCGGCCCGTACGACCGCGACATCCGGATGTCCAGCTCTTTCTCGTACGCCGGAGAGCGCGGCACCTGGATCGGGACCTCCCCGACCACCACCACCCGGCCCTGCTGCCGCGCGAGCTGGCAGGCGAGCCGCATCGGGTCGTCACTCGACGTCGCCGCCGTGATGATCACCGCGTCGGCGCCGATCCCCCCGGTCTCTATCCGGACCCGTTCGGCGACGTCGTCGCGCCGCAACACCCCGACCGCGCCGGCCGCCTCTGCCAGCGCCACCCGCTCCGGGGAGACGTCGACCCCGATCGCCCTCACCCCCGCGGCACGTAGCAACCTGACCGTGAGCTGGCCGAGCAACCCCAAACCGATCACGACGACTACCTCGCCCAGACTCACCGCCGCCTGCCGCACCCCCTGCAGCGCGATCGCACCGAGCGTCGCGAAGGCGGCTTCGTCCAGATTCACCCCAGCCGGTACCGGGACGACCAGGTTACGCGGGACCCAGTTCAGCTCGGCGTGGTTCGCATAGCCCGCCCCCGCACACGCCACCCGGTCTCCGACCCGGAACTCCGTCACCCCCTCCCCCACCGCGACTACCACCCCGGCGCAGCTGTACCCGAGCGGGGTGAGTGCCGACAACCGATGGCGCGCCTTCCGATACGCACTCGCCACCCCCTCCCGCCGCACGACCTCCAGAACCTGCCGCACCTGGTCCGGCCTGGCCCGCGCCTTCCCCAATAGACTCTTCCGCCCGAACTCCAGCTTCGACCGCTCCGTGCCGATGCTGATCACCGAATACGACGTCCGCACCAGCACCCCGCCCGCCCGCACCAACGGCGCCGGCACATCTTCCACCCGCAGCGTACCCGAACCGGGCTCCCGTACCAACTGCCTCATCCGATCACCGTATCACGTAACGTATAACAGGAAATAGGAAATGGTCATCCATTGCCGGCACGTGCTCTCACCAGTCTCCCCAATCCTATTTCCCGTCTTCTACGCCATGTCGAACCAGATCCGACAAGGCGAACAACATCCACGCTTGGATCCACCGCACGTACGCCACCCGGTTCCGCCACCGCCGGTGCCGCTGGTAATAGAAATATCCCTCCGGATCGCGCATCTCCGTCAGGCACCAGTCCGCCAGTCTGCCGGCCCGCTCGAGCGCTCCCGGCATGCGCTCTCGGAAATGGACCAGCGTCACGATCGCGTGCGCCACAGCGTGCAGGTCCACGGGGTAGTCCGCGCCCGGGTAGTAGCTCACCGCCGGCCCACGCAGGAAGTTTCGCTCCCAGTACGCCAGCCCCCGCCCGATCGCCGGCTCGAACTCGCCCGTTCCCACGGCGCGCGCCACCTCGTCGAGCGCGATCAGGGTGTACCCGGTGTGGAAGCTGTCCACCCACTGGTTACGGCCGGTGATCCCGTACGGCCACGAACCATCCGCGCGCTGTGCCACGACCGTGAAGCGCGCCGCCCGCAGCGCATCGTCGAGCATCGCGTCGTCTACGAATACTCGACCCAGCCGCGCCAACAACGACGCCGCGAGCACATTCGCGTTGTGCACCCCCCGCTGGTCCAACGGGGTGTAGCTGAAGCAGAAGGTCTCGCCCTCACCAGGGATCCGGTTCAGCCCGCGGCGCAGGAACTCACCACCTCGCCGCGCCTGCTCCGCCGCATCCCTCCACCCGAACGCCTCGGCCGCATCCAGCAGCGCATGCCCCACGAAAGATGTCACCACCGACGAAGGCGTCCCCACCGGCGCATAGAAATCTCGGTTCGCCCACGGGAATGGATACCCCCACCCCACCCCGCCCCCGGCCTCCACCCCGGCGCCGAAGAGCCACTCCGCCAACCCCCGCGCCCGCTCGCGATTGCGATCTGGATCGTCGACCACCCCGGACTCGGCAAGCCTGACCTGCGCCGCCAACGTCAGCCCGATCCCTTTGGCGTTGCGTGACCGGGGCACCCCCAGCAACCCGCGCAGCGAGATAGGGCTCCGCTTCCCCAGCTGCGTCCACGCCACCGCCCCCCACCGGCTCCCGAAGGTCAGACGGCGGACCAGCGGACTCGCCAGCATGTCGTGCGGGTCGTGCCCGGCATCGCCGCGCGCCTCCAACCACCGGTCCAACGCCAACGCCGCGTCGAGCCAGCGTCGCACCGCGGCGCCCCGCTCGCTGGATCGCTCCTCGGTGGAGGCCGCACTCCCCGGGATCACCGTGTCACCCATCCCCCATCACCGCCGCACCGGTTCCCGGCCCCCCGCGCCCCCGACCCTCCCTTACCTCCCCAGCGGCCGCGCCTACCGGATTCGCCTTCCCCACCGTGCCGGCACTCGTATCCACGACCGCGACCGGCCTCACCCCAACCTCCCTGCCAAACAACCGCTCGCGCCATACCTGCCAGACGAACCACGTGTTCGTGACCAGGTAACGGCGCCAGAGCCGGCCCGGGTCCTGTACCAGGCGATAGAGCCACTCCAGCCCCCGCCCCCGCGCCCAGTCCGGCGCATCCCGCTTCAACCCAGCCAGGACGTCGAAGCTACCCCCCACCCCCAACGCCACCCGCGCGCCGAGCTCGCCCCACCCCTCGTCGATCCAGTACTCCTGCAGCGGGCTCCCCATCGCCACGAAGAGGAGGTCCGGTCGCAACCTAGCCAGCTCAGCACGCACCCGCGCGTTCGATTCCCCGTCGAGGTAGCCATGATGCCACCCGACCAGCCGCAGCGCCGGGCGCTCTGCCCGCAGCCGCTCCGCCAGCTTCTCCACCACCTCCGGGCGCGCACCCAGCAAGTAGACCGTCCACCCCTCCCGCTCCGCCTCCGCCAGCAACCGCGCCATGAGCGTGATCCCACCGACGTGGCCGATCCCCTCCCGCCCCAACCGCTCCGCCGCCCACACCATCGCCCACTCGGCGATCACCAGCTCCGCCGACGCCAGCACCCCCCGCAGCCGGGCCTCCCGCCGCGCCAGCCACGCCTTGTTAGCATTCACCACCAGGATCCGGCACCGCCCCCCTCCCCCCAACACCCCCCGCACCACCCCGACCGCCCCCTCCATGTCCACCCGGTCGACCGGCACCCCAGCGATCCATTCCCGCCCCAACTCCGTCATCGATCAACCTTCACCAATCATCCCCCCGCCCCCCGAATCCCCAAACCCAAATCCCAGGCAGATCCCCCCCCACCCCCCCCATCCCACC
>Ga0180216_1001692_pt1 | contig 19231 bp, 17 predicted proteins | sample eDN3rd37CBELigMG_FD_128879 | JGI IMG/M metagenome (GOLD analysis project Ga0180216, IMG submission 128879) | Enriched Miracle-Growth compost microbial communities from Emeryville, California, USA - eDNA 3rd pass 37_C BE-Lig MG (version 2)... ...
CACGGCCATAAAGTCCCGCCGGCTTGATCAGAAGAACGAGCACCGTCAGCACGTAGATGAAGAAACCGCCGGCATCCGAATAGAGATACTTGCCGCCGATATCGAACACGCCGAGCAGGATCGACGCGATCAATGTGCCCTTCAGGCTGCCGAGGCCGCCCACGGAGACGATGATCAGGAAGAACACGAGGTAGAGAACCGCAAAGCTCGGCGTCAGACCGAAGGTCTGGATGGCGAGACCGCCGCCGAAGGCGGCAAGGCCCGAGCCGAGCGCGAAGGTCAAGGTGAACAGCCGGTCGACATTGATGCCGACGGATTGCGCCATGCGGCGGTTGTCGACTGCAGCACGGATCTTCGCGCCGATATTGGTGCGCTCGAAGCCGTACCAGAGCAACGCGATGAGCACGGCGCCGACGACGATGGTGAAGGCGCGATAAGTCGGCACGGTGCGCACGCCGATGTCGATCTGCCCCGTCAGGAACGACGGCAGCGGCACGGTCAGCGGCGAAGGGCCGTAGAAATAGGTGTAGCTGGCGATGGCCATGAAGGCCAAACCGATGGTGAGCAGCACCTGATCGAGCTCGGTCGCCTTGTAGAGCCTGGAATACAGGATGCGCTCGAACGGGATACTGGCGACGCCCACCACCACGGCCGCGATCACCAGCGACGGCAGAAACGGCACGCCCCAGCTGCGCGTCAGCGTGACGACGAGATAACCGCCCGCCATGGCGAAAGCGCCATGGGCCAGGTTGACGAAGCCCATGAGGCCCATGGTGATCGACAAGCCAACCGAGATGATGAACAGCACCATCGCGTAGGCGAGCCCGTCGAACAGAATACTGACGATCGCACTGGCGGACACGGCGTTTCTCTAATCCCCTCGCATGTTCCGCTGCGCCATGCGGCGCGGCGGCCTACCCCTTGCTTGTGAGACGTCCATTGGCCGCGGCAGCGTCGCGGGCCATGGCGTCTTTTCTCGCCTTGATAAAAGATGCCGCCGTGCTTGGCTAGCGCGGCGGCGATCTTTAGCGCCGGTTTGTCGTCAGAGGCTTACTTGCCCTGACCGCAACGACCGACCTTGAGCTCCTTGCACTGGTCCTTGACGTCCTTGATGCTGCCGAGGACCTTGGTGCCGAGCTTGCCGTCCGACTTCTTGATCACTTCCAGCGCCCACTCGTCGTTGACGACGTCGCGGGTTTCCGGATCGATCGAGACCTTGCCGCGCGGACCGTTGGTCGACCAGCCCTTGAGCGCGGCCATCACCTTGTCCGGATCGTCGAGGTTGCCGTCGAGCTTCTTGATGACGTCGAAGGTCGCGGCCATGGCGTCCCACGCGGCGGCGGACATGAAGTCCGGGCTCGAGTTGGCGCCGTAGGCCTCACGCCACGCCTTCACGAACTCCTTGTTCGCGGCGTTGTCGAGATCGGCGGCGTAGTTGCTCATGACGATGGTGCCGACGGCGGCGTCGCCCATGTCCTGCAGCTTGGTGTCAGGCACGACGTCCTTGGGGCCGATCAGCTTGATGCCGGCCTGCTTGAGACCGACTTCGCCGTAAGCCTTCACGACCGCCGAAGCGTGGCTGCCCGACGGAATGAAGACGTAGAAGCAATCCGGCTTCTTGTCCTTCACGCGCTGGAAGAACGGCGTCATGTCCGGCACCTGCGCCGGGTTGCCCATCGGGATCGAGTCGATGACCTGACCGCCAGCCTTCTCGAAACCGGTCTTGAAGGATTCAGTCGAGTCCTTGCCCGGCGGGAAGTCGGTGTAGCCCATCGCCGCGGTCTTACAGTTGAGGTCCTTCGCCGCGAAGGTGCCCATCGGATAGCCGTCGTGCCACATGCTGAAGGACACGCGCGCGATATACGGCGACAGGTTGGTGATCCAGGCCGTGCCGGCGTTGGAGATCAGCAGCGGCACCTTGGCCTGCGTGACGACCGGCGCCATCGCGATCGCCGACGGCGAGAACACGACGCCGACGATCATCTTCACCTTGTCGTTGGTGATGAGTTCGGTCGCGACGGTCTTGGCGTTCGCGCCCGACGGCGGACCTTCGTCGCGCTTGACGATCTCAACGGTGTGCGGCGCGATGTCCTTCGCATGGTGCTTGAGATAAAGCTCCATGCCCTTGATGTTGGCGTCGCCGAGATCGGCGTTCACGCCCGAAAACGGCAGCATGATGCCGATTTTCACATTCGCGGCATGCGCTGTGGTGCCGACCGCCAAACCGATCGCGGCAGCACCAAGCCATTTCAATGCTCGCATCGCATCCTCCCTTTACTTTGGTCTGTTCGTTTGGGTGCCCACTACTTTTCGATTCAGCAGGCCCATCTCCTCGCCCTAAATTGGCCCAACTCGAAGCCGGCGGTCAATTACCAACCCGCATCGCGGCATGTTGCCGCTACTTGCGGCGACAAGCGGTTGTGGCTTGGTCGCCCGGCGACCGTGGACATTTAAAGGACCTCGACTAAAGGACCTCGACTTGCGCGGCGGCTCTTCCCGGCCGCCTGCCTTCACTCCCTTGCATCGTTCGGCCGAAAAGTGCCGGAGAGCCTCGCTCTATTCAAATGAATTAAATGTCACCATTCATGCATCCGGTGCATGGAGGGCGTTTTTGCCCTTCATTTCCTCGACAATGAAGTCGCGCAAACGCGCCGCCGGCGGCGATAACGGAATGCCGCGCCGCCTCACAAGGCCGTAAGTGCACGACAGCTTTGGCCCACGAAGCGGTACAGCGACGACGCCGCGTCCACTGTGCAGTGCAACGTCGATCATCGGCACGACGGCAAAGCCAAGTCCTACCTCGACGAGATTGACCGCCGTCTCGACGTGCTGAACCTCGTACTGCCAGTTCAGCGCCACGCGCGCGACGCTCAAGGCATCGTCGATCATCGGCCGGATCGCGGTCTTCGAACTCACCCGGATCAGCGGCAGGCCGCGCAGCTCGGTCCAGCCGACCGAGCGCTTCTTGGCCAGCGGATGCCGCGCCGGACAGGCGAGCGCCATCGGCGAAGAGGAAATCGACTCGACCTCGAGATCCCAACGGTTCGTCTGCAGACCGCTGAGTCCGAATTCGACTTCGCCGGACTGCACGAGTTCCGCGATGGCGGCGGACGGCGTCTCGAATATCCGTACCTGGATGCCCTTCTCGTCGGCGTGAAACTTGCGCAGGATCGGCGGCAGATAATTGACGGCGAAGACCGGCAGGCAGGCGATGTCGAGGCGCTCGCGGCGCTTGGCGCCCTGCTGCTTGAGGTCGTCGAAGGATTGCTCCAGTTCGGCGATCGCCCTCTGCGCCTTGGGCAGGAAGTCGATGCCGGCGCGCGTGAGCGTCAATTCGCGCGTCGTGCGCGCGAACAGCTTCAGGCCCAGATCTTCCTCGAGCTTGCGCATCCGGTGGCTGATGGCGGTCTGCGACAGGTTCAGGTGCGCCGCCGCGCGCTGGAAGCTGCCGCGCTCGGCAATGCTGAGGAAAGCCTCCAGACCCAGAAAATCGATGCGCAAGGCGCGCTCCTCCCCATTTCCCGGCCCATTCGGGCACATGCATTCAGTTCATGAATAGGCTAAAAACTCCCATTTGTCGCGCGAAGCAAAAGATGCTCGCGTGCCAACCCCAGCCTCGCCCCTTGGCGAAGCCGCCTTGCCGGAAAGACCACCATGCAGGATGAACCCGTCCACGACATCGCTCATCTCGGCCATGTCGAGCTTCTCACCAACAAGCCGGAAGCCTCGCTCGATTTCTTCACGCGGGTGTTCGGACTCATCGAGAGCGGCCGCGAAGGCGACAGCGTCTATCTGCGCGCGTTCGACGATTACGAGTTTCATTCGCTTAAGCTGACCGCGGCCAATACCACGGGCATCCGCCACGCCGGCTACCGCGCCGCGAGCCCGCAGGCGCTCCAGCGCCGGGTGAAGGCGATCGAAGCGCTGGGCGCCGGCATCGGCTGGAGCGACGGCGATCTCGGCCACGGGCCGGCCTACCGCTTCCACGATCCGGACGGGCACGAATTCGAGATCTATTACGAGACGCAGCGCTACCGCCCGCCCGCGGACGGCAAGCCGTCGCTCAAGAACCAGGCGAGCCCGACGCCCAACCGGGCGATCGCGCCGCGCCGCCTCGACCACTTCAATCTCCTGGCGACCGACGTCGACGCCATCCGCGACTTTCTGCCGAAGGCGCTCGGCAGCCGCGTCACGGAGATGATCCAGTACGACAACGGAACGCTGGGCGGCTGCTGGTTCACCTGCAACAACAAGTCATACGACGTCGCCTATACGCGCGACGCCACCAACACCCGCGGCCGCTTCCATCACGTGACGTTCGCGGTCGATCAGCGCGAGCACATCCTGCAGGCGGCCGATATCTTTCTCGAGAGCGGCGTGCACATCGAAACCGGCCCGCACAAGCACGCGGTGCAGCAGACCTTCTTCCTCTATGTCTGGGAGCCGGCGGGCAACCGCGTCGAACTCGCCAATGCCGGCGCGCGCCTCATCCTCGCGCCGGATTGGGAGCCCGTCGTGTGGACGGAGACCGAACGGAAGAAGGGTCAGGCCTGGGGCCTGAAGACCATCGAGAGCTTCCACACGCACGGCACGCCACCGGCGCCGCACAAGTAAACTGCTGCGCACGCCGGAGTTCGGCGTCACGCCGCCGATTTGGCGGCGTGATCGGCCTCGCGCGCGCTGTCGTCCGCCGGCGTCTGCCCGCCGGCGCGCGCGATGAAGGCTTCCAGCGAGGCGACCTCGACGCGATTGCGGCCGTTCTCCTTGGCGAAGTAGAGCGCCTGGTCGGCCTGCGCCAGCAGCTCGGGCACGTCGAGCGCGGCTTCGTGGCACACGACGACGCCGATCGACACCGTGGCGCGGACGGGCCGCCCGTCGACCTCCAGCGCCGATTGCGCGAAGCGCTCGCGCAAATGCTCCGCCATCGCGAAGGCCTTCTCGTGCGAGATGTCGTGCATGATGGCGGCAAATTCCTCGCCGCCGAGGCGGCCGATCAGATCCGACGCGCGGAACGACTGCCGCGCCGCTTCCGTGAAGACCTCGAGCACGCGGTCGCCCAGGGCATGACCGAAGCGGACGTTGATCGATTTGAAATGATCGAGATCGATCAGCAGCACCGCCGTCGGCCGCGGCTTGGCGAGGTGCCGCTTGGTGAGTTCTTCGGCCTCGTGCAGGAAGGCGCGGCGGTTGGCGATGCCGGTGAGCGGATCGACCATGGCCGCCGTGCGGTGGCGCAGCTCGGTGCGCTCCTTGGCCATCGCCAGCAGGATGAACGCCACCGAGATCGTGAACAGCAGCGCCTCGAAGGACAGCACGGTCAGCCAGACGCTGCCGTACATGCTCGCATCAGCCGCCGACCATGGCAGCATCGCCACCAGCGGCGTGCGCAACAGATAGAGCGCGCCGTGCGCGAACAGCATGAAGATCGCGGGCCAGCGCGAGACGAGCTGTTCGCTGCGGCCGCGCCAGAACTCATAAGCGGTCAGCCACGTGTATGTCGTGATGATGCCGGAGGCGATCAGCGCGCGGGTGTTGATGTCCTCGGCGAGCACCGGCAGGCGGCTGACCAGAAGCCACAGCACGGCGCCGGTGACGAGATAGACGGGCTCAATCGGGCGGCCGTCGAACACGCGCGCGCCCGTCCAGGTCACGGCGAACGCGGTGAAGAGAAGCGCATTGGCGAGGTCGATGGTGATCAGGTCGGGCACCGTGCCGTACATGCCGAACAGCATGACGGACGCCGCGCGGATCAGATGCGCGAAGCCCCACCAGCAGACGGCGTAGATCGCGGTGTTTTGCGCCCAGGCGAAAAGCAGCAGCAGACCAAGAATGGCCTCAACGTAGATCGTCACGACAAACAGTGTGTTGACGTCGAGACTCATCGGCCGGTGCGCCCATGTGAGAGCGGGGCTTCAGTGCACGTGGTGTCCCCCGAGCCATCCACATACGCTCCTGGCGGTAAGAAGTGGTGAATGTATACGTCGGCGCGAAATGAATGGCCGGACATGGTTTCGAGTGTATTTCCACGATGGCGACAATTTGCCGTCGCGGCGGGCGACCAGCGTCTCACGCTCGCGGGCATAAGAGTTTGAGATATCAGGATGAAAGAAGGCGGGATGCGACGGCAAAGCGGCCTTGTGAGGCCGCCGACGGTCAACTACGTTCCCAGCGGAAGTTACCTACACGCCGGGATTGGGTATGACATTTCGCGACGGTCTTGTGGACGCCATCGGCCACACCCCTTTGATCAAGCTGCAGCTCGCGTCTGAGCTGACGGGCTGCACCATCCTCGGCAAGGCCGAGTTCATGAATCCCGGCGGTTCGGTGAAGGACCGCGCTGGTAAGCAGATGATCCTGGAGGCCGAGGCCCGCGGCGAACTCGAGCCCGGCGGCCTGGTCGTGGAATCGACGGCCGGCAATACCGGCATCGGCCTCGCCGTGGTGGCGAACGCGCGCGGCTATCGGACGATCATCGTCATCCCGGAAACGCAGAGCCAGGAGAAGAAGGACTTCCTGCGGCTGTGCGGCGCTGAATTGGTCGAAGTGCCGGCCCTCGCCTATTCCAACCCGAACAACTATCAGCACGTCGGCCGGCGCCTCGCCGAAGAGCTGAAGAAGACCGAGCAGCACGGCGTCATCTTCGCCGATCAGTGGAATAACCTCGACAACAGCAAGGCGCATTACGTCTCGACCGGTCCGGAGATCTGGACGCAGACGGACGGCAAGGTCGACGGCTTCGTCTGCTCCGTCGGAAGCGGCGGCACGCTCGCCGGCACCTCCCGTTATCTCAAGGAGAAGAACCCGAACATCGTCACCGCCGTCGCCGACCCGCGCGGCGCGGCGATGTACAACCTGTTCGCACACGGCAAGGTCGCAGCGAGCGAAGGCGGCTCGATCACCGAAGGCATCGGCCTTGGCCGCGTCACGCCGATCGTCGAGCAGATGATCGTCGACAAGGCCTATCTGATCCCCGACGAGGAAGCCGTGCCGGTGATCTTCGATCTGCTCGAGCACGAAGGCCTGTGCCTCGGCGGCTCGACGGGCGTCAACATCGCCGGCGCCATCCGTCTCGCCAAGGAGCTCGGGCCCGGCCACACCATCGTGACCATCCTTGCCGATGGCGGCGCGCGCTATCAGTCCAAGCTCTTCAATCCGGACTTCCTGCGCTCCAAGGGCCTGCCCGTGCCGGCCTGGCTCGAGCGGCAATCGAACATCAAGCCGCCCTTCGTCTGACGCGTCGCGGCGAGCGGGCGTGCTTGGCTTTCACTGACGTTCAGGTTCGGAACGAATGGCGACGGACACGCATTATCAACCCTGATCCAACCCGGCGGTGACATGACAGACACACAAACAACGAGCCGATGGCTCCGATCCACCGAATGGCTCGCGGGCGAACTCGGCAAGGACAATGTCGTCGTGGTCGACGGCTCGTTCTATCTGCCGGCGCAGAACCGCAACGCGGAGGCCGAGTATCTCGCCAAGCACATTCCGGGCGCCGTTTTCTTCGACATCGACGCCATCGCCGATCATTCCAGCGACCTGCCGCACATGCTGCCGGGGCCGGCCGAATTCGGCAAAGCCGTCGGTGCGCTCGGCATCAGCGACAAGGACACCATCGTCGTCTATGACGGCCTCGGCCTGTTCTCGGCGCCGCGCGTGTGGTGGACCTTCCGCATCTTCGGCGCCAAGAACGTCTTCATCCTCGACGGCGGTCTGCCGGCCTGGATCGCCGCCGGCCAGCCGACCGAAGGCGGCGAGACGAAGCGCGCGCCGCGCGACTTCAACGCCGAGATGGAAACGAGCGCGGTCGCCATGCAGTCCGACGTGCAGATGGCGCTCAATGACGCCAGCGCTCAGGTCGTCGACGCCCGCCCCGCCGGCCGCTTTGCCGGCCGCGACCCCGAGCCGCGGCCCGGCCTGCGCGCCGGTCATATGCCCGGGGCCAAGAACGTGCCCTCCTCGGAGCTCGTGGAGAACGGCCGCCTGGTCGCGCCCGAGCGCATCGCGCAAGCCTTCGCCAAGGCCGGGGTCGATGTCGACAAGCCGATCATCACCACCTGCGGCTCCGGCGTGTCCGCCGTGATCCTGGCGTTGGGGCTCGATGCGCTCGGCAAGAAGCCGGCGCGCATCTATGACGGCTCGTGGTCGGAATGGGGTGGCCGGCCCGATCTTCCCGTCGAGCGCGACTAGCGCACCCTTTCAGACAGGGCAGAACCGAGCAGAAAAAGAACGGGGCGCGGCCGGCGACGGCGGCGCCCCTTGGCTTTCGGCAGGACGTCTCAGGCCGCGCGCGAGCGATAGTGGTCGAGCACGAAGAGCCGGATGTGCGAGGACAGATTGGTCGCCTGGCGCCCGGCATTGATCTCGTTGAGCAGCGCCGACATCGACACGTTGCGATGGTCCGCGATCTCGCGCAGCGCATTCCAGAACATGTCTTCCAACGTGATGCTGGTCCGATGGCCCCCGATGGTGACCGAGCGTTTCACGATTAGCGATTTCATCAGTGGGTCCCCGCTGCCCTGGATTCGGCTGCTTTGCGAAAAATATGAAAGTGATTTCTCAAGCGCGAAACTGTGATTTGTATCGGCGCACTCGCTCAGATTGAAATCACACGGTCGCGGATCGCGAGTGCGACCGCGTGTGTACGGTTGACGGCCCCCATCTTGCGCACCGCCGTCTGCACGTGCTCGTCGACCGTGCGCTTGGCGATGTCGAGAATTTCGCCGATCTCCCAAGCGGATTTGCCCCGCGCAACCCACGTCAGCACTTCGACCTCTCGTGCCGTCAGCGAGTACAGTTTAGCGCCTAACGCGCGCCGCGTATTAGCGGTCATGTCCGTCAGCTCAAGGCCGCTACCAGATCGGCGGTTGTCCGGCTCAAGTAGGTCGTTGCTGGAGCGAGTCGGATCACATTCGTGCCATGGCCGATTACGGCATTGTCACAGTGGCTGGTACTGTGATTTGTGACGGTGGCCACGCGCGTCTCGCGCCGTTCGCTCCATCCTCATCCGTCGCTGCAAATTGTCGCGGCCCCACGCACGCAGACCGCGCTTATTCCGCCTTCACAATCGCACGCATACGCACGCGAGCATCTCGATGGCATATGCGCGCATTCGACTACCGAGTCTTACGCGCATAGCGAATTGAGTGGCGTTCAAACGCGGCGGAATTGCGCCACTGAATGGTACCAGGGGACGCGATGCATAAATTGCGCGTAAAGAGTCAGCGCAGGATCTGACTGAGAAACAGCTTCGTGCGCTCGTGCTGAGGATGCGAGAAGAACTCCTCCGGCGCGTTGGACTCGACGATCTGCCCCTGGTCCATGAACACGATGCGGTTGGCGACCTGGCGGGCAAAGCCCATCTCGTGCGTGACGACCAGCATCGTCATGCCGTCTTCGGCCAGCCCGACCATCGTGTCGAGCACCTCTTTCACCATCTCCGGATCGAGCGCGGAGGTCGGCTCGTCGAACAGCATGATCTTCGGATTCATGCACAGCGCGCGGGCGATCGCCACGCGCTGCTGCTGTCCGCCGGAAAGCTGGCCCGGATATTTGTGCGCCTGCTCGGGGATTTTCACGCGCCGCAAATAGCCGAACGCCACCTCCTCGGCTTCCTTCTTGGGCATCTTGCGCACCCAGATCGGCGCCAGCGTGCAGTTCTCGAGCACGGTGAGGTGCGGAAACAGATTGAAATGCTGGAACACCATGCCGACCTCGCGGCGCACCTCGTCGATCTTCTTGAGGTCGTTGGTCAGTTCCATGCCGTCGACGAAGATGCGCCCGCTCTGATGCTCCTCGAGCTTGTTGATGCAGCGGATCATCGTCGACTTGCCCGAGCCCGACGGCCCGCAGATCACGATGCGCTCGCCGCCCATCACCTTGAGGTTGATGTCGCGCAGCACGTGGAAATCGCCGTACCACTTGTTCATGCCGATGATCTCAACCGCCACCGGCGTATCGAGGCGCTTCGGCTTGGAGGATGGGAGCGCTGTCGTCGTGGAAGCCATGAGCATGAACCTTCAGCGCTTGTCGCCGGTGGCGAGACGGGCCTCGACGGCGCGGGCGTAGCGGGACATTCCGTAACAGCATACAAGATAGAAGATCGCCGCGACGGCGTAGCCGGTTGTGCTCGTCACGGGCGCTGCCCATTTCGGATCGATGCGCGCGACCTCGATGGTGCGCAACAGATCGAAAATACCGACGATGAACACCAGGGTCGTGTCCTTGAACAGCGCGACGTAGTTGTTGACGATGTTCGGAATGGTGATCCTGAGCGCTTGCGGCAAGACGATGAGCCGCATGCGCTGCGGATAGTTGAGGCCGAGCGCCATCGCTCCTTCGAACTGGCCCTTGGGCACCGCCTGCAAGCCGGCGCGCACCACCTCGGCCATGTAGGCCGAGGCAAACAAAGCGATGCCGACGAGCGCGCGCAGGAGTTTGTCCGGTTCGAAATTGGGCGGCACGAACAACGGCAGCATCACGCTCGCCATGAACAGCACCGTGACCAGCGGCACGCCGCGCACGAACTCGATGAAGAGCACGGAGAACAGCCGCACCGCCGGCATGCGCGAGCGCCGGCCGAGCGCGAGCGCGATGCCGAACGGCAGCGACACGACGATGCCGACGGAGGCGACGACGATCGTCACCAGCACGCCGCCCCACAGAACGGTATCGACCACCCGCAGCCCGATGGCTTCGAAACCGTGCAGCAGAATGAAGGAGACGATCGGCAGGATGACGAAGGCGTAGACCACGCCGAGGTCGCGTCGCGGCGCGTCGAGCCAGAAGACCCAGCCGATGCCGAAGGCCAGCAGCGCGAAGAAAAGATCGACGCGCCAGCGCTCCGGGATCGGATACGAGCCGTAAATGAAATAGGGCAGCCGTTCCCACACGAAGGGCCAGCAGGCGCCGATCGGCCGGCCCTGAACCGCCTGATGGCAAGCGTCGCGGTTCTCGCCGGTCCACACGGCGTCGATGACCAGGAAGTTCAGCAGCGCCGGGATCACCCAGGCCAGCAGCAGCGCGACGAGAATTGTCAGCACGATGTTGAAGGCGCTGGAGAACAGATTCTCGCGCAGCCAGCCGAACGCGCCGGTCATGCGCACCGGCGGCGGCTGCGGCGGCAGGAATTCGCGGCGCACGAAACCGCCGTTGGTGGGCACAAGCTCGGTATCGGAGATGGCCATGCCGCCGCCCCTCACCGTTCGACCAGCGCGACGCGCCGGTTGTAGATGTTCATCGCCAGCGAGGTCGTGAGACTGATGAAGAGATAGACGAGCATGGTGATGGCCACGACCTCGACGGCCTGGCCGGTCTGGTTGAGAACCGTGCCGGTGAACACCTGCACCAGGTCCGGATAGCCGATCGCCACGGCCAGCGTGGAGTTCTTGGTCAGGTTCAAATACTGGTTGGTCAGCGGCGGAATGATCACGCGCATCGCCTGCGGAATGACGACCAGCCGCAAGGTCGGCCGCGGCTGCAGGCCGAGCGAATAGGCCGCCTCGATCTGCCCGCGTGATACCGACAGCAGGCCCGCGCGCACCACCTCGGCGATGAAGGCCGCGGTGTAGATCGACAGGCCGAACAACAGCGCGACGAATTCCGGCAGCACTTCCATGCCGCCGGTGATGTTGAAGCGGCCGGCCTGCGGCGACTGGAACAGCACCGGCGCGCCGGCAAGGACGAACACGGCTAGCGGCAGGACGACAATGAGGCCGAGCGTCACCCACAGGACCGGCGCTTGCTGTCCCGTGCGCGCCTGCCGCCTGCGGGCCCAAAAGCGAAAGCCGATCGCGCCGGCAATGCCGGCGAGAAACGCAAGCTCGACCCAGCCGAATCCCTCCAAGGCGGAAGGCTTGGGCAGAAACAGGCCCCGGTTGTTGAGGTAGACGGCGCCGCCGAGCTTGAAGCTGTCACGAATGTCCGGCAGCGCCTTGAGCACGGCGTTGTACCAGAACAGCAGTTGCAGCAGCAGCGGCAGATTGCGGACAGTCTCGACGTAGCAGCCGGCGACCTTGGCCAGCAGCCAGTTCTTCGACAGCCGCGAAATGCCGATGATGAAGCCCAGAATGGTCGCAAAGACGATGCCGAGCGCGGAGACGAGCAGCGTGTTGAGCAGCCCCACCCAGAAGGCGCGGCCGTAGGTCGACGACTGCGCCGCATAGGGGATCAGCGTCTGGCTGATGTCGAAGCCGGCGGTGTTGTCCCAGAAGCCGAAGCCGGTCGCGATGTGCGCCCGGCGCAGGTTCTCGATGGCGTTGCTCGCCGCGCCATAGATCAAGAGTCCTATGATCACGCACAGGACGACTTGATAAACGAGGCTTCTGACCTTGGGGTTGTTGTAGAGCGCTACGCGCGGTGGATGCGAATCCGTCCTCAGGTCGGTCGACATCTATCCCCTCGCACGCGTTGGTCCCGACCCCTTATCCCCCGTCAAACGACAACGCCCGGCGCGCACATCGTGCCCAGCTCAGCGCACCGGCGGCGCGTATTGGATGCCGCCCTTGGTCCACAGGCGGTTCAAACCACGGTCGATCTTGAGGGGCGAACCCTGGCCGACATTGCGCTCGAATGTTTCGCCGTAGTTACCGACCTGCTTCACGATGCGCACCACCCAGTCCTTGGTCAGGCCGAGCTGCTCGCCGAAATTGCCTTCGGTGCCCAGCAGGCGCTTGATCTCCGGGTTGTCCGACTTGAGCATCTCGTCGACGTTCTTGGAATTGACGTTGAGCTCCTCGGCATCGATCATCGCAAAGAGCGTCCACTTCACGATGTCGAACCACTGGTCGTCGCCGTGGCGCACCGCCGGCCCGAGCGGCTCCTTGGAGATGATCTCGGGCAGGATGATGTGGTCCGCCGGGTTGGCCATGCGCAGGCGCTCGGCATAGAGCGCGGACGCGTCCGTCGTGTAGGCGTCGCAGCGGCCCGCGTCATAGGCTTTTACCGCCTCGTTGGAGGTGGCGAAGGTCACCGACTTCATCTGCATGTTGTGCGAGCGGAAATAGTCGGCGAGGTTGAGCTCGGTGGTCGTGCCCTGCTGCACGCAGATCGACGCGCCGTTGAGCTCGAGCGCCGAGTTCACGTTCAGCCCCTTGCGCACGACGAAGCCCTGGCCGTCGTAATAGTTGACGCCCACGAAATTGAGACCGAGCGACGTGTCGCGCGACGACGTCCAGGTTGTGTTGCGCGCCAGCACGTCCACCTCGCCGGACTGCAAGGCAGTGAAGCGGTCCTTGGCGGACAGCGGCACGAACTTCACCTTCTTGGGGTCGTTGAACACCGCCGCGGCGATGGCGCGGCAGAAGTCGACGTCGAGGCCGGTCCAGTTGCCCTGGGCGTCAGGCAGGCCGAATCCGGCCAGGGTGCCGTTCGCCCCGCAGTTGATCACGCCGCGGTCCTTGATGGCCTTCAGCGTCGTCTGCGCCGAAGCGTCTTGCGCGACAGCAAAGACGGCAAGCGCGAACAATGCGGCAATTTTTTTCATCGAATGTGGCCCCTCTGGCGCAATACGCGGCATTCACCCCTCGGGCGGACCGGGTCTTTGGCCACCGGCCAACCCTGGCGCGGCATGCGAAATGAAGCCCAGGCCAGTTCCCCGAGATCCCTCGGTGCACTGCATTCCAGAACGAACGGGTTGCAAGGTCAAGGGGTTGACGGCTCCTGCCCACGCAGCCGTATATGACTTTCGCGGTTCTGCACCGCTTCTAAGCCCTCATCGTGGATCATGAGCAAGAAACCGAGCTCTCCCATTAAACCGGATACCCTGCTGGTCAATGCCGGTCGCGACTCCAAAATGTCGCACGGCTTCATCAACCCGCCGGTCTATCACGCCTCCACCCTGCTCTATCCCACGGCCGAGGATCAGGTCGCGCACCGCTCCCGCTACCAATACGGGCGCCGGGGCACACCCACGAGCGAAGCGCTCGAGGATGCACTCCAGGCGATCGAGGGCGAGGCTTGCGCCGGCGTCGCGCTGCTGCCGTCGGGCCTTGCGGCCATCACCACCGCTTTGCTCGCGGTGGTCGGCGCCGGCGACCACATCCTGGTCACCGACAGCGTCTACCGCCCGACACGCACCTTCTGCGACACCATCCTCAAGCGGCTGGGCGTCGAGACCACCTATTACGACCCGCTGATCGGCGCCGGCATCGCCGCGCTGTTCAAGCCGAACACGCGCGCGGTGTTCACCGAGGCCCCGGGCTCGCAGAGCTTCGAGGTCCAGGACATCCCGGCCATCGCCAAGGTCGCGCACGAGAAGGGCGCGCTGGTGCTGACCGACAACACCTGGGCCTCCCCCCTCTACTTCCGCGCGCTCGAGAAGGGCGTCGACCTGTCGATCCAGGCCGGCACCAAATATATCGGCGGCCATTCCGACATCATGTTCGGCTGCGTCGCGGCCAACGCCAAAGCGGTCCAGCAGCTCAAGGACTACGTCTACACCACCGGCCTGTGCGTCGGACCGGACGACATGTTCCTGGCGCTGCGCGGCCTGCGCACCTTGAGCGTGCGCATGAAGCGGCATTTCGAGTCTGGGCTCGAGGTCGCGCGCTGGTTCGAGAACCGGCCCGAGGTGCTGCGGGTCATGCATCCGGCGCTGCCGAGCGATCCGGGCCACGCGCTCTGGAAGCGCGACTTCACCGGCGGCTGCGGCCTGTTCAGCATCGTCTTGAAGCCGGTGGCCGAGCGGGCCGTCCATGCCTTCATGAACGAGCTCGCGCTGTTCGGCATCGGCTATTCGTGGGGCGGCTTCGAAAGCCTGGTGATCGCGTTCGACTGCGACGAGTATCGCACCGCCACCAAGTGGACGCCGGGCGGACCGACCCTGCGCTTCCACGTCGGCCTCGAAGACACGTCCGACCTGATCGCCGATCTCGAACGCGGCTTCGCCGCGCTGAAGGCGGCCGCCTAGACGCTCCTGTGACGGGAAAGCACGGGCTGCCCACGCCCTTCGGCGCCGGGGCAGCCCGAACGCTCTTTAAGCCGGCGCGCCCTGGCCGCCGCTGCGCAGCACGAATTGCAGATTGCGCAGATAGACGAACACGCCGAAGGCCTGGCCGATGATGAACACCGGGTCCTTGCGGTAGAGCGCATAGCCGAGCAGCATGAAGCCGCCGCCGATCGAGAACACCCAGAACGCGGTCGGCACCACGCTCTTGCCGGCGCGCTCCGACGCGATCCACTGCACGACGAAGCGCATCGCGAACAAGGCCTGCGCCACGTAGCCGACCAGGATCCCCCAATCGATGTTGCCGACGAACACGTCGTGCAGATAACCGCCGACGGCGTTTGCGATATCGACCAGCATTTAACTACTCCGCAATTTCCGGAACACGTTTGCGCCGGCGGATCAGCCACCACACACCGGCGAGATCGAGGATGCCGACCCACAGCCGGTCCCACATCCCGTAATTCGACACGCCGGCGTGACGCGGGCGGTCGATGACATCGACATAGCCGACCGTCTTGCCCTCGCGGCGCACGAGCGCCGGCAGGAAACGGTGCAGGCCGTCGAAGTAAGGCAGGCTCAGGAACACATCGCGGCGGAAGGCCTTCAGCCCGCAGCCGGTGTCGCGCGTGCCGTCGCGCAGCACGGCGCCGCGCACGCCATTGGCGATGCGCGATTGCATTTTCTTGAAGGCGGTCGCCTTGCGCCCGACCCGCTGGCCGGCGACGAGGCCCATGGCGTGCCCGCCCTTCTCCAGCGTCTCGATCATGGCCGGGATGAAGGCGGGATCGTTCTGGCCGTCGCCGTCCAAGGTGACGACCATCGGCGCGCGCGCAGCTTTGACGCCGGAGCGCACCGCGGCCGACTGGCCGCAGGACAGCTTGTGGCGCACGCGGCGCAGCCACGGCCGCTCGGCCATGAGCCGCAGCAATTCGGCCTCGGTGCCGTCGCTCGAGCCGTCATTGACGTAGACCACTTCGAACGGCCAGCGGCCCTCGAGCGCCGCGGCGATCTCGGTCACCAGCGGCTCGATATTGCCGGCCTCATTGCGTACCGGCACCACAACGGAAACCGCCGGATCGTTCATGGTCATAGGCAAAATGTGGGTCCTAGCGGCCGTCACGGCCGCGGGGGGTTCTTATGGGGCCAGGAGGTCGCGGGCAACTGATTTGAGCCGCCGCAGGGAGGGGCCGGGATACTGGTGCGGCACCCCGTCGGGGCCGAGGGAAAAGCCGAGCCGGTGCAGCGCGAAGTAGCGCCGCACCAGGAGCGCGCCGCAAATCCCGACCAGCGCGCCGGCCGCGACGTCGGTCGGGTAATGGGCCGTCAGCACGACACGGCTGACCAGGATCAGGAAGGCGTAGATCAGGAGGACCGGCCGCGCCTTGGGAAACAGCGTGCCGAAGGCGACGAGCACGGCAAAGGCCGTGGTCGAATGGCCGGACGGCAGGCTGGCGTAATCGGCGCGCCAAATGAAAGGGCTGAACGCATAGGGGTCGGTCGAGCCGGTCACGAAAGGCCGCGCCCGCCCGATGATGCGCTTGAGGATGGTGACGAACAGGCCCGGCAGCGCGATCGCCAGAAACAGGAAGCCGACCCGCACCATCAGCGCTGCAAGCACCAACTGGCTGACGCGATTGGTCAGCCGCGGCAAAGCGGCAAGCGCGAGGAACAAAAGACCGAGCGGCCACAGGAACCAGCCCGCCTTGCCGTAGTCGGTGATGTGGTCGAAGAAATCGCTCAGCCAGCGCGGCATGTGGCCGGCGGCGACGCTGAGGCGCGCGTCGAAGAACACCATCACCACGAGGAAGAAGGCGAGCAGCGCCAGCGCCGCGATCAGCAGATGCGGCGTCGGCAAAAGCCACCGCACCGACGGGCGGATGCGCGCCGGGCGCAGCAGCACCGTGACGGCGGCGACCACATTGTCGGCGCAGCGCCGCCAGAACGGCGCGCCGCGCGGACCGCTGTCCACGCCGTTCACCATCGTCATGGCGTTTCCATCGAGCGGAAGACGGTCAGCACCACCGGCTTGCCGATGCTGATGTTGAACGCCTCGATGCGCTGACTAAGCACGTACCGCAGACCGATGGCATTGGCGCGCTGCACGAAGCTGCGCTCGCTGCGCGGATCGATCAGCGCGAAATGGCACGGCCCCTGGCGCAGGAATTCGGCGGCGCCGGCGCCGTCGGTGAAGCGCGTATCGGTGCCGACCGAGAAGACGAGGCTCGGCTCCTGATAGGCATAGGTCGAGGCGACATGCGGCACGCCGCAGCCGGCCGCGGCGTGCAGTTCGCGCGCGATCACCGCGCTCGGAAACAAGGTCGGCAAGAGCGGGAAGGTCACGGCGTAGACCGTGAACGCCACGAAGACGGAGGCCATCATGCCGCGCAAAAGCGCGCGCTCGGCACCGTCGACGTCGTAGAGCCACCACGCGAACAGGCCGAGGATCGCGGCCACCGCTGCCGACGGCCAAGCGGCAAGACCGAGATCGCGGCCGAACACGACGAAGATCACGACCACCGCAATCGCGATCGCGGCGGGAAACAGGAACCAGCCGACCGTGCCGCGCACCATCCACGGCTTGCTGGCGAGCGTGCCGCGCTCCATCACGCCGGCGATGAGGATGGCGATGGCAGGATACAGCGGCAGCACATAGTGCGGCAGCTTGGTCATCACCGCTTCGAACACGATCCACGACGGGATCAGCCAGGCGAGCAGGAAGCGCGCACCGGGTTCTTTCCGCGCGCGCCACACGGTCGGCGCGGCAAGGCCGGCCAGCACCGAGCCCGGCCAGAAGGTCACCCAGAACAGCAGGAAGTAATAGCCCGGGGGCGCGCCATGCGCCTCCTGCCCGCTCGTCACCTTGCTCAGCATGTCCTGGCCGACGGCCTGGACGAAGAAGCTCTCGCCCGACTTCAGCGCGATGGCGATGAACCAGGGCGACACCAGCAGCAGCATCCAGAGGAAGCCGGGAATAGGCTTCATCTTCCAGATCCAGCGGCCCGAACGGTCGAGGAGCGACACGGCGCCGGCGGTCAGCACCACGAACATCAGGACGAGCGGTCCCTTGACCAGCGCGCCGGCGGCGATCGCGGTCCACATCAGCGCGGGCATCTGCCAGCCGACCGGCTTTTCCGGCGCGCGCCGCGCGCCGAGATAGATGCGCGCCATCGCGCCCATGGCCAGCACGGAAGTGAACAGCAGCACCGCGTCGGTCTTGGCCAGACGCGCCTCGACGCCGAGCAGCACTGCGCTCGCCATCATCAGCGCGGCGACGAGCGCGGAGCGCCGCGTCACGAAAGCGAGCGCCGTCCAATAGGTCAGCAGCACCGCGCCGACGGCGCCGAACAGCGACGGCAAGCGATAGAGCCAGATCGTGGTGTTCGCTTCGGAGACGCCGAGCGCACTACCGGCTTTCACCGCCACCGACTGCAGCCAATAGATGCCGACCGGCTTCTTGTAGCGAACCTCGTCCTGGAAGCGGATGTCGACATAGTCGCCGCTTTCCAGCATCTGCTTGGTTGCTTGCGCAAAGCGCGCTTCGTCGCGATCGACCGCGGGGATCTGGAAAAAGCCCGGCACGAATGCCAGCAGGGAAAACGCGAGCAGAAGCACGACCGCGCGCCTGTGCGAACTCGTGGCCCAGTCGAGCGCGGTGGCAAGTCCCCGCGCAGGGGCCAAAGTTCGGCGCTCTTCGTTGATGGTCGTGCTCATCGCTGTATGGGCGTTCTGGACCAGTAACGCCCTGAGAACAATATGCTTCTGGGGGAACTCGCGCCTTTCCCGCGCTACTGCAACCTTACGGTCACACTGTCACTCGCACCACGTGCATCCATGACCGTCACCCGCACGAAACCGGGCCCGTCGGGCCGGAAAAACAGAGTCCGGCGCGCTCCCGGCGGGGCGAGCGGCACGCCGTTGACCATGACGGTGAGCGGCGTGCGCCCGCCGGCGATCTTGAGCGCGACGGATTCCGCCGCCCCCGCCGACAGTTCGAGCCGGGCGCCGTCAGGCGGGAACATGATGCGCGGCGGCTCGGCGCCCTGCCCGGCCGCACCGGCCGGCGCAAATTTCTGCAGCGGCGGCGGCAGCTTGGCGTTCGGGGCGAACATCACACCCTTCGGCGGCTTCGGCAGCGGCGTGGCCGTGTGGCCGGCGCGAGCGAAGGCGTCGAACAGGATCGGCGCCGCGGTCACACGGCCGATCAGTCCGGGGACCGGGTTACCGTCCGGCCGGCCAACCCACACGCCGATCGTCATTCGCCCGTCGAGGCCGACCGACCACGCG
>Ga0180216_1001693_pt1 | contig 19228 bp, 19 predicted proteins | sample eDN3rd37CBELigMG_FD_128879 | JGI IMG/M metagenome (GOLD analysis project Ga0180216, IMG submission 128879) | Enriched Miracle-Growth compost microbial communities from Emeryville, California, USA - eDNA 3rd pass 37_C BE-Lig MG (version 2)... ...
CGCGCCTCCGGCGCGCTCCTCCTCACCATGAGGCCCATGGTCCTTACTTCTTCGGCTCGGCCGGAGCGGCCGGCGCCTCGGCGGCGGGCGGAGCCGGCGGCGTGTACATCTTCTCGATGTTCGCCTTGGCGCGCAGCGCGGTGACGAGATCGGCCTGCGCCTTGCGCTGCACGTACTGCTCGATCTGCGGCTTAACGTCCTCGAACTTCGGCGGCGCCTTGGTGCGCTTGTCCTCGACCTTGATGACATGCCAGCCGAACTGGGTCTTCACCGGATCGGAGATCTGGCCCTTGTCGAGCTTGAAGGCGACCTCGGCGAATTCGGGCACCATCTGCTCCTTGCTGAAGTAGCCGAGATCGCCGCCGCTGGCCTTGCCGGACGGATCCTCGGTCAGCTCGCCGGCGACCTTGGCGAAATCCTCGCCCTTCTTCAGGCGGGCGATGATCGCCTTGATCTTGTCCTCGGCTTCCTTGCTGGCCTTGTCGTCGCCGGCTGGGGCTCGGATCAGGATGTGGCGGGCATGGACTTCCTGCTCGGGGCCCATCTGCTTGATGGCGTCTTCGTAGACCTTCTTCATGGCCTCGTCGGTCATCGCGTCGTTGCCGACCGACGACAGCAGCTGTTCCATCAGCAGCTTCTTACGCGCGAATTCGAGCTTGGACTTGAAGGCGGGCGTGTCGCCCAGCTTCTTGCCCTCGGCTTCCTTCGACACCAGGATCATGTCGGTCAGGAGCGTGACCAGGTAATCCTTCTTGGCGTCCGGAGACATCGGCGGCAGCTGGCCGGCCTCGTCCTCGACGGCCGCAAGGTCGCTTTCGTGGATTTCGACGCCATTGACCTTGGCCACCAGCGGGTCCTTGTCCTGAGCCGCCAGGGGGCCGGCCGACGCAAGAAGCAGCGCCAGAAGGCTGGCCAGGCCGGCGGCAAGGGCGCCGGCTCGGCGCACCGGGCGTCCGGTTTGAAGGATGGTCGTCATGAACGGTCCTTTGGAATTGGAAGCGTCCGCAAAACGCGGACATATGCCGACTTGTCACCCAACAACCATGGCTTTGCAATGGCGGCCTGGCGGGGGCGAACGTCACGTCTCCGGCACCTGGACTCGAGGGTTAACGCCTTGGAGACCCGACAATTGACAATATTCGGACCCCCTCCTATCTCTCGGAACGACCTCGGCTGAATTGGCTTTATAAGCGCGGTTCGCGCCGAAAATTGCCCGAAAAGAGCCTTTTCCGGAGCGCCGGAAGCCAAATCCGGCCGCGGCGGCGTGGTAAACGCCCCGGCCATTGAAGACCAGGAGTGCCCCCCATGCTTGGCGCCGTTGCCCGCAAGCTCTTCGGCTCCGCCAATGAGCGGCGGATTCGAAGCTATCAGTCGCGGGTTGCCGCCATTAACGCGCTCGAGAACGAGGTGGCGGCGCTCACCGACGAGCAGCTGCGCGCGCGGACCGACGAGTTCAAGAAGCAGGTCGCCGAGGGCGCCTCGCTCGACGATATCCTGGTGCCGGCCTTCGCCACCGTGCGCGAGGCCGCCAAGCGCGCGCTCGGCCAGCGACATTTCGACGTACAGCTCATCGGCGGTATGATCCTGCACGAAGGCAAGATCGCCGAGATGAAGACCGGCGAAGGTAAGACGCTGGTCGCGACGCTCCCCGTCTATCTCAACGCCCTGACCGGCCGCGGCGTCCACGTCGTGACCGTCAACGACTATCTGGCCAAGCGCGACGCCGAGTGGATGGCGCAGGTCTACGGCTTCCTCGGCCTCACCACGGGCGTGATCGTGCACGGCCTCGACGACGCCGAGCGCAAGAAGGCCTACGAGTGCGACATCACCTACGGCACCAATAACGAGCTCGGCTTCGACTATCTGCGCGACAACATGAAGTACCGGCTGGAGGACATGGTCCAGCGCGGCCACGTCTTCGCCATCGTCGACGAAGTCGACTCGATCCTGGTCGACGAAGCGCGCACGCCGCTGATCATCTCCGGCCCGCTCGACGACCGTTCGGAATTCTACAACACGATCGACGCCTTCATCCCGAAGCTCGACAAGAGCGACTACGAGGTCGACGAGAAGCAGCGCACCGTCACCATGACCGAGGCCGGCATGGAGAAGATGGAAGTGATGCTGCGCGAGGCGGGTCAGCTCAAGGGCGGCAAGCTGTACGACGTCGAGAACGTGTCGGTGGTTCACCACGTGAACCAGGCTTTGCGCGCGCATAAGCTGTTCCAGCGCGACAAGGATTACATCGTCCGCAACGGCGAGGTCGTCATCATCGACGAGTTCACCGGCCGCATGATGCCGGGCCGCCGTTACTCGGAAGGTCTGCACCAGGCGCTCGAAGCCAAAGAGCATCAGCCGATCCAGCCCGAGAACCAGACGCTGGCCTCGATCACCTTCCAGAACTACTTCCGCATGTACGAGAAGCTCGCCGGCATGACCGGCACAGCGCTCACGGAAGCGGACGAATTCCTCGACATCTACAATCTCGAAGTGCTCGAGGTGCCGACCAACAAGCCGCTGGCGCGCATCGACGACGACGACGAGGTGTATCGCACGGCGGCCGAGAAGTACCGGGCCATCATCACGCTGATCGACGACTGCCGGAAGCGCGGCCAGCCGGTGCTGGTCGGCACGACCTCGATCGAGAAGTCCGAACTTTTGGCCGAACTGCTGCGCCAGGAAGGCTGGGAGCAGCACGACTTCACCGACCCGAACGCTTTCCGCGACCTCTATTCCGGCGACACGCAGAAGAAGGTCTTCGCGATCCTCAACGCGCGCTACCACGAGCAGGAAGCCTACATCGTCAGCCAGGCCGGCGTGCCCGGCGCGGTGACGATCGCCACCAACATGGCCGGCCGCGGCACCGACATTCAGCTCGGCGGCAACGCCGACATGCGCATCCGCCAGGAGATCACCGACATCACCGACTGGGCCGAGCGCGACAAGGATCCGCGCGCTGCGGCCATTCGCGAGCAGATCAAGCACTTGAAGGAAAAGGCGCTCGCCGCCGGCGGTCTGTTCGTGCTCGGCACCGAGCGCCACGAAAGCCGCCGCATCGACAACCAGCTGCGCGGCCGTTCCGGCCGTCAGGGCGACCCGGGACACTCCAAGTTCTTCCTGTCGCTCGAAGACGACCTGATGCGCATCTTCGGCTCCGACAAGCTCGACGGCATGCTGACCAAGCTCGGCTTGAAGGAGAACGAGGCGATCGTTCATCCTTGGATCAACAAGGCGCTCGAAAAGGCGCAGCAGAAGGTCGAGGCGCGCAACTTCGACATCCGTAAGAACTTGCTCAAGTTCGACAACGTGATGAACGACCAGCGCAAGGTGATCTTCGAGCAGCGCCTCGATCTCATGCGCGACGAGACGGTGGACGAGACCATCGTCGGCATGCGCCATGACGTCATCGAGGAGATGGTCGCCAAGCACATCCCGCCGAACGCCTATCCGGAGCAGTGGGACACCGCCGGGCTCGATCAGCAGCTTCGCGAAGTCCTGACCCTGGCGCTGCCGGTCCAGGAGTGGGCCAAGGAAGAAGGCATCGCCGACGAGGAGGTGCGCGAGCGCATCATCCGCCGCGCCGACGAGTGGATGGCGGGCAAGGTGGCCAAGTGGGGCCCCGACGTCATGCGCTATGTCGAGAAGTCGATTCTCTTGCAGACGCTCGACCACCTCTGGCGCGAACATCTGATCCAGCTGGATCATCTGCGGCAGGTGATCGGCCTGCGCGGTTACGGTCAGCGCGATCCGCTCAACGAGTACAAGGCGGAAGCTTTCGCCCTGTTCGAAGGCATGGTGGATCACCTGCGCGAGGCGGTCACTGCCCAGTTGATGCGCGTCGAGATCGTGCAGCCGCCTCTGGAAGAACAGCCGCCGCAGAGCCTGCCGCCGATGCAGGCGCATCACTTCGATCCAAACACCGGCGAGGACGAAATGTCGCTGTCGCCGCTGTCGGCGACGCCGGTGCTCGCCGCGGGCGACAGCGAAACCGCGGTGATCGAGCGCAATCCGAAGGATCCGACGACCTGGGGCAAGGTCGGCCGCAACGAGGCCTGCCCCTGCGGCTCCGGCAAGAAGTACAAGCATTGCCACGGTCGCTTCGCCTGAGGCGTAGCGCACTTCGTGAGATCAAAATGGCCGGCGAAAGCCGGCCATTTTTTTATTCCGCATTCCAATGATCGGCCTTCGTTCAGCCGGTTCGGCGGTATCGAAGTCAGGTGGCCGACGGCAGAGCCTCGCGGGCTTACCGCCGCAGGCTACGGATAATACGGGTGAAACCCAGGGGCAGGTCGGTGCATTGTCTGCAAGGACCGGTGCGCGAGGTTGCCAATGGGGTTCCGGATCGTCGTCGTGGTGTCGCTTCTGTTGCTCTCTCTCGCCGCGCAGGCGCGAGATTGGAGCGGGGACAACAACGACGGTTATCGCCAGGACCAGCGCTGGAACGACCAACGCAACGATCAGCGCTGGGACCGCGGCAACGGCCACAGCAACGGTAATCGCGACAACAGCACCAATGGCAGCCGCGACAACGGCGACGTCACCGAGAACCAGAAGCGGGCCTGCGAGCCCGAGGTTTTCCGTCTCTGCAGCTGGTACATCCCGAACCGCGACGCCATTACGAGCTGTCTGCACAAGAACATCTCGAAGCTGAACGCGGATTGCCGCGCGGTGATGGAAGGCCGCTTGCGCTAGGGCAATGCGCGCGCCGCGCGCTCGAACCAATCTCGCGAACCTGAATTATCCTTGTGCACACAAGACCGGGGTTCGGCGATGCAAGTACCAGTCGAGATTGCGTTTCATAACGTTGCTTCCTCCGAGGGAGCCGAAGGCGCCATTCGTGAGCATGTCGATCGTCTGGAGCGGATGTACAAGCGCATGACGACGTGCCGCGTGCGCGTCGACCAGCGCAACCAGAATGCCAACGAGACCATTCCGCCGGTGGTGCGTATCGAGATTTCCGTGCCCGGCTACAAGGATATCGTCGTCGCGCACGAGCCGGCGCATCTGCAGCGCAAATTCCAGACGCCGGATCTCTACAACGCGATCAACGAGGCGTTCCGCATCGCTGAACGGAGCCTGGCCAAACACAAGGACAAGGTGGCCGATCACGGCATCGCCGAGATGGGCCACGAAGCGGCGCACGAGTTCCGCGGCCAGATTGCCGATCTGCCGCCCGACAAGGACTTCGGCTTCCTCATGACCAAAGAGGGCGCGCTTCTTTACTTCCATCGCAACAGTCTTCTGGCGGGCGACTTCGATCGATTGCGGCGCGGTGACGAAGTCTCTTACGTCGAAAGCATGGGCGACACCGGCCCGGTGGCGAGCAAGGTCCGGCTGCTCGGGTAAAGTCGCGAAAAGCTGACGGATCGACATGGCCGGGCTGGTCCCGGCCATGTCGCTTAATGCCACGCTGGCTTACGCGTCTTGTTTGAACGCCGTGGCCAGCGACCTGCGGAAAGCGCGGTCGCGCTTGAGATGCCACTCGCGGCTCATGGCTTCCTGCCGCGTGTCGAAGCGCTCCGAATGCAGCAGCACCCAAACGCGTCCGCGTGTCGAGCGCGCGCCCGTGCCGGCATTATGCCGCGCGAGGCGCTTGTCGATGTCGGTGGTCCATCCGACGTAAGTGAGATGGCGGTCTTTGCCGAAGCTGCCGAGGACGTAGACGTAAGCGTGCATGCGTGGCTCGGTTGCCTTGTCGTCCGCCTGGCGACGGACAGACGTCACACAACACTCACAACAAGGTGCTCAGCGGAAACCAGCCCAGCGGCTGGCGAAGCTGCCGACCGGAACGACCGGCTGCGAGCCGGAGAGGGCGGCGTTCGGCTTTTCGTCGGTCCCGGAATACGCCGTGCGCAATTCCTGCGCGGGCGCGGCCGGCGTGTTCTCAACCGGCTTGGCCTGCGGCGCCGGCGCGGCGCTGGCGACGGCCGCCGCGGGCCTGGCGGCTTGCGGCTGCGGCTTGGGCGTCGACGCGGTCTGATAAACGGGAGAGCGCTTGGGCTTGGCCGCCATCTCGGTGTTGGTGCCGCGCAGCGCCGGCGCGGTGTTCTCCGCAGCCTTGCTGTCCGCCGTGTTCTCGGTCGACGCGTTGAGCATGCCGATCAGCCCGGCGATCGAGGCGGGCTTGCTCGGCAGGCCTGCGGTCTCGCCGCTGCCCGAGGCGCTCGCCACCTGCGTGCCTTGAGACGCCAAAGTCTTCGGCACGGTGATCGTCGTCGCCGGCACCGGGCCGTTCTCGCGCGGCAGCATGCCCGGCGCGGTGGCGATCTGAACCAGATTGCCCTTGGCGTCGTAGCCTTCCTGCGTGCCGAGCTGCGAGGCGAAAACCGGATTCATGCCGCCGTCGACGCCATGGCGCGAGGCCGCGGTGGAAACGCCCTCGGCGATGTACTTCGCCATCTTGTACTGCTCGGTGCGACGCATCTCGAGCACCGCGTCGGCGACGTTCCTGTCGAGCTGATAGGCCGGGCAGGCGCCCTTCGGGTTGAACGACAGCGGCTTGGTCGCGTCGTCCGGCGCGGCGGGGTCGAAGACGTAGCGGCGGTCGCAGACCGCGACCTTCGGCTCGATCCTGGTCGCTTCGAAATGGTCGTAGCCTTCCTTCAGCATCTTCCAGAACGCGAAGTTCGGGTTGTTGCGATGCTTGGCCATGTTCAGCGCGGTCATGCGGAACGGGAAGGCCTGCAGCTGGAACGACTTCTGGCCGCCGAAGAACGACTCGCGGGCCAGCGCGTAGATCTCCTGGATCTGCTCGTCGGTCATCGCGTAGCAGCCGCGCGAGGAGCAGTCGCCGTGCACCATCAGTTCGGAGCCGGTGTAGCCCATCGCCCGGTCATAGGCGTTGGGGAAGCCGGTGTTGAAGGCGAGATAGTAGCTGGAGTTCGGGTTCATCTGCCCGGGCGTGATCGTATAGAAGCCCTCGGGCGCCTGGCGGTCGCCTTCCTTCTTCTTCGGGCCGAGATCGCCCGACCAGCGGCAGATGGGATAGGTCTTCAGCAGCGCGAACTGGCCGTCCTTGTTCTGCTTCCAGACCTCGAGTTCGGATTCTTCCTTGAACAGGCGGACGAGGATCGGCGATCCCGTCTCCATGTTCTTCTCTTGGATTTCGGAGATGGTCCGCTGCGACAGCGGCGCCATGGCGCGGCCGTTGGCCGGCACGTCGTTCGGATTGCAGCCGGCGAGAGTCACCGCAACGGCCACAGCCGCAGACGCCAAAAGCGCGCGAACGAACGAAGCTTTCAAACGCTGGTACTCCCCGAGGGGGCGGGCCCGTGTTGATATATCGTTAGCTATAAGCCGTGTCATCCGCAAGGCCAACCGGTCCCGTGCCCATGGGGTCTAACCTCATGGTAAACCACGCGTAAAGCCCCAATTACCGGGTAGTCACAGCCCTTCGGTACTCACGTAGGGATAAGCGCCTAGCCGGCGCTTCGGACCATCGTCCGGCCCATGGCCAGGAACTTCTCACGGCGCTGTTTACGGACCGTTTCAGCGTCCAGGCCGCGCAACTCGCCGAAGGCATGGGCGATGGCGTCGCCCGCCGCGGCCATCGCCGCCGCCGGGTCGCGGTGAGCGCCCCCGGTGGGTTCCGGCACGATCGTGTCGATGACGCCGAACCGCACCAGGTCCTGGGCGGTGATCTTCATGTTGGTGGCGGCTTCCTGCGCCTTGGTGGTGTCGCGCCACAGGATCGAAGCGGCGCCCTCCGGCGAAATGACGCTGTAAATAGCGTGCTCGAGCATCAGCACCCGGCTGGCGGTGGCGAGCGCGATGGCGCCGCCCGAGCCGCCTTCGCCCAGGATCACCGCCACATTCGGCACGCCGAGGCCGAGGCACACGTCGGTCGAGCGGGCGATCGCTTCCGCCTGGCCGCGTTCTTCGGCGCCGATGCCGGGATAGGCGCCGGCCGTATCGACCAGCGAAAGCACCGGAATATTGAAGCGTTCGGCCATTTCCATCAGCCGCACGGCCTTGCGATAGCCTTCCGGCCGCGCCATGCCGAAATTGTGCTTGAGGCGGCTCTCGGTGTCGGAGCCCTTTTCGTGGCCGAGCACGCAGACGCTCTCGCCGCGGAAGCGGCCGAAGCCGCCCACGATCGCTTCGTCGTCGCCGAATTTGCGGTCGCCGGCGAGCGGCACGAAATCGGTGATCAGCGCGCGGACATAATCGAGGCAGTGCGGCCGCTGCGGATGGCGCGCGACCTGCGTTTTCTGCCACGGCGTCAGGTTCTGATAGAGCTCCTTCAGCGCGATGGCGGCCTTGGCCTCGAGCCGGCCGATCTCGTCGCCGATGGACACGGCGGAGCCGCTTTCACCCATGGCGCGCAGCTCCTCGACCTTGGCCTCCAGTTCGGCCACCGGTTTTTCGAAATCGAGATAACTACGCATGGGAGACTATGGGCCTTTCCAAGTGGTATTTCGCGAGCGGGCGGACACTGCCCACCGCCGGAGCCGCAAGTCAACCGCGCGTACTTGCCGACCTTTTGGAGAAATCTTAGTTAGTGGCTGACTGGGACGGCCCAGTCGGCAATCCAACCATCGGGGACGGCCCCCTTCGACTCCAATGGAGGCGTCTTCATGGCGTGGATCATTCTTTTGGCCGCAGGGCTTTTCGAGGTCGTCTGGGCCGTAGGGCTGAAGGCGGCCAACGGCCGGCCCTTGATGCTGGGCATTACCGTGGCCGCCATGGTTGCGAGCGTCGGGCTGCTCTATCTCGCGCTACGCGATCTTCCGCTCGGCACCGCCTATGCGATATGGACCGGCATCGGCGCGGTGGGAACCGTGCTCGTCGGCATGCTCTGGTTCGGCGAATCGGCCGACCCTCTGCGGCTCGCCTGCATCGCCCTCATCTTCGTCGGCATCGCCGGCCTCAAGCTGGCGACGCCCTAGCTCTCGGCGAGCGGGTGCAGGTCGCGCACCAGCGACTTCAGGCGGTCTTCCAGCACATGCGTATAGATCTGCGTCGTGGAGATGTCGGCATGGCCGAGCAATGTCTGCACCACGCGCAGATCGGCGCCGTTGTGCAGGAGATGGCTGGCGAAGGCATGCCGCAGCACGTGCGGTGACAGGCGCGCGCCATCGATGCCGCAGGCCGCGCCCAGCGCCTTCAAGTCGCGGGCGAAATGCTGCCGCGTCAGATGGCCGCTCTCGCCAAACGACGGAAACAGCCACTTGGAGTCCGCATGGGCTTTCGCCTCGGCGCGCAGCGCCAGGTACTCCGCCATCGCGCGCTTGGCCGCCTGGTTGAGCGGCACCAGCCGTTCCTTCCCGCCTTTGCCGCGCACCACCAGCATGCGTTGATCGCGCCGCGCGGCGGATGCCGGCAGGGCAACCAGTTCGGACACGCGCAGACCGGTGGCGTAGACGACTTCCAGGAGGCACAGCAGGCGCGCCGAGCGCAGGCGTTGCGCCAGCGGCTGCTCGGCGTTTTCGGCATTGGCGCGCGCTTGCGCGAGCAGGCCGTCGACCTCTTTGATCGACAGCACTTTCGGCAGCGTGCGCGCGCGCTTGGGCCCTTCCAACACGGCGGCCGGATCGTCGCCGCGCTTTCCTTCCGCGTAGAGGAAACGATAGAGCTGCCGCGTCGCCGACAGCCGCCGCGCCAGCGACGAGGCCTTGAAGCCGCGTTCGTCGAGGCTCTTGAGGAAGCCGCGCAGGTCGTCGGTGTCGGCGGCGGCAATGGCCTTGCCCTGCGCGCGCAAGTAGGACGACAGGTCTTCGAGATCGTTGCGATAGGCGGCGAGGGTGTTTTCGCCGGCGCCGCGCTCGGCCGCCAGCATGTCGAGGAAGAGCTCGATCGCGGCTTCGTCGTTGGCGCGTGGACGGCGGGTCATGCCGCGGCCCGTCAGTGCTGTTGCTGTTTGACGAACTTGTCGGGCGGGATCGTCTGCACGATCTCGCGCGGCTTGAACGGCACGAAATTGGCGAGCGCGAACACCGCCGCGTAGCTCAGCCCGCCGATGATGCCGATGACGACCAGGAATCTGAAAAGACTCGGCATGAAGAGATCCGGCGGAAGACTGCGCGCATATGGTTAAGGTCGAAAGGTTACGACCACGTTCCCCGGCTTCTGGCAAGAGCCGCCATCGCCCCCGGGCCGTTGCTGCTATATAGGGAGGCGATACCGAACCGGAACCCAGATATGGTTAATACTGCCAGCCCCAATACCGCAGCCGACCAGCAGGAGCGCGCCCTTGTGCACGCGCTCGGCTCCCGCTCGGTGGTGCTGGTCGGCATGATGGGCGCCGGCAAATCCTCGATCGGCCGCCGATTGGCGCAGCGTCTCGGGCTACCGTTCGTCGATGCGGACAACGAGATCGAGAGCGCCGCCGGGATGACCATCCCGGAAATCTTCGAGAAGCACGGTGAACCGTATTTTCGCGCCGGCGAGGCGCGGGTGATCGCCCGTCTGCTCGACCAGGGGCCGCAGGTGTTGGCCACCGGCGGCGGCGCGGTGATGGACCCGCAGACCCGCGAACTGATCCGCGACAAGGCCGTTTCGATCTGGCTCAAGGCCGATATCGAGGTGCTGCTCAAGCGCACCAAGCGCCGGTCCGACCGGCCGCTGGTCGACCGGATCAAGGACTTGATGCCTCAGCGTGAACCGATCTATGCCCTGTCCGATCTCGTGGTGCAGTCGCGCGACGAGCCGCACGAGATCATCATCGATGAGATCATGGCCGTCCTCAGCGCTTATCTCGGCGTTGCGGCGGCGGCCGAGGAGAACAAGGCATGACGGCGCCCCTGCGCAGCAACGAGCCGATCACCGTCGAAGTGGCGCTGGGCGAGCGGACCTACGACATCGTCATCGGCCGCGGACTGCTCGGCTCGCTCGGCACGCGCATCAAAGCGCTGCGTCCCGGCGCGCGCACCGTCATCGTCACGGATGAGAACGTCGCCAAGCAGCATCTCGCGGCGGCGGAAGCGGCCTTGTCCGCGGCCGGCATCGAGAGCTCGGCGATCGTCGTGCCGCCCGGCGAAGGCTCCAAGAACGTCGCAACGTTCGACCGCGTTTGTGAGGGGATCATTGCCGCGCGCATCGAACGCGGTGATCTCGCCATTGCGCTCGGTGGTGGCGTGATCGGCGATCTCGCCGGCTTTGCGTCGGCCTGCGTGCGGCGCGGTCTCGATTTCGTGCAGGTGCCGACTTCGCTCTTGGCGCAAGTCGACTCGTCCGTCGGTGGCAAGACCGGCATCAATTCGCGTCACGGCAAGAACCTGATCGGCGCCTTCCATCAGCCGGTGCTGGTCATCGCCGACACCGCGCTGCTCGACACGCTGCCGGCGCGCGAATTCCGCGCCGGTTATGCCGAGGTCGCCAAATACGGTCTCCTCGGCGACGCCGCGTTCTTCGCCTGGCTCGAGGCCAACTGGCGCGAAGTGTTCGCCGGCGGCCAGGTCTCGGGGAGCTTTGCGCGCGAGCACGCGATCGCGGTGAGCTGCCGCGCCAAAGCGGGCGTCGTCGCGCGCGACGAGCGCGAGACGGGCGAACGCGCGCTGCTCAATCTCGGCCACACATTCGGTCACGCGTTCGAGGCCGGCTGCGGCTTCTCCGACCGTCTGCTGCATGGCGAAGCGGTGGCGCTCGGCATGGTGATGGCGTTCGATTTCTCCGCGCGCCAGGGCCTCACCAGCCAGGCGGAAGCCGATCGCGCGCGGGCTCACCTTGCCGCTGTCGGCCTGCCGACCCATGTAAAGGACGTCGCCGGGGGCGTGCCGGACGTCGATACCTTGATGGACCTGATCGCGCAGGACAAGAAAGTGAAGCGGGGCAAGCTCACCTTCATTCTGGTGCGCGGTATCGGCCAGGCCTTCATCGCGAACGATGTCGATCCGGCCGAAGTGCGCGCCTTCCTCGCCGCGCAACTCGCCGGATGAGCCTGGGGCGCATCCGCCGGACAGCCTGTCATTGATGCCGGATTGATTGCCGAAAGACGATGAACGCCACGATTGTGAATTTGCTGCTGGCGACTTTTCTGCTCGCGGCCAACGCGTTCTACGTCGCGGCCGAGTTCGCGCTCGTCAAAAGCCGCGGCTTCCGCATCGACGCGATGGTCGAGCAGAACCGCTTTGCCGCGCGGCTCGTCCAGCACATCCTCAGGAACATCGAATCCTATCTCGCCTGCTGCCAGCTCGGCATCACCATGGCTTCGCTCGGCCTCGGCTGGGTCGGCGAGCCGACGGTGGCGGCGCTGCTCAAGCCCGTGCTGGAGCCGTTCGGCCTGCCGGAGCAGGCGCTGCATCTCACGTCCTTCATCGTCGGCTTCCTGGTCTTCTCGTCGCTGCACATCATCCTCGGCGAGCAGGTGCCGAAGACCCTGGCGATCCGCGAACCGGAGCCGGTGTCGCTGTGGATCGCGTATCCGCTCTACTTCTCCTACGTGCTGTTCTGGCCGCTGAACTGGCTGCTGAACGCCGCGTCGCATTCGATTCTGCGGATGCTCGGCGTGCAGGAATCCTCGCCGCATGAGATCCTGACCGACGTCGAGATCGAAGGCCTCGTCGAGGTCTCGGCCGAGCACGGCAAGCTCGAAGAGGGCCAGGCCGAATACATCCAGAACGTCTTCCGCTTCGGCGAGTTGGAAGTCTCGGACGTGATGGTCCACCGCACCAACATGATCACGCTCAACGCGGACGATCCGGCCGAGGACATCGTCAACGACGTCATCGCCTCGCCGGTCACGCGCCTGCCACTCTGGCGCGGCAACCCGCAGAACATCATCGGCATCCTGCATGTGAAGGATCTGCTGCGCGCGTTGCACGCGGTCGACGGCGATCCGAGCAAGGTCGACATTGCTTCCTTGCTGACGGCGCCGTGGTTCGTGCCGGACACGCAGCCGGTGTCCGAGCAGCTCAAGGCGTTCCGCCGCCGCAAGACGCCGTTCGCGCTGGTGGTCGATGAATATGGCGAGGTCGAAGGCCTCGTCACGCTCGAGGACATTCTGGAAGAGATCGTCGGCGACATCACCGACGAGCACGACGTCGCCATGCCCGGCGTGCGCAAGCAGCCGGATGGCTCCGTCAATGTCGATGGCGCGGTGCCGATCCGCGATCTGAACCGCGTGATGGACTGGAATCTGCCCGACGAAGAAGCGACCACGATCGCCGGCCTCGTCATTCACGAGGCGCGCTCAATTCCGGAAGTCGGCCAGAGCTTCACGTTTCATGGCTTCCGCTTCCGCGTGCTGCGCCGTGCGCGCAACCGCATCACCGCGCTGCGCATCCAGCCTTTGACGCGCCAGCAACAGGCGCAGGCGAGCTAGCGCGCGCTTTGTTTGCCCCGCGACCCGGCGCCAAGGCTGGATTACACACCGCTCTCACCCGTCTGCGTCGCCGCGCGCGTGAAGGCGCGGATGTGGTCGATGAACAGCTCGACCACCGGGCTCAAGGTGCGGCCCTTCAACGTGACGACCGCGACCGGCCACGGCCGCGTCGGCAAGGCGAGCGGCAGTTGCTTCAAGGAGAGGCGGTCGGCGTTGAAGCGGAGCACGGATGCCGGCAGCGCAGTGATGAACGGGCCGTCGGCCAGGAGCGTCGTGCGCAGCGGCACCGAAAACGTCCGCGCGACGACGCGGGGCATCGGCAGGTCCTTGGCGCTGAAGGCGTCCATGATGACTTTGTAATTCCAGGTGCCGGGCGCCGTCAGGAGCCAGGGCTCGTCGATCAGTTCGGCAATGTCGAGGCTCGAACGCTGCGCCCACGGACTATTGGCCCCGGCGGCGACGACGATCTCATCGGTAAAGAGGATCTCCACGTCGAGTTCATCGTCCGCGCCGTCTTCGCTCGGCGGACGGACGAGGCGCGCCAGCACGAGATCGAGCCGCCGCTCGCGCAGTTGCGGGAATTCGAAGGTCGGCGTCGCCACCTGTTCGACGTCGAGGATGATGTTCGGATGCCGCTCGTAAAAGCTCTGCACCGCGGGCGGCAAAATGGCGGCGGCAATGGACTCGACGCAGCCGATGCGCACCTCGCCGACGCCGGGATCGGCGAGATATTCGATGTCGCGCAGGCCCTGCCGCAACTCGTCGAAGGCCATCAGCCCGCGCCGGAGCAGCGCGTGGCCGTACATCGTCGGGGTCACGCCGCGCGGGCTGCGGTCGAACAGCTTGACCCCAAGCGCGTGCTCGAGATCGGCGATGGTTTCCGAGATCGTCGGCTGCGACACGCCGAGCTGGGTCGCAGCCTTCGCCATGCTGCCGCGCTGAACCACGGTGAAGAACACGTGCAGATCGCGCAACCGCAGGCGGCGGCCGATTTGCTGGTCCCAGTCGATGGCCTCCGTCATAGGCTCTTCCCTATAGCGCTAGAGCTTTATTGAGAATTCCCTTATGACTGTCTCCCGTTACTCTTGCAATTGCCTCTCGCTGTCATGCCCTGCCGGGTGGGTGGGATGGCCAGTCGCTGCCGGATTGCACCGCAACCCAGGAGCTCCCATGCCCACCCGTAGAACTGTCCTGAAATCCATCGCTGGCCTGACCGCGTCGGCCGCTTTCGTCCCGCCGTCGTTCGCCAACACCTGGCCGACCCGGCCGGTGATGATGGTCGTGCCCTTCGCCCCGGGCGGCAACACGGACGGCATCGCGCGCATCGCCGCGCTGCGTCTCACCGAAGCCTTCGGCCAGCAATTCCTGGTCGAGAACCGTCCCGGTGCCGGCGGCGCCCTGGCGGCCGAAGCCGTGCTGCGCGCCGAGCCCGACGGCTACACGCTCTTCATCGCCGCGCTGCCGCAGATCGCGATCGTGCCGGCGATGCAGAAGGTCAAATATGACCCGGCCAAGGACTTCATGCCGATCAGCAACATCGCGTCGAATCCGTTCGTGTTGCTGGTGCACAAGGACATGCCCGTCCAGACCATCGGCGAGTTCATCGCCCATGTGAAGGCGCAGCCCGGCAAGATTGCTTACGCTTCTGCCGGCGCCGGCAGCCTCGGGCACCTGGCGATGGCGCTGTTCCTGAAGATGGCCGGCCTCGACATGATTCACGTCAGCTACAAAGGCAATGCGCCCGCATTGGCCGACGTGCTTGCCGGTCACGTGCCGGCGATGTTCTCGAACCTCGCCGACGCCATTCCGCATGCTCAGAACGGCGCGATCCGCATCCTCGCGGTGTCGGGCCCGAAGCGCGCGGCGCAGCTCCCCAATGTGCCGACGGTCGCCGAGTCCGGCTTCCCGACGTTCAATGCGCAGACGTGGAACGGCTTGATGGCGCGCCGCGGCACGCCGCCGGAGATCGTCGACAAGATCGCGGCCGAGATGGCGCGCGCCGTGAAGGACCCCAAGTTCGCGGAGCGTCTGGCGAGCTTCGGCACCGATCCGCTCGGCGACGGGCCGGAGGCTTTCGGCAAGACGATCAACGCGGCCATCTCCTTGTGGGCCGAAGCCGTCGAGGTCGCCGGCGTCAAGCAACAATAAGAGCTGAGGGAGAATCATCATGTCTCAGCAACCGATTCTCGTTGCCGGCGGCGGACCGGTCGGACTCGTCGCGGCGCTGGCGCTTGCGCGCCAGGGTCATGCGGTCGAAGTGTTCGAAGCCGAAACGCAGGTGAATGAAGCGCCGCGCGCGTCGACGACGCACCCGGCGACGCTCGAGATGCTGGCCGATCTCGGCCTCATCGACGACATCGTCCGTCTCGGTCTGGTCGCGCGCACGTTCCAGTTCTGGGACCGGCCGTCGCGGCAGATGGTCGCGGAATTCGATCATGCGATCCTGAAGGACGACACGCGCTTTCCCTTCGTCGTCCAGTGCGAGCAGCACAAGCTCGCCAAGCTGGTGATCGAGCGCTTGCGCGGCATGTCCAACGTCAACGTGCATATGGGCACGCGCGCGACGGGTCTCGATCAGGATGCCAACGGCGTGCGCCTGCATGTCGAGCATGACGGCAAGGCGGAAACGGTATCGGGGCGCTATCTGATCGGCGCCGATGGTGGCCGCTCGACGATACGCAAGGCGCTCGGCATCGAGTTCGAGGGCTATACGTTCCCGGAACGCTTCCTGGTGCTGACGACGTCGTTCGACTTCGAGGCCGGCTGGGGCGCGGGCTATCGCAGCTACTTCTCCGATCCGGACGAGTGGGCGAACCTGTTCAAGGTCTCGGGTCCGGACGGCAAAGGCCTCTGGCGTTCGGTGTTTCCGACGCGCCCGGGCGATACCGAAGAAGCGGTATTCGCGGACGAAGCCGTGGAGCAGCGTCTGCAGACCTTCTTCCCGAAGGAAGGTCCGTACGCGATCGTTCACCGCAACATCTACAACGTCCACCAGCGCGTGGCGGCGAGCTTCCGTCAGGGTCGCGTGTTCCTCGCCGGCGATGCGGCGCACGTGAACAACCCGATCGGCGGCCTCGGCCTCAATTGCGGTATTCACGACGCGGTCGAACTGGCCGCCTTGCTGAACCGCGTGCTCGGCGGTGAACCCGAAGCGGTGCTCGACGAATACGATCGCCGTCGCCGCCCGATCAACATCGAGTACGTGCAGCAGCAGACGGTCGCGAACAAGAAGCGGCTGGAGGAAAAGGACGAGCGGGTCCGGCAGGAAAACTTCGCGGCCCTGCGCCGCATGGCGGCCGATCCGACCGCGCATCGCGCGTTCCTGCTGCGCACCTCGTTGCTGGCGAGCGTCGGAGTTGCCCGCGCGGCTTGAGCCGCTGCGCGATTGCGGCGACTTCACACAAAATCGCGCTCGGCCCCGCTTGCGGCGGGGGCGAGCGCAAACAATGGCGGATAGGATCGGTGCGCGTTAGGCCGCGCCGCCTTCGCCGGGCGCCGAGGCGTGAATCGCCAGCGCATGCACGCCACCGGCGAGTTCAGACGAAAGAATAGCGTTGATCATGCGGTGACGCTCGATCCGGGTCTTTCCTTTGAACGCTTCAGACACGATATAGACCCGGTAGTGAGTTTGCCCGCCCGGCCTATGTCCGGCATGGCCCTCGTGGCGGTGAGACTCGTCTTCCACCCTGAGGCTTTGCGGCGAGAAAGCCTCGGTCAACTTCTCGGTGATGATATCGCTGGTGCGCATGCCGTCCGAGTTAGGCAAGGGCGGCGCGCGCGTCAATGCTTCGTGGCTTCGTGGCGAAATCGCGTCCACCCCTGAAGAGTCAAGACTTGAAGCCGCCGGGGTCAAAGGCGCATAGTGTTGGGTCATGAAATTCAACTCTGATATTTTCGATCGTGTGCGCGTCAAGCCGGCGCAGGACCGCCGTGTTCGCTCGGGCGGCCCGTCGTGCGAGTGGCACGGCTGCAAGGAAGAGGGCACGCATCGTGCGCCGAAAGGGCGCGGGCGCGAGCATGAGCACTGGCGCTTCTGCCTCAATCACGTGCGCGAATATAACCAGTCCTACAATTTCTTCGCCGGCATGAACGACGATGCGGTGATGGCGTACCAGAAGGACGCGCTCACCGGTCACCGGCCGACCTGGAAAATGGGAACCGGCAAGGGCCGCAGCCGCGCCGACGCGCAGTCCTTTGCCGCCGGCGGCGACCCGTTCGGCCTGTTTACCGAAGGCGTCCGCGCCGAGCAGCAGCAGCGCGCCGAGGCGGCGCGTCCGGTGCGCAATGCCGAGCGCAAGGCGCTCGACACGCTCGGCCTCGAAGTCGGCGTCACGCCGCAGCAGGTGAAGGCGAAGTTCAAGGAACTGGTCAAGCGCCACCACCCGGACGTGAATGGCGGCGACCGGTCGACCGAAGACCGGCTGGTAGAGATCATCCAGGCCTACAACTATTTGAAATCGGTCGGTTTCGGCTGATTATCCCGCGGGGGGGCCGGCCTCGGCGCCTTGGCGCCGGCTCGGCCCCGTGCGCTGCCCGGCGACACGCCTGTCGGGTCCCGACTCACCCGCGCTCATTCCCTTTCGCCGCCGGTGGGGCGAGAAACGCCCAAATCAACCCAGCTCCGCCTTCCGCACAGGCCTGGGGCTCCCTATCTTATTGAAATAACTGATAGTGTTATTCGCCACCCCCGGGTTTTTCGGGCCGGCGGCGTCTGCTAAGTTTGCACCCCTATCAGCCGGACCGTAACGTCGGACCCGCATAAGGCTTCGGCCGATCCGAAGCCACGGAGGATCAATGACAGCCGCAGTACAGGAAGTTGCCGGCCTGCCGGACATGAAGGTGTCCGTTCGGCAAGTTTTCGGAATCGATTCCGATTTGGAGGTGCCGGCCTATTCGCACGCCGACGAATACGTGCCCGAGGCAGACCCCGACTATCGTTTTGACCGTCCGACCACGCTCGCCATTCTCGCCGGCTTCGCCAAGAACCGCCGCGTGATGGTCACGGGCTATCACGGCACCGGCAAGTCGACGCACATCGAGCAGGTGGCCGCGCGGCTGAACTGGCCGATGGTGCGCGTCAACCTCGACAGCCACATCAGCCGTATCGACCTGATCGGCAAGGACGCCATCGTCATCAAGGACGGCCAGCAGGTCACCGAATTCCGCGACGGCATCCTGCCGTGGGCCTATCAGCACAATGTCGCTCTGTGCTTCGACGAATACGACGCCGGCCGTCCGGACGTGATGTTCGTGATCCAGCGCGTGCTGGAGTCTTCCGGCCGCCTGACGCTGCTCGACCAGAGCCGCGTGATCAAGCCGCATCCGGCCTTCCGCCTGTTCGCCACCGCCAACACGGTGGGTCTCGGCGACACGTCGGGCCTCTATCACGGCACGCAGCAGATCAACCAGGCGCAGATGGACCGCTGGTCGATCGTCACGTCGCTGAACTATCTGCCGCACGACAACGAAGTCGAGATCGTGCAGTCGAAGGCCAAGCACTATCAGAACGAGAAGGGTCGCGAGATCGTCTCGAAGATGGTGCGCGTCGCCGATCTGACGCGCAACGCCTTCATGAACGGCGACCTGTCGACCGTCATGAGCCCGCGCACGGTGATCACCTGGGCCGAGAATTCCGAGATCTTCAACGATGTCGGTTTCGCCTTCCGGCTCACCTTCTTGAACAAGTGCGACGAGCTGGAACGGCCGATCGTGGCCGAGTTCTATCAGCGCTGCTTCGGCCAGGAATTGCCGGAAAGCGCCGTCAACGTCGCGCTGAGCTGACGATTGTCGTCCCCGCGAAAGCGGGGACCCATAACCCCGGTGGTTCGACTAAGCCGCAAGGCTTGTGTGTATGGGTTCCGGGCTCGCCGCTAAAGCGGCGCCCCGGCACGACGGAAGAAAAATGGCCTCCAATATCAAAGGCAAAGTCCCGAGCAAGGAAGCGCCCACCGAGCCGTTCAAGCGCGC
>Ga0180216_1001694_pt1 | contig 19228 bp, 15 predicted proteins | sample eDN3rd37CBELigMG_FD_128879 | JGI IMG/M metagenome (GOLD analysis project Ga0180216, IMG submission 128879) | Enriched Miracle-Growth compost microbial communities from Emeryville, California, USA - eDNA 3rd pass 37_C BE-Lig MG (version 2)... ...
GTCGGACGCGGATCATTGGGAGGGTGTTGCTCTCCCGCCATTCGCTCGCGCGATTGGCACGGATCGCGCGGGGCGATATGCTTGCGGAAGCAACGATCCCAATGGAGATGGTCGGAGGACGACTTCCTTGAAGTGGCATGCAACGACGATCCTCTCGGTTCGCAAGGGGGGGAAGGTCGCGATCGGCGGCGACGGCCAGGTGACGCTGGGGACTCAGGTCATGAAGGCCGACGCCGTGAAGATTCGGAAGCTGCTGGACGGCCAGGTCATCGTCGGCTTCGCCGGCTCGGCGGCCGACGGCTTCGCGCTTCTGGAGCGGTTCGAGGGGAAGTTGAAGGACCACCCGGGGAACGTCCCGCGGGCGGCGACCGAGTTGGCCAAGCTCTGGCGAACGGATCGGATGCTCCGTCGGCTTGAGGCGGTCTTGCTGGTCGTCGACCCGCGTCACAGCCTCCTCTTGAGCGGCTCGGGTGATGTGATCCAGCCCAGCGACGGCATCCTGGCGACGGGCTCCGGAGGCGGTTACGCCCTGGCGGCGGCCCGGGCGCTCGTGGCGCACTCAAATCTCTCGGCGGCCGAGATTGTTCGAGAGTCGTTGAGCATCGCCGGCGGCATCGACATCTACACGAACAACAACCTGACGGTGGAGGAACTTCCGTGCCCGAGCACGAGCTGACCCCCCGGCAAATCGTCGCCGAACTGGACCGCGACATCGTCGGCCAGGACGACGCCAAGCGGGCCGTGGCGATCGCCCTGCGCAACCGGTGGCGCCGCCGTCGGCTCGACGACGACCTGCGCCCCCAGGTAACACCCAAGAACATCATGCTGATCGGGCCCACCGGAGTCGGGAAAACCGAGATCGCCCGGCGGCTCGCCTCGCTCATCGGCGCTCCGTTCATCAAGACCGAGGCCACCAAGTTCACCGAGGTCGGCTATTACGGCCGCGACGTCGAGAGCCTCATCCGCGACCTGGTCGAGGCCGCCATCCTGCTCGTGCGCGAGACCGAGCGCGAGAAGGTCCAGCACCGCGCCGGCGAGCGGGTCGAACAGCGCCTGCTCGACCTGCTCTTGCCGGACGCCGGGGTCCCGAGTTCGCCGACGCCCTGGGCCGACGTCGACGAGCTTTCGCCCTCCGACGAGGCCGCCGAGCGCCGGCGCCGCTCGCGCGAGAAGCTCCGGGCGAAGCTCGCCGCGGGAGAGTTGGAGGACCGCGAGGTCGAGCTGAGCATCCCCGGCCGCTCCATGGCGCCGGTCTCCATCCTGGGGGCGGGCAACATGGAGCAGATGGAGATGGATCTTCAGAACATGTTCGAGAAGATCATGCCCAAGCCCTCTCGGACGCAACGGATGCCCGTCCGCGAGGCCCGGCCGATCCTCCTGCAACAAGAGATCGAGGCCCTCCTCGATCCCGAGAAGATCAACCAGGCGGCCGTGGAGCTCGCCCAGGAGTCGGGCATCATCTTCATCGACGAGATCGACAAGATCGCCGACGGCGAGGGGAGCGGGCGCGGGCCGGACGTCTCCCGCCAGGGCGTTCAGCGCGACCTCTTGCCGATCGTCGAGGGGACCACGGTCAACACCAAGTACGGGCCGGTGAAGTCCGACCACGTCCTTTTCGTCGCCGCGGGCGCCTTCCACCGCAGCAAGCCCTCGGACCTGATGCCCGAGCTTCAGGGCCGCTTCCCGATCCGGGTCGAGATGAGCGACCTGACCCGCGACGATTTCGCCCGAATTCTCCGCGAGCCCCGCGCGTCGCTGCTCCGCCAGCACGAGGGGCTGCTGGCCACCGAGGGCGTCACCCTCGAATTCACCGACGACGCCATCGAGGCGATGGCCGACCTGGCCTTTCAGGTCAACCGATCCACCCAGAACATCGGCGCCCGCCGGCTCCACACGATCCTCGAACGGGTGCTGGAGGAGATCAGCTTCCAGGCCCCCGACCGCAAGGGCGACCGCGTCGTCGTCGACGCCAACCTCGTCCGCGAGCGGCTGGAGGAGGCGGCCAAGGACGAGGACCTCAGCCGCTACATCCTCTAACGCCCGCCACGCGCCGAGCGATCCCAAATTGGGTTCGTTCGGCGCGGTCGGCCGGAGGGCGTTTTGTGGCGCAAATTGCCGCGAGACTGAAAGTTGCGCGACGCGCCCCAGGCTCGGAAATTGGGTTCGTTTGGCCAAATTCGTCGATCTTTCGCCGCGAAGGGGCGGCGGTTCCCATCCGGTCGCCAACCATCGAGTCACCGAGGACACGGAGAGAAGCGCGGGGGGAGGAGGTTCCCGATTCAAGGGGGGGCGGAGTGAATTAAGCTTGTCGAAGATTGCTCAACTCTTCCTCCCTCGCTCCGTGTTCTCCGTGACTCGGTGGTTCCCTGCTCCGTTTTTCCTGACTCTCGTCGTCGCCATGTCAATCGCCGCTCTGGGGCGCAAACCCTAGATCATCGAAAGGTTGCGTCATTGAGGCGCGACGCGGAGATTGGCTTCGTTCGGCCAATTTTGGCGATTCGTCGTGCTTCGAGTCTGCTGAATTGTCAAAGAGCGTTGGGGAGGCCAGACCTTCCCACCTCGTACGATCAGCGGAGGACGGCTCGATATTTCATGATTCTGGAAAATATCTTGAGATTCACGCGGGGGGCGTGGGGTAGGGTGATGGCTTCGAATCATCCAACTCGCCCCAGGTCAGGGTAAAGGAAACCTCATGTCGTCGCTGATATTCCAACTCGCCCTCCTGCCCATGCTCGTGACGGGGTCGCCCGCTGCCGATTCTCCGGCCGCGCCTGATTCTCCGGACCTGAAGACGTGGGACGGGCGGCATTCCATTCGGGCCGTCGACGTGACGATCGTCTACTTCGTGCCCAGGGATCGCCGGCCGCTTCCCGATTGGCGCGAGCGGGTGGACTATTTCGCCCGACGGATCGAGCGGTTTCACGAGCGCGAGTTCAACGGGCAATCGAAGCTCACGGCCCACGTCTCCGACGAGCCGTTTCGATCCGCTCACGCCACGGCCGAGCTGCGCGTCGGCGACGCGAACCGGATCTTCTTCAAGACCATGAGCGAGGTGGACGAAGCGTTGAAGTTCGGTCGGGGCGACAACGGCGCGTTTCCGATCCTGCTGGTCCTAAGCGACATTAACTGGCGACCACTCGACGACTTTTATCGGTTGAGCGTGGGCCCCGAGGGCCAACTCGAATTCGAGGGGACGTATATTGGCGGCCGGCACGTTCCGGGGGCGAAGTCCGGGGGGGCGCGGGCGACCTATCTCGGACGTCGCGGAGTTGGTTGGGGACTTGTCAGCGCCGACGGCTGGCGGGTGCCGTATCGCGGTTCGGACTGCGTCGCCTACCACGAGGGGGTGGGTCATCCCATTGGCTTGCCCCACACGGATGACGCCGATGGCAATGTGATGAGCATGGGTCAGTATGAGGGCTGGATCAGCGAATCGTGGCTGGATGAGGACCAGAAGCGCCGGCTCGGCTGGACGCCGCCGGAAGCGCCTCTGGATCGGTCGCGCGACCTCTTCTCAACCTTCCGCGCGGCGGCCGAGCCCAGGGTTCCCCGCCCCGGCCAGCCGGTGGCCCTGGCGCTCGACTGGCCGGAGGACGCGCGGGTCGCCTCGTGCAAGGTGGAGTATCAGGCCGATCTCTTCGGACCCTGGACCGAAGCGCCATGCGAGCCGGGGCCGGACGGGGCGCCGCCTCGGTCGGTCCACCTGGGAGCGTTCGACCATCCCACGCCGGTCAGCTATCGCGTCAAGGTCGCGACCGCCGACGGCGACTCGGCCGAGATCTGGGGCTACCTCCAGGTTCGATCCGACCCCCGGACCAACCCCGAACCCTCCGAAGCGGACCTGCCTTCAATCCTGGAGGTCGAGGCCGCCGCGCCCCCTGAAATGGCCCTGGCCGCCAGGTTGGCCGACCGGGAAATCAACCTGCTGGAGCGAGTCGACCCCGAGCGCGACGCGGTTTTCGGAACCTGGACGCTCAAGGACGGCGCGCTCGAATCGCCGAAACAATACGCGGCGCGAATCGAACTGCCCGGCGACGCGCCCGAGGAATACTTGCTGAAGGTCGTCGCCGAACCGCTCGATGAGCAGCCCAACGGCCTGATCCTCGGCCAGCGACTGGGCGACCGGCGGTTCCTCGTCCTGCTCGATTACGCCGATTCCGACCCCCGGGCCAGCGCGATCGAGAACGTCGACGACCGCAACGTCGGCAACGAGACGACCTTCCGCGACAACCTGTTTCGCGCGGGGCGCCGCTCGACGATCCTCTGCGCCGTCCGGAAGACGGGCGTCCGCGTCATCGTCGACGGCAACGTCGTGATCGACTGGACGGGCCGGCCCGACCAGCTCAGCCTGTCCAACTACTGGAAGACCCCGCGCGACCTCTTGTTTCTTGGCGCCTACGATTGCCGCTACAAGTTCCACCAGGTGAAACTGACGCCGCTGGATTGAGCGAGCCGACCAATCGCCGTAGCCGTTCGCCGTTCTAACCACGGAGTCACCGAGGACACGAAGAGAAGCGCGGGGGGAGGACGTTTTCGATTCAAGGGAGGGGGGGCCGGAGTGATTGGAGCTTGGCGAAAATTGCTTAACCCTTCTTCCCCAACTCCTTGTCCTCGGTGACTCGGTGGTTCCTTGGTCCGACGTTGGGGAAGAAGACAGGGGGGCTCGCGCCCCCCCGCTCGCCAATTCACCGCCAGCCCGTCAGGCCTCCTGGGCCTCCAGCCACTTTTCGCAATCCATGGCCGCGGCGCAGCCGGAGCCGGCGGCGGTGATGGCCTGGCGGTAGTGGGTGTCGACGACGTCGCCGCAGGCGAAGACGCCCTCGACGCTCGTGGCGGTTCCGTAGTTGGGAAGGCTGTCGCGGAGGTCGGCCGGCGCGTCGACGTCGGCCCAGGCCAGGGCCGCGCGGGTGAGGATGTAACCCTCGGGGGTCATGGCGAGCTGCCCCTTGAAGACCTTTGAGTTGGGATCGTGACCGATGGCCAGAAAGAGGCCGTCGATATCCAGCTCGCGCGTCGAGCCGTCGGTGGTGGACTTCAGCTCCACGCCCTTGAGCGCGTGGTACCCGTTCTCCTTCTCGCCCAGAACCTTGTTGACCACGGCGTTGAGGGCGTACTCGATCTTCGAGTGCTTCTTGAGCCGGTCCTGCATGATCTTCGAGGCGCGGAATTCGTCGCGACGATGGATCAACGTGACCTTGGAGGCGAACCGGGTCAGGAAGGTGGCCTCCTCGACGGCCGAGTCTCCCCCGCCGACGACGGCGATCTCCTTCCCCTTGTAGAGCGCGCCGTCGCAGGTGGCGCAGGTGCTGACGCCGTTGCCCTTGAAGGGCCCCTCGATCCCCAGCCAGCGGGCCGAAGCGCCGGTGGCGACGATGAGGGCGTCGGCGGTGTACTCGCGAATCTCGCCGCTGGAGGGGTCGCCGCTGGGGTCGTCGGTCGTCCGGACCCGGAACGGCCGCTGGGAGAGGTCGGCCTCGAAGACGGTCTCCCACTTGGTGATCGCGCCGAAGCGTTGGGCCTGCTTGCGCATCAGCTCCATGAGCTCCGGGCCCTGGATGCCCTCGGGGAAGCCCGGGAAGTTGTCGACCGAGGTCGTCAGGGTCAACTGTCCGCCCGGCTCCCCGCCCTCGAAGACCACGGGCGCGAGGTTGGCGCGCGAAGCGTACAGCGCGGCGGTGAGTCCCGCGGAACCCGAACCGATGATGAGCACGGCCGAATGAGCTTCAGACATCATAGCCTCAAATGAGCAAACCAACAAAGAAAACGGCCGCGCCGGGCGGCGGCGCACCACGTCCGACGCCGGCGTTTGGTGAATTTTCGCCCAAACACGCGGAAGGCCAGTCCATCGTAGGCGGATATAACCTAGATTTCCAGCAGAGTCCCCTGACGCCCGCCCGCGAGGGCAAGCACTCCGGCGACGACGCATCGTGAGGGAACAACCAATCAGGGGCGATTGGGATGGGAGGAACAGACGCCATGCTGGTGTTGACGCGAAAGCTCATGGAAAAACTGTACATCGGCGACGACGTCTGCGTCACGGTCGTTCGACTTGAGGGCGGCCAGGTGCGCCTCGGGATCGACGCCCCGCGCGAGGTCGCCGTCGTCCGAGCTGAGTTGACCCCGGAACGGGGCCGGGGGCCGGCCCGGTCGGACCGTCGGCCGCCGCGGGCCGATGACGCCTCCGACGCCGCGCGACCGCCCATCGCGGTTCATGGAGCCGACGAGCGCCGTCGCTCGCGGTCGCGCTAATCTCGGCGACGTGGTCGAGCGTCCTTCGCGGGCCCTTCCGAACGATCCCGCGTCGGCCCGCGCCCCGAATCTCGCCCGCCCGCGGCGTGGTCGCGCCTGAGTGGCGCGCGGCGGGGACGATCGAACCGATCCAATGAAGATGAAGATGAAAAGGAGGCGGTGGCCGGGCGATTTGGCCCGCCGGAAGAGCGGTCTTTCGGCGGCGGCGCGAGGGCGGCTCACTCGGGTTTTCGAGCCGTCAGCATCAAGTTGCTGGCGATCCGATTGATCGGCCAGGCGCGTTCGAGAACGGAGTTGGCGACCCAAACGGGGCCGTGGAGGGCCCCGTAAGCGCTCTTCAGCGGTTTGGGGAAACCGTTGAGCATGGTCGGAACCATGAGGCGGTAATCCCACGACGCGACATGGAAGCCCGCGTCTTCAAGCAGCCTCGACGCCGAGGCGATGGTGTAGAGCCGATCGTGGGCGGTGTGGCCCAGCCGGCGCTGGAGGGCCTCGGTGTAGCTGTATCGATTGGGCAGGCAGGCGACGAGGAACGATCCGCCGGGCCTGAGGATCCGGAAAATCTCGTGGAGCGAGTTGACCTCGTCGACGACGTGCTCCCAGACGCCGTTGCTGGTGACGACGTCGAAATAGCCGTCGTCGTACTCCAGATGGTAGGCGTGCTGGATCAGCGAATACCGCAGGCCGCTGTATTCGTAAAACGGCCGATAGGCGTCGGCCGGCACCGCGTCGCAGCCGTGCAATTCGAGGTCGGCGCCGAACCGTCGGCGATAGACGCATGAATCCACCGCGTGCTGGCATCCCCATTCGAGCACGCGATCATTTGACCTGATCCCCCGCGCCAGCCAGTCAATCATCGCCAGGCGGCGGCGGATCGTCAGCGGCATGGAGAAGTGGGCGTCGAGGTAGTCCAGATGCGCGCCGTCGACGTGGTGGGAGGCGACGTATTCCCGCTGTTTTGCCCAGAGTTCGCGGATGAGGGCCGTCTCGGCGGCGTGGTCGACGCCGGCGCCGGCGCGCGCGGCGATCGGCGCGGCCGGTCGGGCCTCATGATCCAGGGGGGGAGCGGAAATCGGAGGACTCCTTTCCGTGCGCGGGGGCACTCGGCCTGGGTGGGCGCGCCGTTCCGCGTGAACTCGGCGAAAACTTACCGGGATTGCCCCAACGACGCAAGGGCGTTCGCGACCTAGCGCGCGGCCGCGGGGATGAATCGCCGGTGGTTTTGTGCGACGATATAAAGATCATCGAGCATGGAAAACACGGCGCGAGAGGGGAACATGGGCGACAACGCGGCCGAGCCTCGCTTCTGGACGGAAACCGACCCCTTGGAGTCGGCGATCGTCGAATTGACCGACACCCTGCGCGCGGCCGACGGCCCGGCCGACGTTGCCGGCGACTGGCCCGAATCCCTCTGGGCGCCCATCCGGGACGCCGGCGTGGCGCGGTGGTCGATCCCGGTCGAGCACGGCGGCGAGGCGTGCCCGCGCCCTCTGTTGATCCAACGCTACGCCCGGCTGGCCGAGGCGAGCCTGACCTCCGCCTTTATCCTCTCGCAACACGACGCCGCGACCCGCCGGCTCACGGCGGCGGCCGACCAACCGGCCGCCCGCCGGTGGCTTGCCTCGATCGCCGACGGCCGCGCCTTCGCCACGGTTGGCATCTCCCAGCTAACGACCTCGCGACGGCTCGGCGCGAAAGCCCTTGTCGCGACCGAGACGGGGCCGGGCCGCTATCGCCTCGACGGCGGCATGCCCTGGGTCACGGCCGCCGAACGCGCCGACGTGTTCATCACCGGGGCCATCTTCGACGACGGCCGGCAAGTTCTCCTCGCCCTGCCCGGTGATCGTCCGGGCGTGACCGTCAAACCCGCGTTCGAACTCGCGGCCCTTCAAGCTTCCCGAACGGCCGAAGTCGTCGTCGACGGCGTGGAGATCGACGAATCCGACATCCTGATCGGCCCCACGATGGACATCTCCTCCCAACCGGGCGCGGTCGGCACCGCCGGGCTGGAGACGTCGGCCCTGGCCCTCGGCCAATCCGCCGCCGCGATCCGGGCGCTCGCCGCGCTGGCGGCCGATCGCGACGAGTTGGCCGAACCGTTCGAGTTGCTCCTCGATAACTGGCGACAAGCCTGGTCCGCGCTGATGACATGCGCCCGAGGCGGGAGCGACCCCTCCGTCGCGAGCGCCCTGCGCGTCCAGGCGAACGCGCTCGTCTCCCGATCGACTCAAGCCTATCTAACCGCCCGCAAAGGCCGAGGCTTCCTCCGCTCCGACCCCGCCCAGCGCTGGGCCCGCCAGGCTCTCTTCTTCCTCGTCTGGTCCTGCCCCACTCCCATCGCCCAGGCCGCGATTCGCGAGTTGGCGGGGTTTTGCCCAGATTAGAGATTTTGTTCGGGGGACCCTGGGTCTTAAGGCGGCGGAGCGTGGCTGGGTTGGCCGAGTTCCGTGGAGCGCAATCGCCAATACACCGCGCCCACCACCACGGACACAAACCAGCCAATCGCGCATATGGCGATGATGTTATGCCAATTCGGGTCGGACCACCGTTCACCGAACAAGCAAATGCCCAGGGCCATTCCCGGCCCGATTAAGAGCACCGCCAGCACATCCAACCTATGGCGACGGCGGGCCGCCACGGCCGTGACGGTCAAGAATGAATGCATCGCCCAAAAGATGTAAAAAACGCCGTTGGTGTAATTGAACGCATCGGCCATGCTGTATCGACCGAACGCCGCTCGCAGGCCGGCCTCGGGATCGCCTCCGGAAGCCACGGCCAAGACGCAAAGGCCGAGCCACAAGGCCGCCAAACCAAACATAATAACGGCAACCATCGCATGCCTTTCCAGGCTGGCGCGAGCAGACTGGCGCATTGTTTCACCCGTCGGGTTGCGGGGTTGGTCCCGGGGACTGGGCGCAGACTGGAAGCGCGGGAGCCGGTGGCGGTTCATTCTACCGCGCGGTGGTCCTTACCCTCCCATGCCGCCCATCGCCCGAGTGATCGGGGGACGCTCGGCCGTGGGTTGGCGAACTGAATTCATCACCTTGGACGACGGAGCGGGTCGGAAAACGGCGGCCGCGGCGCGCGCGATCGCGTCAAATTATAGGATTAGCGGCTGTAATGGGAGCCGGGGCGTCCTGTAAAACGAAGTCCTGACCGGGGGCCGTTGGTCTGATGCGGTGATGCCGTCCGACATTTTGGCGCGTCGGCGCCGCGCTTGACGTAACCTACTACTGACCGATCATCGTGGCCGGTCTCGATCGGCCGGGCGCGGGCGCTTTCCGAGGGAGGAAGTGATGAGCTCGACGTTCTCCGTCTACGCCGTGCCGTTCCACCGACTGAAGCGAGTGCCGGGATCACGGGACCGCGCCCTGATCGAGGCCATCGCCACGACGCATGAGGACTTCTTCGCCCAGATTGACGAGTTGGCGGACCCGGAGGAGGAGGTCCCGACGTGCCGGGAGGCGCTGGAGCAACTCGTCGAGGGGGCGCCCCTGGCCGATCACCTGGGCTACCTCTACGGCTACGCCCTCGAGGCCATCTGCGCCCACCTGGGACGCGAGCTCGACGGCGTGCCGGCCATCAGCGGGGCCTCGGGCTGGATCGACCCGGTTGACGCGTTCCTGCGGGAAAAAGGCGTTCCCATTACCCTGACGGACCTGGTTTTCGGGGTCGGCCCGGTGGACCTCCCGACGCCGGATGACCACCCCTACATCGGGTCGTGGCCGCCGGAGTCCATACCCACGGCGTTGAAGGCGATCCGCGGCGTCGACACGGCGGGGCTGGACTTCGAAACCGCGGAGACGGTGGACCTGATCCGCGGTTGGTTGGAGGCGGCCGCGAGCGAGCCCGGCGCGGGGCTGGTGGGAGTTCTGTCGTGATCGGTTGGAACGCGAAACGGGGGGCGTTCCCACGCGAAACGGCGGGGTCCGGGGGCTTGAGCGAACGCCGCGAGCCGGAACGACCGGGTTGCCCGGTTGGCGATCACCGGTTCGTCGGGCAGGCGCGGGTTAGCACCCCTCCCAGCTGATCGACGAGGCAAAATGTCACCGCGAGAACGCGCAAAGCGCTTCAATGTAATCGCGGCTCCCGTCGGTCGCCCAGCCGTCGAGTTGGGCGGCGTCTTTGAGTTGTTGGCCGCGGGGGCGGGCGACGGAGAGGAAGGAGCAGGGGAGGTCCCGCAGCGAGGTCAGGTCGCCCCAGAGCTTCTCGAACTGGGCGACGGGGAAGACGTCCTCCTGGCCGTGTCCCCAGCGCCGTTTTACGTCCTTGATGGTGACGTAGGTTGGCACCTTGGCCGCCAAGGACCGCACCGCGGCGGCGACTTTCTCCGGCGAGCGGCCCAGGTCTTCGCGCGTGAGGCGGAGGGCCTGGAGCAGGCCGTCGACGCGGACCCAGGTCGTCATCGAGTTGTAATAGCGGAGGGCGAACTCGGTCTCTTCGCGGGGCTGGGCCAGTCCCTCCAGGAGCCGGAGCCGGCCGCCAACGCGGGCCAGGCCGCCGCCGCGGTCGTCGATCCGCCGCGGGATAACCTCGAAGGCGAGCGTCGCGGCCGATTCGGCGGCGAGACCCAGAACGCCGGGATCGAGGGTCGCCCCCAGCGTGTCGATGTTGTGGACCATCAGCCATTGCAGGTTGGGGAAGTCGGTCAAGAGCTTCGCCAGCGAACCGTTGCGCAGGAGGTTGGGGACCTCGTAAAAGTGCCCCGGCGGGTTGAACCGCTGGATGGGGAGGTTGTCGGTGTAGTCGCTCCCCTCGCCCGTGGACTTCGCCCAGTCGAGGATGGCGCGCCGGCCGGCCTCGCGGACTTTTTGCTTGTTCTCGTCGAGCGTCTCGTGGGTCGATTCCTCCCACAGAAACGTCAGGTCGCGGGCCATCGGCACCAGGCGCTGGGCGATCGACTGACCTCGCGAAAGGAGAACCGGTCCGTCGTGCCCGAAGTTGTTGGTCTCGGTAAGCCGGCGCTCGATGGCGTCGTGCGTCAGGTAGCTGGTGGTGACGACGTGAGGGATTCGCGCGCCGAGCGCCCGCTGCGCGGCCCGCGTTTTGGCGAGGTGGATTTCGAGGAAGCTCCGATGCGCGCCCCGCATCACGACGAACGGGTTGATCGCCTTGACCACCCCCGCGCCCGTGGTCCAGCGGCTCCCCACGCCGGCGGCCAGCGAGACCACGGCGACCTCGCCGTCGCGGATCATCCGCTCGCCGCGTTCGATCGTTGAGCGGGGGATGGCGGCGGTCGCGTCGATCAGGTCGGCGTCGTCAACGTCCTGAATCTCCACGTCGATCGGCAGCCGGTTGCGGGAGAGGCCGATCCGCCCGCGCTTCAGGTCTTCGCGAAGGCTCTCGTGCTGGACTGGGTCAAAGCCGTTGTCGCGGCGGATGGCCTCGGCCTCGCGGTCCCATTGCGCGGCGGCGGAGTCCGTCGCGCTTCGGCGCGCGGGGAAGAGGCCGTTGATCATCGTCCGGAAGACCCGAAGCAGCTCGGTCGCGTCGGCGCAGTGGTTGGCGAAGTGGTCGATGTCCGACTTGCGCAGCTGGTCGAGCGCCGACGGCTCCTCGGCGAGCATCTTGGGAACTTGCAGCGTGTAATACCGCGGGGGCATCATGGCCGACTCGCCGGCTTCGAGCGACGCGAAGGTCCCCCGGGGATTGATCCGAAAATCGTAGACGACCGGCTCCATCGCGAAGGGAAGCGCGTCGTCGAGCGACCGCTTCGCCCGGCTCATGATCGCGCCGATGCGCTCCTGGAACTCGTCGTGACGCTCGGGCGCGACGAAGAAGGCCATGCCTCCGCCGGACATGCCGCCGAGCATCAGGAAGCCCCAGAAATCGTCGCCGAGCGCCTCGCGGGCCTCGCGGATGATGTCTTCGGTGAAGGCGTTCGTCACCCAGGGGATGATCCCCTTGAGCGGCCCCTCCCAGTTGCGCGTCGTCCACCGGCCGAGCGCCTGAACGTCGGCCCGCTCAACCGACTCGCGGACGTTCTCAAAGATCCGGAGCGCCTCTTGCCGGGCGGCCCATTCGTTGCCGTCGCGGAGCAGGTACTTCGCCGTCACCATGTTCAAGATCGGCCCGACGTTCTGCGCCATTCCGCCGTGAACGAGCACCAGACCCCGCGAAAGCGCGTCGGGGAACGAGCGGGGAGCCTTGGCCAAATCGACGCCGCCGGGGTCGGGCTCGCCGGCCAGAAGCTGATGCGCCGGGAGCAATCGCCCCCGGCTGACGCCCCATTCCGGGTCGGTCTCGCCGGCGGGGACGCCCGAGATCAGCTTGACGCCCGGGAAGACGCCCCCCGAATCTTGCCAGCCGCCGCCCGAGCCGCCGAGCCATTCGCCGAGGATCGCGCGGGCGACGACCACGCGCGCTTCGTCGAAATCGAGAGGGCCGGTCAGGTTCCCAGCCTGCCCGGTCGCCCGCATCAGGAGGGCGATCAGCGAGGCGAGCAAGTTCGTCGAGACGGCCAGCCGCGACCCCTTGGGAATGTCGTTCACCTTGCTGACGATCTCCAGCCCATGACCGGGCCGAACCACCTTGGCGAGGATCTCGGCCAGCGTGACGGACGCCCCTTCGAGCGACGGCGGCACAAGACCCGAGGCGATCACCCCCGCCTTGACCAGGCCCAAATAGTCGTTGCCGAAGTTGAAAAGCTCGTCGAGGCTGTCGACGTCCTTGGTCGCGTTGAGGTCGATGCTGGTGAGGCGGAGCAGGGGCTCGGCGATCACCCGGAGACGGCATTCGATCGGCGGCGTCGGCCGGTCGTCGCGGCCGTGAACGCCGAGATCGACCGAGATGTTCAAGACCCGGGCGCCCTCGGGGTAGTCCATACCCAAAAAGAAGATGTCGGACCAGCCGCTGTGGGAAAGGTCGAGCCGGACGGGCGTCCGCTCGGTCAGGATTGGATACAGGCCGTCTCCCGAGGCGCGCTCCAGGAGCCGCCGGTCGAGCCGGAGGGGATGCTCGTCGACGCCCCCCACCCGGAACATCCAGCGGTTGCCCGCGCAGCTCCGAACCGATCGGCGCACCTGATCGGCGAGGGTCTGGAAAGCGATCTGCTCGTAGGCCTGGGCCAGGGCGCTACAGATCGCGCCATTGGGGCCGCCGGCGCTCATGGCGCGGCGAAAGGCGGTGATCGCCTGCTCGTACCGCCGCTCCATCAGGTCCATGAAGCCGTCGAAGGGGATCAGCCCGGTGGGTTGGATCGAGGCATCGTCCTGGATTTCGTAGCGATGGAGGGCGTGGAGAAAGAGCGAGGCCCGGACGCGTTGATAGAGGTTGTCGTCGTCGCGACGGAAGCGGTCCAGGTCTTCGCACGCCTGGAGTTTTTCGGCCAGGCTCGCCCCGGCGACGAGCGCCCGAACCGAGCGGTCGCGGATTTCGGGGACCGAACTGGTGATCGTCTCGATGAGGGTGGCGCCGAGTGAAGCCATGATCGTTCGTGGACCGTCGCGAGAGGATGGGGAGAGGGAAGGACGACCGAGCCGGCCGGTTTAGTGAGGGGGCGATAGCTCGACCCGCGCGGCGGCCTCGAGCATCACGGCCAGAATCCGCTCGCGGTCGACGCCGGACATCGCCAGGGCGATCTGGGCCTCGATGGCGCCGAACTTGACCCCGAGGTTGAACCGCGAACCCCGCGTCTCAAGCGCCAGGTATTTCTCGCGGTGGGCCAGGCGGTCGAGCGCCGTGGTGAGCTGAATCGAGCCGTGCTCGCGGACGTCGTCGCGGACCAGCTCGTCGAGGACGTCGAAGACCGAGGGCGTCAGGACGTGCATGCCGAAGAAGCAGAGGTAATGCCCCGCGCGGAGGCCGGGGACCTGAAGCTTAAGCTCGGCGAGGGTGGGGTTGGGCTTCTCGATGATCTCGTCGATCGCGTAGACGTCGGATCGTTGCGGAAGCCTGCGCCCGGCGAGCGTGCCATACTGGTGGATCAGATGCTCGCGGGTCGCCTGCACGGCCGAGACCGCGCACGTCTCGGCTTCGGCCAGATCAATCAACTGGCGGGCGCAGCGGCGGGGCTCGGACGACAGGTAGATATGATCACCCAGGAGCAGGAGGAAGGGCTCGTCGCCGACGAACTCCCGGGCGCGCCAGACGGCGTGGCCGTAGCCTTTGGGCTCGTCCTGCGCGACGAAGCTGAGCCGCCGCTCCAGCTCGATCAGCCGCCGCGCCTGATCGTCGGCCCATTCGGCGTCGGGGCTGGCCGCGCGGAGGTTGCTCGCGTAGTTGCGAAGGTGGGCGCGGTAAACCTCCTCGTCGCCCGGGGCGCTGACGACGCGGATTTCCTCGATGCCGCTCTCCAGCGCCTCTTCGGCGATGATCTGAAGCACCGGCTTGGTCAGGCCGTCGCGATCGACCAGGGGAGACATGGCCTTTTGCACGGTGTCGGATGCCGGATACTGTCGGGCGCCCCGACCGGCCGCGGTGATGACCGCCTTGGAGATCCGCACGTCTTGAAGTCCTCTTGTATCAGAATGCGTTGGCGAACATCAGCCGCGGGGCGGCGCTCCAGCCGTCGCCATCCGATCAACCCCGGCAAAGCGATACTAGACTAAGCGGCGTTCGGAAACCGGGCAAGCCCCGGGCTTGACTTCGGTGGGCCGAATCACTAGATTATGTCCGTGCGGCATGAAGCATGCTTGGGGATGTAGCTCAATTGGTTAGAGCACCGGCCTGTCACGCCGGAGGTTGCGGGTTCGAGTCCCGTCATCCTCGCTTCCGAGAGTCCCACCGCCGCCCCCGCCATCGGGTTCTCCGCGGTCGCCTTTCTTCACAATTCGCCTGGGGATGTAGCTCAATTGGTTAGAGCACCGGCCTGTCACGCCGGAGGTTGCGGGTTCGAGTCCCGTCATCCTCGCTTTGAAATCGATCCCTCCTGGAGCAAACGCGGGGAAGCTTCACGCCTTCCGGCCTCCCCGTGGACCGAAGCGGGCGATGACGCCCCCAACGAGATCCGCGCGCGATCAATCTGACGAAGACCCCGCCCGGGTGGTCTTGATGCCGGGGGGCGGGCGCATGATAATTTGAGTTCGCGATCTTTGAAGCGCGGCGCGCGGCGACCGCGCGAGGTTGGTCAAGTGTGGCGAGCCGGCTCCGGGTCGATTTCAGCGACCACTCCGGCGTGGGAGGATCGAACCTGGAAATGTACGTGCCATCGAAGGTTTTCTTCACCAAGGGAGTTGGGGTCCACCGCGAGAAACTGACCAGCTTCGAGCTGGCGCTTCGAGACGCCAAGATCGCCTTCTTCAATCTGGTGCGGGTTTCGAGCATCTTTCCGCCGAACTGCCAGGAAGTCAGCGTCGAAGAGGGGCTCGCCGAGTTGAAGCCCGGCCAGATCGTCCACGTCGTCATCAGCGAGTGCGCCACGGCCGAGCCGAATCGCTTGGTGGCCTCCAGCGTGGGCGTCGCCATTCCGCGCGACTCGAACCACTTCGGCTACCTGTCGGAGCATCACGCCTACGGCCAGACCGCCAAGACGGCCGCCGACTACGCCGAGGACCTCGCCGCCGAGATGCTCGCGACGATCATGGGCGTCGAGTTCAACCCCAACAGCTCCTGGGACGAGAAGCGCGAGACCTGGAAGATCGCCGACGTCATCTACAAGACCAAGGAAGTCACCCAGACGGCCGTCGGCCACAAGAACGGCCTCTGGACGACCGTCGTCGCCGCGGCGATCCTCATCCCTTGAGGCCGGCCCGTTAGTTGGTGCCCGTCCGACGAGTCTCACGCCCCGCGCGAGGCTCGCGGAGGGGAACCTTGGCGCGGGCCGTTCTCCACGGCTCCTTCGACGCCCGCCTCGGCGAGCCTCCATCGCCATGACCAAGACGCGAGTTCTCGCCGTCGACCCCGACCAACCCGACGCCCCGGCCATCGCCGAAGCCGCCGCCGCGCTGGCGCGCGGGGGCCTGGTTGCCTTCGCGACCGAGACGGTTTACGGCCTGGGCGCGGTCGCCACCGATCCCGCCGCCGTCGGCCGGATCTTCGAGGCGAAGGGGCGGCCCTCGTTCAACCCCCTGATCGTTCACGTGGACGGGATCGACCAGGCGCGGACGTTCGCCGGCGCGTGGCCGCCGGCCGCCCAGCGGCTCGCCGAGGCCTTCTGGCCGGGGCCGTTGACGCTGGTCCTTCCCAAAACCGCCGCGATCCCCGACGTCGTCACGGCCGGCGGCCCGACGGTGGGGCTTCGGGTGCCCGCCCCGAAGGTCGCCCGCGCTCTGATCGCCCGCGTCGGCCTCCCTGTGGCCGCCCCCAGCGCCAACCGGTCGAACCGGGTTTCGCCGACCCGCGCCGAGCATGTCCTGGCCGATCTGGACGGCCGGATCGAGTTGATCCTCGACAGCGGGCCGACGGCCGTCGGCCTCGAATCGACCGTGCTCAACCTGGCCAGCGATCCGCCGCGCGTTCTTCGTCCCGGCCCAATCGGTTGGGAGGAGCTTTCGCCGTTTCTTGACGCTTGCGAGATCATCGCGCCAAGCCGCGCGGAGACCGCCGCGCCGGGCCGGTTGGCGAGCCCCGGAATGCTGCCGATCCATTACGCGCCCCGAACGCGGGCCGTTCGGGTCGAGTCGCTTGGTCGGTTGAAGGAGCTCGACTGGCCGGAGCGGGCGGGGCTGATCGGATTCGTCCCAGTCGATCCGACCTTGATCCCGGAGGGCGTCGAGCGGGTGGAGCTCGCCGAGCCCGCCGCCGCCGCGCGGGGACTGTACGCGGCGCTGCGCGCCCTGGACGACCGAGGTCTTGACCTGATCGTCGTGGTCATGCCCCCCGCCGGCCCCGAGTGGGACGCCCCGCGGGACCGCCTGACGCGGGCGACGGTCCCGGTCGATTGATTGTGGCCCCGGGCCTTCCGGGTCAGTCGAACAGCCGCGACTGGGGTTCGAAGAGCGGGTCGTCGGGCTCGCGGACGGGCTCGGGGACTCCCAGGTGGCGATAGGCGGCGGAGGTCGCCACCCGGCCGCGCGGGGTGCGGACGACGAGCTCGCGGCGGAGCAAAAACGGCTCCACCTCGTCGCGCAGGGTGTCGAGCGAGAGGGTCATGGTGGCCGCCAGCGCTTCGACGCCGGTGGGGCCTCCCTTGAAGACCCGGATCAAGGTGTCGAGATAGCGCCGGTCTTGCTTGTCGAGCCCTTCGGAGTCGATCTCTTGCATGTCGAGCGCGTCGCGCGCGACGGCCAGGGTGATCTCTCCATCGGCGCAGGCCACGGCGAAGTCGCGCGCCCAGCGGAGTCGGGAGTTGGCGATCCGCGGCGTGCCGCGGCTGCGGCTGGCCAGCTCCCAGGCGGCGTCTTCGGTGACGGTCGTCCGCAGCTTCACCGCGTTGATGGTGATGATGCGGGCCAGGTCGTCGGGGTCGTAGAACTCCAGATGCTCGTGCATGTGGAACCGCTCGCGGAGCGGGGCCGAGAGCATGCCGCTTCGGGTCGTGGCGCCGATGATGGTGAACCGCTTCAAGGGCAGGTTGATCGTCCGGGCCGACATCCCCTCGCCCAGCACCACGTCGACCCGGAAGTCCTCCATCACCGGGTAGATGAACTCCTCGACGGCGCGCGGCAGACGGTGGATCTCGTCGATGAAGAGGATCGAGCCCTCGGCCGCGTTGGTCAGATACGGCATCACGTCCATCTTCTTGTCGAGCGACGCGCCGCTGGTGATGTTCAGCTCCACCCCCAGCTCGTTGTGCAGCACGCCCGCGAAGGTGGTTTTGCCGAGCCCCGGCGGGCCGTCGAAGAGGATGTGCGGCAGCGGCTCCCCGCGCTTTTTCGCGGCGGCCAGGGCGATCGACAGGCGTTCGGCGACCGCGCGCTGGCCGACGATCTCCACCAGGCGTTGAGGCCGCAGCTTCTCGTCGGCGGTTTCGGGCGACGCGGGCGGCTCCGGAGCCTGGGCTTTCGGAGTGCGGTCGCGGTCGCGGTCGTCGTCGGGTTTCCCCTGGATCTTCACTTCTCTCGCCATTGGCGCCATCCTTCGGATCGGGGCGAGCCGGAGCGGTCAGGCCCTTTCGTGATGATAGATCGCTTCAATCATATCGGCCACGGACTTGTATTTCTTCTTCGTCGCCAGCGCCCGGTCGATGGCGGCGCGGGCCTGCATCTCGGTGTGGCCGACCGAGAGCAGGGCCTCGTACACGTCGCGGACCACGTCGGGCTCGGCGTTCTCGAGAACGCCGTTGGAGGTGGCCGCCGGCGCGTCGACGGCGCCGTCGGGCTGAACGATCAGCGCGAATTTGCCGACCTTGCGGCGCAGCTTGGCGATGATCCGCTCCGCCGTCGCCTCGCCGATGCCGGGGAACGTGGCGAGCATCCTCGCGTCGCGCTCCTGAATCATCCCAGCCAGCTCGCGAACCGGCCGAACCATCGCGCGCAGAGCCTTGCGAACGCCCACGCCGTCGACCGAGCAAAACGTGTCGAAGAACTCGCGGTCGATCGTCGAGAGGAAGCCGATCAACCGCGGCGTCATCCTCCCCCCCATCGCCTGGCCTTCGATGTAGAAGGTCGTGTGCAGCGTGACCGGCTCTCCCAACATTCCCTGAACCTGCCTCCGCGTGTGCTCGGGGATTAAGACCTCAAGCTCAAACGGGTCGACCGCCAGGGTCAGGGTTTCCTCCCCAACCGATCGAAGAACGCCGCGGATTTGCGTGATCACCAATGCCCTCCCCGCCCGTTTCCGTCCCTCAAACCCACTCGCGAAAACTGTGGTTCTTTGTTCACTAATTGTGGCCGATGATCGAAGGATTTGCAAGGGCGAAGATGAGACGGCGCGGGGGGAAGCGTTGGCTTGCGAGGGCGCGCGCCGGGCGCGATCGCCGGGCGCCGTGGAGCGGCCATCGGGACGATCGTGAACCGGCCGGATCGGCCGCGGATCGGCGCCGGTCGGAGCCCGGAACAACCGGCTCCCGGGCGCGCCTCGCGTCGGGAGAGTCCCTCGCCGGTTGGACCGCGGGGGGACCGCCCGCGCCACCGGACGGGCGACGGCGCGCGAGGGTCGA
>Ga0180216_1001695_pt1 | contig 19225 bp, 19 predicted proteins | sample eDN3rd37CBELigMG_FD_128879 | JGI IMG/M metagenome (GOLD analysis project Ga0180216, IMG submission 128879) | Enriched Miracle-Growth compost microbial communities from Emeryville, California, USA - eDNA 3rd pass 37_C BE-Lig MG (version 2)... ...
TTCCAGGTAAGGTCTGACTTCTCCCCAACATAATTTCTTCGTTTGGCAATCATGTAGCTAACCAATAACAGAGAAAAAGCAACGATCAGCCCAGGGATGACGCCGGCAATAAATAATTTGGTAATTGAGGTATTCGTTATGACACCATAAATAATGAGGGGAATGCTCGGCGGGATGATAATTCCCAACGTACCAGCCGAAGCTGCAACTCCCGAACTAAAACCAACATCGTAATTCGCCTTGACCATCGCAGGAATCATAATCCCTCCGATCGCCGCAACAGTGGCAGGACCTGAACCGCTTAATGCCGCAAAAAAAGTGCATGCAACGATCGTAACACTAGCTAATCCCCCTGTATAACTGCCGACAAAGACTTTGGCCACGTTAATTAACCTTCTGGATAATCCGCCATACTCCATAAGTAAACCTGCGAAGATAAACAGCGGCACTGCCAATAGAGCAAATGAATCAACGGTTGAGAATAACCCCCTTGCAATTGTTTCAATGGACATTTTGTGGGTATACATGAGGGTGAAAATGGAAGAAAGACCTAGGGCAAAGGCTACCGGGACATTAATGATCATAAAAAAAAGAAAACTTCCAAATAAAACAAGCGAACCCATTGAATCACCCCTTTAAGACCCTTCTCATTTCTTTAGTACTTTTTACAATGTGTTGAAGCACTCGAAAAAGCATTAATAGAATCCCAGCGGGAATGGCTATGTAGAAAACATACATTGGAATTTGATTAGCGGGAGAAAGCTGCATCGTCAGGATTAAATGGGCCGTTACCCGATAACTGTAATAGGCGATGATCAATAGAAAAAAAATCCACGATAGCAGAGCTAGATATTTTACGAGAATATTTAACTTTCTTGGCAAAAGCTCCACTAGGAAACTTAACTTTACATGGCTTTGTCTTTTTACCGCGTAACTTGCGCTGATATAGACAAACCAAACAAAGGCATATCTGGCGAGTTCCTCTGACCAGGAGAGGGAGTTTTGAAAAATATACCTCATGATCACTTGGAGAATCGTTAATACCGAGAAGATGAGAAGGAAAAAGGTAGAGATATAAACTTCCATATTTTCATCCAATTTTTCAAGCATCCTTTTTCACCTCTTAGAAATAGGGGGCGACCTCTTAAAGGCCTCCCCTTTTATTTTATTGAATAAATTTGCTTATGACGTCATTTCCAGCAGCCTCAAGTACTTTTAGAACCTTCTCTCTTCCTATTTTGTCTACGTATTCTTCATACGTAGGCCTCACCTTTTCCATCCAAGGTGTTCTCTGTTCAGGAGTCAGGTCTGTAATGACAGCCCCTAATTCGGTTAATTTCTTTCTTAATTCACTATCCAAATCCTTATTTAATTCCCTTTGATAATCAATGGATTGTTTTGCGGCATCTCGGAACAACTGCTGATCATCGGCTGATAATCCATCGAAAAACTTCTTACTAATGACGATCGGTTCCGGGTCAAAAATATGTCCCGTCATCGTTATATACTTATTGGGTTCATAAAACTTCATACTATGGATAATCTGCAATGGATTCTCTTCCCCATCAATGACCCCTTGACTTAAGGCCGTAAACACTTCAGTGAATGCCATTGGCGTAGGGTTGGCCCCGATATCTTCCCAAAAAGAAAGGTGGATCGGCACTTTCATTGTTCTCAGCTTTACACCTTTCATTTGATCGGGGGACGTGATCGGGCCTTTAGCCGTCGTTAATTGTCTCCATCCATTTTCGGAGAATCCTAGTCCTACAAGACCGCTATTCTCTAGATCTTTTAAGAGTTCCGTCCCAACTGGACCATCAAATACCTCATAGGCAGAATTCGTGTCTTTGAAAATAAATGGCAAATCAAAAACTTGCAAGGCAGTGGAAAAATTGGAGAGAATTCCTGTTGAAGGAGCAGCAATTGTGATATCACCGGCCTGTGTACTTTCCACCGCTTCTACGTCACCAGCTAATTGGGCATTGGGGTATATTTCTACTGTGAACTTTCCATTTGAACCTGTTTCAAGCAGATCTTTAAATTTCAAGAACATTTGGTGCTTGGTCATATCCTCTGTGGCTTCGTGAGAGATCTTTACGGTCATCTTTTCTTGCGGTGCTGGACTGGAAGTGTTACCCGAACCTGTGGATGCCGTTGGTTGGATTTGTTCTTGGCTTTGGCAGCCGATACCAAGAATACCAACTACCAAGAAAAGCGTTGCTAGTTTTGATGTATGACTAACAAATCTTTTCATGTTACCTTCCCCCTCCATTTTCACCTTTTCATATCCCTCAATACCGCTTCAATCACCTCCAGGGTGTAATCGATATCAGCTTCTGTGTGGCTATAACTGATATGATTCCGCTTAAGGTTCATGGGTAGTTTAAAGATTCCGTTTTCAAGGAGCTTTTTACGGAAGCTAACATAAAAATCGGCATCGTTATGTTGTAAATCGGTATAATTTTTCGGTTCAAAGCTCATAAAATAGGTGGTCCACACGGATCCAAATCCTGCCACATAACCTTCGATCCCTAATCTATCAAGGATGTCACGAATACCTGCGCGGACTCTGTTCCCTAATCGGAAAACATGCTTGTGAACAGGTGCGGTTTCCATAAGCTGCATCGTAGCGAGTGCTGCGGAGGTCCCCACCACATGCCCGTTATACGTACCGGCGAACCACACATCCCCACCTGGTTGGGTATTAAACCTGGACATATATTCCTTTTTCCCTGCGATTGCAGCGATCGGAAATCCGTTGGCCATCGCTTTTCCCATTGTTGTCAAGTCAGGAGTGACCCCAGCAATCTTCTGAAATCCTCCGATATCATGTCTAAAACCTGTGATCACTTCATCAAATATGAGTAAGGCACCGTACTCGCTGCATAATTTTCTTAAACCAGCAAGAAAACCCGGCTGTGGCAGGACGCACCCGATGTTATGGGGAATCGGCTCGACAATGAGGGCTGCGATTTGACCCTGATTTTGCTTAAAGGTTTGCTCAACATCTTCCAAATCATTAAAGGTACAAATGAGCGTGTTGTCGATTGCTTCGTCAAGCATCCCGGCCGATCCAGGATCCCGCTTACCGATTTTATCCCAGGAACTCAGCATGTTTCGGGCGACATAATCATGCCAGCCATGATAGCAGCCTTGGAATTTGATAATTTTTGTTCGTTCCGTGATTGCTCGGGATAAGCGGATCGCATGGAATGTTGCTTCAGAACCAGAATTACAAAATAAAACCTGTTCTGCTGAAGGGACGTGTTTGCAAATGAGTTTTGACAATTCGATTTCCAGTTCAGTTGTACCGGTACCAAATAAATCCTCTCTACTCAAATTCTCGATAACTTTGCTATTTACATACCGATGGTTATGTCCCAATATAAACGGCCCGAAAGCAGCCTGATAATCGATGTAGCGATTCCCATCCACATCATATATGTAGGCTCCTTCCGCCCGATTAAACACCAGATGCGGCTCCACATTGCGAATCGATGTATGGACCCCTCCCGGCGTGTACAGGTTTGCCTCCTCATAAAGTTTGCTGCTTTGGTCTAGTTTCAAATTCATTGCTTTTCTCCTCCAGTATTTTTTTCATCCTTCTAATATGAGCTATCTTCCGGAATTGCCGATCCTTCACCTCTTTTGTTTTGTATTTTAAATCGTGTTTAGTATGTTGGATGGTTTTATTATAGGATTGTTGTGTAAAATAGTCAATATTTTATGATAATTTGTTTTAGAGTCACTTTGGTCTTTATAAAATTACAGTTCTCCAAAAAAAGTGGACCCCCATCCAATGGAGGCCCACACGTCTACCTACAATACTCCGTATTTCTCGTAAACTTCGCGTAACAGCTTGCCTTCTAGCAACTCGTCTCTCGTTTTGTTTTCGCTTTCTACCTTTTGCAAGGCAAGTTCTACTGTTTTTTCGAAGATTTGTAAGGGGATCACGACGATTCCATCGCGGTCGCCGAAGATGACATCACCTGGTTTAACCACGACGCCGCCTACTTCCACCGGGCAATCATAGTCGATCACGATGCCGCGTCCTTTGGAGTCAACCGGTTTGAAGCCGGTGCAGAACACGGGGAAATCCATCTCTAAAATTCTTTTGGTATCACGGATCAACCCGCCAATAATCGCCCCTGTGCCGCCGCGCATCTTTGCTGCAGTGGACAACAGCTCTCCCCACAATCCGTTTTGCTTGGAATTGTTGACAGAACCCACCACCACTTCCCCTGGCTTGATGCTGTCAAGAGCGCTAATCTCTTTATCATAGGGGTTTTCGTGAATATGGTAGACGTCTGCAGCAAGGATGGTTTTGGCACTACCCACAACCACCCAATCTTCGTTAATCGGACGGATGTCTTCGCGCATTACCTGGTCCCGGTAACCCAAATCATCTAGCGTATCACTAATAACACCTGTATATAGCTTTTCTTTCATAATGGGAAACAACTCGTGAGTTGACATCTTCGTATTTCCTCCCCTGTTTTATTCAGTAGATAAAATCAAGTTTATTATACTAAACAGATTTTATTTTAAAAACAGGGAATTGTCAATCACCTCTAATAAGTCAAATCTGACCCTTAACCTTCGCTGCAGCGCCTTCATCGACAATCATGCTGACATTTGGGTGAAGCCTCAGAATAGAGGCAGGGGTATCACTGTCAATCTCGCCAAACAACGTACGATAGATAGCTTCACTTTTCTCGTCTCCAGAGGCTAGAAGAATAATCTCCTTTGCTTTCATGATCGATTTCAAACCCATTGTAATTGCGTGTGTCGGCACTTCGCTCAGGTCATCGAAAAACCGGGAATTAACAACCCTTGTATCTTCCGCTAAACGCACCACATGGGTTTCGTTTTCAAAACTTTCCCCCGGTTCATTGAAGCCAATATGTCCATTCCTTCCAATCCCCAAAATTTGAAGATCAACCCCACCGCAAGCATCGAGTTCCCGCTCATATTCCTTGCAGTGCTCTTCCGGATCCTCATGATCTCCACATGGAATCCGAACATTCGTGGGATCGATATCAATATGTTGAAAAAGTTGTTCCTGCATAAAAGTCCAGTAGCTTTGCGAATGTTCCTTCGGCAGGCCGAGATACTCATCAAGATTAAATGTTTTCACATCCCGAAAGCTCAATTCACCCTTTTTACACTTTTCGATCCACTTTTGGTATAAACCAATAGGCGTACTTCCTGTTGCCAAACCAAGAATCATGCCCTTTTTCTGATTTATTTTATCAGCCGTCAAATCTGCAGCCTTTCGACTCATGCCCTTATAATCTTTTTCAATATAAAATTTCAACCGAAATCCTCCTCCACTAAAAAAGCACATTAAATTCTATTTTACTTGAATTTTACATCCTATTCCATTTAATCTTTCTGGGTTCGCACCGGGAAAATTCGAACCCTTGACAACCCCCAGATCTCGGTCTATAGTTCATATAAACAACTACATATTGTGGGGATAGGTGACCTTGCCACTACGCAAGGTTGAAAAGGGAAGTTCGGTGAAAAGCCGGCGCGGTCCCGCCACTGTAAAAGAGGAGTCATAACAAGCAGGCCACTGGATGGTTCTGGGAAGGCTGTTATGACGAAAGATTCTTGAGCCAGGAGACCTGCCTATTCTAACGCACTGGATGGACCTACGGGAGATAGGTGGTGTTATGATCGGAAGTTTAACAGCTTCTAGATTACTAGTTTACGAGTATAACTAGGGTATTTTCACCTTTTCTTCAGGATAGGTAGAAATACCCTTTTTTTTATTGTCAGAAGAAAGGAGATCCACCCATGAACATTGCCTACACCTCGAAAACAGGAAATGTGAAACGATTTATCGCCAAACTAGATCAACAAAGTGTTCAAATTAATCAAGACTTAATCATGGACGAACCCTTTGTCTTGGTCACATATACCACTGGATTCGGACAGGTTCCCCCTGTCGTAACAGAATTTCTTCAGCATAATCATCAGCATTTACGTGGGGTCGCAGCTTCGGGAAATAAAAATTGGGGCGACTCTTATGCACGAAGTGCTGACACGATTGCTGCGCAATATCAGGTTCCAGTGGTTTGTAAGTTTGAATTAAGCGGCACTGAACGTGATCTTAAAATCTTTCAGGAAAGAGTGAAGCAACTTGAAACATATTGAGTTGAACAATCAGATTATGCAACGGCGGGAGGATGGCTTTTTCAATCTAGCAAAAGACCAGGAAGCGGTTTTGGAATTTAAAAGGGAGCTCGGCCTCTCTCCCCTGTCGATTGAGGACAAAGTAGAGTTCATCGCGGACAGCCATTACTATTACGATGTCTTGAGCCAATACACAAAAGACCAGATTAGGGAGCTGCTGCAGTTCGTGTATAGCTATCAATTTGAATTCCAGTCGTATATGGCGATTTCTAAGTTTTACAGGGATTACGCCTTGAAAACAGATGATAAAGAGCAGATTCTAGAAACCTATGAAGATCGCATTGTGATGGTTGCCCTCTGTTTGGCACAGGGGGACGCGAGGAAGGCTCAAGATTTCGCACAGGCGATGATCGAACAGCGCTACCAGCCGGCTACGCCGACTTTTTTGAATGCGGGAAAAGCGCGGCGAGGGGAAATGGTTTCCTGCTATTTACTAGAGTTAGATGATTCACTGAACAGTATTACATACAATCTTTCCACGGCGATGCAGCTCTCCAAGCTTGGGGGTGGGATTGCGCTCAATCTAAGCAAGCTGCGGTCCCGTGGGGAGGAGATCAAAGGAATTGCCAACGCCTCGAGCGGGATCATGCCAGTCGCGAAAATGCTGGAAGATGCTTTCTCCTATGTAAACCAGCTAGGTCAGCGTAAAGGAGCCGGGGCCGCCTACATCAATATCTTTCATTGGGATGCAGAGGAACTGCTTGACAGCAAAAAGATCAATGCCGATGAAAAATCACGCCTGCAGACCCTATCCATTGGCTTGATCTGTCCGGACAAATTTTTTGAGCTTGCTGCACAGGACAAGGATCTGTATGTTTTTGCTCCCTACTCCGTTTATAAAGCCTACGGCCAGCACCTCGATGACATGGATCTTGATTTGATGTATGAAGAACTGCTGGGGAATCCTGCGATTAAAAAGAAAAAGGTGATGAGTGCTCGTGAAATGCTCGTAAAGATCGCCATGCTGCAGTTGGAGAGCGGGTATCCCTACCTGATTTTTATCTCTAATGCGAATAGACAGCATCCCTTGAATGGGCTTGGGCGGGTAAAGATGTCCAACTTGTGCACGGAGATTTTTCAGTTGCAGGAGACGTCGACGATCAACGACTACGGAGAAGGTGACCTGATTAGGCGGGATATTAGTTGCAATTTGGGCTCTTTGAATATTGTCAACGTGATGGAAAGCGGGAAGCTTCGCGAATCAGTCCATACCGCGATGGAAATGCTGACGGCAGTGTCGGATCTGAGCGATATCGTAGGTGCCCCGGGGGTGCGCAAGGCCAATCGAGAGCTGCATTCAGTGGGGCTTGGGGCAATGAACCTGCACGGGTTTTTGAGCAAAAACCGGATCCCCTACGAGAGTGAAGAAGCCAAGGACTTTGCCAATACCTTTTTTATGATGGTGAACTTTTACAGTTTGGAAAAATCAATGCAGATCGCCAGAGAGCGTGGTGTCACATTCGAAGGTTTTGCGGAGTCTGACTATGCGACGGGGGCTTATTTTCAGCGCTATCTGGGTGAATCATTTGAGCCGATAACCGAAAAGGTTAGAGCCTTGTTTGCGGGGATCTACCTTCCTGGGGTGATGGACTGGGCAAGGCTGCAGATGCAAGTGCGGGATCATGGCTTGTACCATGCCTATCGGTTGGCCTGTGCACCCACGGCCTCGATCTCCTACATCCAAAACGCAACATCATCGGTGATGCCCATTGTCGAGCAGATTGAAACTAGGACGTATGAGAATTCGACGACATACTATCCAGCCCCCTTTTTAACACCGGAAAATGCTTTGCTGTACAAATCGGCCTACAACATGGATATGTTTAAGCTGATCGATCTGATCGCGGTGATTCAGCAGCATGTGGACCAGGGGATTTCCACGATTTTGTATGTGAACAGCGATGTGTCCACAAGGGATCTTGCCAGGTACTACATCTACGCCAACCATAAAGGGCTGAAAAGTTTGTATTACACGAGAACGAGGAAAAAAGGAATCGAGGAGTGCATCGCTTGTTCGGTGTAGAAAGGGGTGTTTGCTGGGATGAAAGCGGTCAATTGGAATAAGCCGGAGGATGATTATTCGCGGATGTTTTGGAACCAGAACATTCAGCAGTTTTGGACGGAAGAGGAGATCCCGGTTTCTGCAGATAAAAATACGTGGGCTGGTTTGTCGGCGGCCGAGCAGGAGACGTTTAAAAAGGTGCTTGGTGGACTGACCCTGTTGGATACGAAGCAAGGGGGCGAAGGGATGCCTTTGATTTTGCTTCATGTGGATAATCTCCAGGCGAAATCGGTGCTCGCCTTCATGGGGGCAATGGAAGAGATTCACGCAAAATCGTACAGCCATATTTTTACGACGCTTTGCTCTGGTTCGGAGATTGAGGAGGTTTTCTCCTGGGTGGATCAGCATCCTCTGTTAAGCGAAAAGGCTTCGCTAATTACGGGGTATTATCGTCGGTTGTTTACGCCTGTGGCGGCTTCGAAGGATCTGTATTTGGCGATGGTGGCAAGTGTGTTTCTAGAATCCTTTCTCTTTTATAGTGGATTCTTTTATCCTCTTTACCTGAGTGGTCAGGGGAAGATGACGGCGAGCGGCGAGATTATTCAATTAATCCTGCGGGATGAAAGCATCCACGGGGTGTTCGTTGGGCTGTTAGCTCAGGAGGTATTTGCTGGGTTGTCGGCTCAGGAACAGTTGGAGGTGCGTGCGGAGGTTGATGATTTGCTGGCCCGGTTGTACGAGATTGAGGTGGCTTATGCGGAGGAGATCTACTCCGGGATTGGATTGGTGAAGGATGTGCAGGCGTTTGTTCGCTACAATGCGAATAAGGCGCTGATGAATCTTGGGTTTGAGGCTTATTGGGCTGAAGAAGAGATCAACCCGATTGTCGAGAATGGGCTACGGACGGATTCGAAAAACCATGACTTTTTTAGTTTGAAAGGAAACTCCTATCATCGTGCGTTACATGTAGAAATGCTGCGGGATGAGGACTTTTGCTTCGGGCGGGCCGTCAAAGATTGATGGCCCCTTCTTCGATATTTTTGAGAAAGGTCGCACTCTCGATCATCGCCCGACAATCACGATGGTCCGTTAAGCCGATTTCAAAGATGTATTCCCGCCCCTGTAGATAGGGCTTCACCATCTGCCACTCGACTTTCCCCTGTCCAAGGGGCAAGGAGTCGTGGGTTTTTCCCATACTGTCTACTACGTGATAGTATGTAGCATAGGGCTGAGCTTGCTCAAGGGTTTGTTGCAGCTTTGGGTTGCTGCCCTGGAGTGCGATAAAGGAGTGACTGATGTCAAGGCAAAGTGAGAGGTTTAACGGTTCGATGAGTTCCGTGAATAAGTAGGGATTTTGTTGCGAAAAAATCCCTTTCACCGTATTTTCCCACAGAAAGTATTCCCCTCCGTTTGCGAGGGTTTGTTCGATTCGCTGTCTTACTTTTTTTCGAAGCCTGCTGTCCTGAAAATAGGAGCATTCCGACTCAGAGTAATGTGGATGGACGACACAGAGCACATTCTCTTGTTTACATATTTTGGCGAGTGTTTGACAGGACCTGTCATAATAATCCCGCATCCAGCTGTTAGAGCTGATAATATCAAGAAAACGACCGCGGTAGATCATCGGGTGATGAAGATAGACACGGATCCCCTTCTGTTTTAAAAGTTGAATCGTTTGGATCATCAGCTCTGGATGGTTGAGGTCCTCTGCAAAAAGCTGGAGTTCTAGAATTTCAGGATTGTATCGGAGACGGTCGGCGATCTGCTTTTCATCTAATGAGCATTTTAAACGGATTCCTTCCATTTCAGTTCCCCCCTCGTAAGGTTTATTCGTATTGAGATGGAAATATTCTGGGAAGCGGGGTGGACGCTGTTCTTCCAGGATTTGTGGGCACTCTCCCCTTTTGTCAGGGGGTTTTTGGGATTGATCTGCGGCGGCTTGGTTCCCTCTGATCAGCGAGTGCAAGAAGATCTTATGGGATAGAATACCTCCTACCTCCTATGGTATAACAGGAGGTCCCTCCAAAAAAGTGACCGTAAACCCTATAAAAATGACCGTAATCTATATAAAAACGACCGTAAATTCTTCAAAGAAATAGATTTACTGAAGTTGTTCCACTTATAAGTCCGATTCTATGTTTTTGGTGTCCGCTTATTTGGTCCCATTATTGTTACTTTGACCGGATCGAACGGATCATTATATACCCATTTAGGTATACAGAGTGACATGTTAATAAGATTGCCAGTAAACACTCGTAAAACGCCAGTAACCCCCTTGAAAACGCTAGTATTCCTATTAAATTCGCCAGTAAAATTGAAAATGGACATGATCTGATCGCTAGTTTCAACAAACGTAAATTAATTTTCATCTTGACCATATAAATACCGCACCAGTCCCCAACCCAAGGTCTTCTTCACCCCCCTTTTACCAGTAAAACCCTGAAAAATGCCAGTAATCACCTTTAATTCGCCAGTAAACCTCATAAAAACTCCAGTAACAAGCGACGGCCGATCCTGTAAGACTAAGCCAATCCCACCCAAAAAAACAGGGCCCCGAAAGGCCCCGCCAATACATATTACCGTTTCGCTATATACCCCGGTCGTGGCTTCTGTCCCGAAAAGGGTTCCACTAACCGATTTTCTACGCTGTTAAATACTAGGAACACGTTGCTGCGCGGCAAGGGGGTGATGTTCCCGTTTGAGCCGTGCATGATATTGCAGTCGAAAAAGGTGACGGATCCGGCTCGGCCGGTGCAGCTCTTGATGCCATACTTCTGCACCAGCTTACTCAAGCTCTCCTGATCGGGAACGCCATATTCCTGTTTGCGCAAAGATTCCTTGTAGTGGTTCTCGGGTGTCCGTCCGACACAGGAAATAAACTCTCGATGCGAACCCGGGATGACCATCAGCGGTCCGTTGAATTCATGGTTATCTTCAAGGGAAATCGAACAGCTCAACGCTCGCATACGAGGCATTCCATCCTCGACATGCCAAGTTTCGAAATCGGAATGCCAGTAAAATTCCTTCCCGGTGAAGCCTTTTTTATAATTAATTCGCGACTGATGAACATAAACTTCACTGCCAAGGATTTGCCTGACAATCCCCTGAATCCGTGGATGCCGCGACAACTCCCGAAAAACGTTGCTGCTTTCGTGGATCGCGAAAATTGAGCGGATCTCCTGGCTTTGAGGTTCGCGAATGACCTCGTCTGCTGCTGAATCCTGATTCAAAGCCCAGAGTCGGTTTAACTCATCGCGCAAGCTATGCACCTCTACATCGGAAAAGAAACCTTCCACGTGAAGATAACCATTTTGCTCATAGAATCCAAGTTCTTCCGGCTGCAGCGGCCCACCTGCCGAATCTGCCGGGTCCACCGCCTGATCCGAATACACAACGGGATCTACACGTGGAAACATCTCCGAGCGCCCACTAACCCGTGAGGGATACAGATCCTTTTCCACTTTCAGGCTCATGACCGTCCCCCCTGTAACTCGGGCTCCTCTTCAACTAGTGGATAAGTCCCTTCTTCATCATGTACTTCGCGGCCTGTTAATGGAGGATTAAACACACAGACCACGCGCATATCCGTCTTCCCACCACGTAAATAATGCTTCTCATGGCCATCGAGTGCATACATGGTACCGGGAGTGATAGGATAAGTCTTCCCATTAACAACCTCGATTTCGCCTTCTCCTTCAATACAGTACACTGCTTCGACGTGGTTTTTATACCAAATCAACGTTTCCGTTCCTGCCTTAATAATCGTGTCATTCAGGGCAAAGCCCATGCCATCCTTTTTCAAAAGAAAACGGCGGCTGTTCCATGTTTCGGTATCGACATCGTCCACTGTTCCGATAATATCATTTAAATGTTTTACGATCATAACTAGTAATCTTCCTTTCTAAATGTTTTGTTTGCACCATGCAAAGCTTTCTTCAAGAATCTGCAGCCCTTGTTTCAATCCTTCTTCATCAATCGTCAAAGGCGGCATGACTTTCACCACTTCCCCGTTTGGTCCGGAGGTTTCCATGATTAGCCCTCGTACAAAAGCAGCTTTGCAAATCTCATCAGACAGCCCATCGACCCCAATTTCGATCCCCTGCATAAGCCCTCTGCCTCGTGCCTTCGCCTCCATTTCCGGATAGCGCTCAGCAAGACCCTGCAGACAGGCCTCTACCATCTCACCTTTTCTCGTAATCTCCTGGCTAAACTGATCATCTTCCCAGTAGGAAAGGGCCTCAGTCGCAGCGACAAAAGCGAGATTATGCCCGCGGAAAGTTCCGTTGTGCTCCCCTGGCTCCCAGATATCGTGCTCAGGCTTAATCAAGGTAAGCGCAAGTGGAATCCCGAATCCGCCAATCGACTTCGACAAGCAAATGATATCCGGCTGAATTCCGGCCTGCTCAAAACTAAAGAAGGTACCTGTACGGCCACAGCCAACCTGAACATCATCGACAATGAGCAAGATCTCCCAGCGGCGGCAGAAGGCCTCCACCTTTTTCAGCCATTCGAAGCTGGCTACGTTAATCCCGCCCTCTCCCTGAACGGTTTCTAGGATGATCCCCGCTGGCAGGGAAACGCCGCTGCCATTGTCTTCGAGATAGCGCTCCATATAATCGATCGTGTCTACGTCTTCGCCGAAATAATTTTCATAAGGCATAGAGAGGGTATGCGGCAGGGCAATGCCCGCACCGTCGCGTTTAAATTTGTTTCCGGTAACTGCCAGGGAGCCGATCGTCATCCCATGAAAGGCATTCGTGAAACTCATGATCACTTCGCGCCCCGTCACTTTGCGGGCGAGCTTTAATGCACTTTCTACAGAATTGGTTCCTGTTGGTCCTGGGAACATGACTTTGTATTCGAGCCCTCGTGGTTGCAAAATCACTTCATGAAACTTTTGCAGCAGCTTTTCCTTTGCTACCGTAGCCATATCGAGACTGTGGGTGACACCGTCCTCCATCATATACTCGATGATTTTGGCCTTCATATGTGGGTTGTTGTGGCCATAGTTTAGCGCCCCTGCACCGGCAAAGAAATCGATGTATTCGCGTCCTTCGCGGTCCCAAAGCTTATATCCTTTGGCCTTTTCAAAAACCGTGGGAAAGCTCCGGCAATAGCTTCTAACCTCCGATTCGAATCGCTCAAAGACATGTAGTTGTGAACGCAGTTTTTCTTGAACTGCCATCAAATCCCCCCTAGTTAAATTTGTTTTCGTTTAAACGGTCCAATCCGATACATCATTTCCGATTCGTGGCCCCCACCTGGAAATAGCTCCTTTGGGAAGCCTTCCACTACTTCACAATGAGTGTTCATGTTGCGGGCCAAGGCCTGGAACAAGGATTGCGATGGGCGATTGGATGGTGAGATGGTGGTTTCCAGATAACGAATCTTCTTACAGGTTTCCCGCTGTAAGAGCTCCTCCAGCATTTGCCCTGCCAATCCTTTCCTACGTTGCGAAGCAGCCACGCCCACCTGCCAGACGAAAATGGTATCCTGATTAGTTGGCAGCCGATACGCAGAAATGAATCCGACAACCTCTCCATCTTGTTCAGCCACGACACAAGTTTCTTTGAAAAATTGGCAAAGCATGAGGTAGCTGTAAGCCGAATTCAGATCGAGCACACCGGCATCCTTGACGAGAGACCAGATCGGCCCGCCGTCCTCCACCCGTGGTTCACGCAGAATGACCTTGTTCAGCGTCTTTGTCGACAATGGTTTTCACCTCCTTTGCAGCAAAAACGGGGATAGTTATTTAGATAACTAAGTTGTTCTTGTCATTACTGATCGGTCTCACACCAACTCCCAACCATACTAGGAACTGGCTCCTTTCCCCATTTACTGAATTTTACCTTTTCTCTAATTAATGTTAACATATCTCGGTCAATCCCTCACCCTTGATATAAGCGAATTATTTTGGAAGCAACTTCCTATTCTTGACTGAGAACAGCTCAGAAGCCTATTTTCCCCTTTTCCTCCCAGATCGTTCGGGATCCTCCCAGATCCTCCAGATTTGCTAAATGGGAATTGTCAAGAAGACTTATTTGACAAGTTGGACAAATCTTCAGCAAGTTATTTCCATTTTCCCTCTTCTAAGTTAAAATAAAGAGTGAAATCGTGTGGGGGGCATTGTCGTGCAAAAAACAAGTGTTCAAGATTATTTAGAGCTGAACCGAGACGTTCTTCTAGACAATTGGATGCAAAAGGTCATGGTCAATCCCAATGATCCGTATAAGGATTTAATTAGAACAAATGGTTCAATCATGCTCACCATGGTGATATCATTTTTGAACAACCAAACGGACGAAGATAAGATCGAGTTTTTTGCAAATAAAGTTTCAATGGAACGTCTCAAAGCAAACATCAATATTGGAGAATATGTCTACAACGTTAATCTTGGAAGAAGTGAAATTCTAGGACATTTGCCTTTTATGAACCTGTCTGCCGAAGAACTGCATGATGTGATTAATAAAATTAATTATTGTTTTGATAAATTTTTATATTATACCGTTCATCATTACACAGAGGTAAAATCACAGCTTTTACAGGAGAAAAACTCTTTTATTGATCAAACCCATAAAGATCGCTTGACGATTTTGGGGCAAATGTCATCAAGTTTTGTCCATGAATTTCGCAATCCTCTGACATCTGTCATCGGGTTTATCCAGCTGCTAGGAGAAAAGTACCCCAATTTGGAGTATCTTGATGTGCTGACAACCGAACTAAACCAATTGAAATTCCGGATTAATCAGTTTTTACTTGCATCCAAAAAGGGTGTGATCGAGAAGGACAAGGTTAAGTTTAACCTTTCGCAGATCTTTGAGGAAACACTGGAATTTTTATATCCCATCCTGGTCACAACGGATGTTCTAGTCGAGCTAGATATAGATAATTCCATCGAACTGTATGCTTTTCACGAGGAATTTCGGCAGGTGCTGATTAATATTATTATGAACTCTCTGGATGCACTTAGCGAACGCGAGGAAAACTCGATTCAAATAAAAGGGTACATGGATGGCCATTTGATTAACGTAAGTATTGCAAACAATGGACCGATGATCCCGCAGGATAAGCTTCAAACGATTTTTGAACCATTCTTTTCTACGAAAAGGCTGGGTACTGGGATCGGTTTATATGTGTGCCGAAAGATCATAGAACAGCATAATGGAACCATCCATTGTGAATCGAACGAGAACTGGACAACTTTTCGCATCATTCTACCAAAAGGTTGCGAATCCTAATAATCTGCTATAATTTAACACATGCTAAACACATAGATCGGGGGCACACAGTGGTCTACCCCCTTACCTTGGAGGAAACGATGGCAACAGAGTCTGAGAAAAAGCATCGAGAACGGTTAAAAAAATTGAAAAAACAGCGCGAAAGTATTAAAAAGGCCGCAAAAAGAGGAAAAGTGGTCAGCAAGAAGAGCAAAGGGAAGTTTATCATTCCAAAAACGAAAGATGGCAGGCCGATCCCTACTCGTCAACCGCGTCCTCAGGCGGAGCCAAGCAAAACTGCAGAGGAATAACGCCACAGAGTTAAGTCCGGTTCCTTGATGGAATCGGACTTTTTTATGTCGGACTTAGACTTAATAAGGGGAAAATTCCCCCTTATTTCATTTCAACTTGCCTGCCACGCTTAAGTGGCCTAAAGATCCTCAAGAATCCCATACAGCTCTTCCAGATGCTTGATCTCATATGTCGGGATCACTTCGTTGCGCTCCTTGTTATGGCGGTTGATCCAAACCGACTTGATGCCGGCACGATTGGCTCCAAGAATATCAGTCATTAGGTTGTCGCCGACCATGATCACTTCGTCTTTCTCGAGCCCCATTAGGGATAAAGCATGGAGGAAAATCGAAGGATCAGGCTTGCCTCTGCCAAAAGCACCAGAAATCACGATCTGGTCAAAATATGGAACAAGTTCTGGTGTAATGGTTAGTTTTGTGTTTTGCAAATCAGGTGAACCGTTGGTAAGCAAAAGCAGCTTGTACTTCCTTTTTAATTCGTCTAATACTTGGAAGGATTCTTCATAAACAAACGGTTTTTGCCGGCGTTCTGCAGGGAACCGTTCTGCGAGTTCATGTCCGAAATCGGGATCATCAATCCCACATGCTTTTAACCCTCTTGTCCAGGATTCCTTGCGGTAGGTGGGCACGATCTCCTTCATTTTGCGGAAGTTTTCCTCGTCGTCGAGGAAGTTCCCCCATAACCCTTCAAAAGGATTGATTCCGATCATTTGTGTAAAAGGATACGTTTCGTAGGATGAATATAGCTCTCTTGCCTCTTTGCGAACGGCTTCCTCCAACACAGCGGGATCAAGCTGATCATACTTTTGCTTGGCTGCCTCACAGGTTGCCCGGAATGCCTCCTGAACGCTCTTCTGATCCCATAACAGTGTATCGTCCAAATCAAAAAAGATTGCTTTAATCATTATAGTAAGCCTCACATTTCCTTGTTGTTGTTTTCCAACTCAAGATTACAAGGAAATGGGCTGGGTTTCAAGTCAGATTTAGTGGGTGGGTGTATGTTGTTCATCGCTGTTCGTATGTTGGTCTTCCCCATCAGCAGTATACCCGGTCATCAGGTCCATGTGTTTTTCCCCTTTTGCCTCGATCTTGAACTCCTTGATCTCTCTTTTCATATCTCCTTTACTCAGAGTAATGATTGTATACCATTCCCCTTCCATTCCCAGCGGAAGCTCCAACGTATAGACCCCGTCCCCAGCTTCCTTCATTGTCCCTTGGGTGGGGTGGTTCATCATGTCCATGTTCAAATATAAATGCACGCTATCCACAGTTGCCGGGTTCCCCTTTTGATCCTGCAGCTTCACCGTATACAACGTCATTTCCCCTGTAGGAACAGGATCCTGTGCTGCTTCCAAACTTACCTTAATATCTTCTAGTTTTATTGGTGCATCAGCAGATGCTGATCCCACCTGATCGGAAGGCGAACCCACTGGTTCCCCACTACTGCAGCCGGCCATCAATCCTAATGTGAAAATCGTGCAAACCAAAAGTAATTTTTTCATGTTCTCCCTCTCCTTTTATCCTAATGGATTTAAATAAACGAATTTTCCGGTGACGATCAGGATCCCAATGGCAATCAAGAGAATCCCGCTGAAAATGGTAATGGGACGCCTATATTTCTTCGCTTTTCCTAATTGCTTTAGGGCAAAGGTGCTGACCAGACCGATGAGTAAAAAAGGAATTCCCAGTCCTAAGCCATAGATTAAAAGCAAGAATCCACCCTGCCACACGGTTGCGCTGTTACTGGCGAGAATCAGAATCGACCCCAAGAATGGTCCCACACAGGGGGTCCAGGCAAAACCAAAGGCGAGCCCCATGAGAAAAACGCCAATTTTTCCGCCTTTACCAGCAAACAAGCTGTCCATTCGGTATTCTTTCTGCATAAAATGAAATTGGAGGATGCCAAGCAAATGTAGCCCAAACAAAATGACTACGAAACCTAATGACTGTGAGATGATGGTTTGGTATCTAGCCAACAAACTCCCAACTGCCGAAGCAGACATCCCAAGGAGCACGAAAGGTACAATAATCCCGAAGACAAATACCAAGGTGCGATAAAACACTGTTTTTCTGGAAAATTGATTTTGCTGCAGTTCGGCGACCGAGATGCCTCCGATGATCGCTAGCAGGCTTGGGATTAAAGGAACGATACAGGGCGATAAAAAGGAGAGAATCCCCGAAGTAAAGGCGATTAGGAGATTCATAGCTTATCGCTGCCCTTTTTTTGGTAATAATCATTGTAGTAGCCTTGATAGTTGTTCAACAGGGATTCTTTATTGGCAACGACATATGGGTAACTCCCTAACAGATTTCCTTTCTCATCAAAGAAGACAAAAGTTGGTGACGTAGTGGCCCCGTAATGGTTGGCAATACTGCGATCGAGGTCAAGTCCCCAAGGATAGTTCATCTTGTACTCCGCAAATTTTTCCGCAATCTTGCTCTCTTTCCCACTAAAAACAACGGTGATTAACTGGATTTCATCCTGCTCTGCGGCGATTTCCTTCATAAATGGAATCGTGTAGCTGCAGCAGTCACAAGGCACTGCGACGAATTGCAGGATCAACTTTTTCTTCCCCAGATAATCATTGAGGTTGACTGCCTGCCCCTTTTCCAGGGAATCAATCGTTGTTAAATCCTTTGTTCCACCTCCGATCCCTCCATAAAAGAAATTGGCATAAACATAATATCCGGCCCAGACGAGGAATACCAGTAGAATTGCGATATTTAAACCTTTCTTCATGTAACACACCTCCGTTTGATTCCTAGTATAAAAGCCGGGGCGGGGGCTGCACATAGCTCAAGTGGGCTATTCGAAGGGTCGTTTGGTGACAGTTTGTTGACATGAAAAAAGAGCCCTTTTGCGGGCTCTTATTTTTGCAGCAGACCATGCCGGATGGCATAGGCTGTTAGTTGGATGCGGTTTTCGAGTGATAGTTTTTCCAGCATGTTTTTCAGATGATTCTTCACGGTATTTTCCGCAATAGAAAGCTGCTCAGCAATCTGCCGGTTCGTCTCTCCTTTGGCCACGTGGATCAGGATTTCCTGTTCCCGTTGGGTCAGGATGTTAAGGTCCGGCTGCACTGTATGTTGACCTGCGCGAAATTGATGGTAGAGACGATCGGCCATTTTTCGTGAAACCTCAGGGTCTTCGTCAAGCAGCGCGTGCAGATAAGCCAGCCACTCATCAGGATCCATATTTTTTAGGAGATATCCTTGGGCCCCAAATTGCAGTGCCGTGAACAAATCCGCTACATCATCGGAAACGGTCAGCATGACGATTTTGATTGTCGGGTAGCGGTGCTTGATCTGTTTCGTTGCCTCCAGACCATTGATTCCCGGCATGTGAATATCCATGAGGACCAAGTCCGGTTGATGTTCCTCACAAAGGGTAAGAACTTCTTCCCCATTTGTTGCTTCTGCAAGGAGTTGAAAATCGTCATCCTCCTCCAGGACACTGCGAATCGCCATGCGGGCCATCGGGTGATCATCGGCAA
>Ga0180216_1001696_pt1 | contig 19224 bp, 16 predicted proteins | sample eDN3rd37CBELigMG_FD_128879 | JGI IMG/M metagenome (GOLD analysis project Ga0180216, IMG submission 128879) | Enriched Miracle-Growth compost microbial communities from Emeryville, California, USA - eDNA 3rd pass 37_C BE-Lig MG (version 2)... ...
CGTGCTCCTCCCGGAGAACGAGATGCGGAAGTTCGTGCCGGCATTGTTCATCCTCGTCGGTGCCGCCGCCTGTGACGACAGGGGGAACGGGACTGCCGGTGTTCCGCCGGGGGCGGGTATGCCCGCGCCCCCGACGTCGTCTTATGGAAATCTCCCGCCTGGCGTACCTCTGACCGACCTCGGCGCCATCCCCGCCCACGCCGCACCGCTGGCTCCGGTGCTGCAGGGGCGGGACGAGGACGGGAACACCTTCGACCTGGCCGAGCTGCGCGGCAAACGCGTCATCCTGGTCTTCTATCGCACCGCCGCCTGCGGGCTCTGCGTACAGCAGCTTCGCGGCCTGGCCAGCGCAGCCGATGCCTTCGACCAGCTGGGCGCAGAGATAGTCGCCCTGACCAGCGATCCCCCCGAGGCCAACCGCCGCACCGCCGAGCTTCTCGAGCTGGATTTCCCGGTCGTCTCGATCGATCGGAACACCATGACCGCCTGGGGGATCTGGCCGGACGGAGCGGCACGACCGCACCCGGCGTCGTACATCGTCGACCAGGACGGACGGCTGCGCTACATCCAGATCGGCCGGACCGAGGCCGACCGGGCGACCAACGTCACGCTGGTCTTCAACCTGCGCGCCCTCGACAACGCCGTCTCCGGGGACGACGCCACATGAGCCGACGATCGCGCCCTGCGCCCCCGCCCGCCCTGCGCCTCCCCCTCCTCGCCGCGCTGACCCTCGCCGCCTGCGCGACCGCCCGCACCGCCGACGAGGAGCCGGTCGTCCTCACCGAGTGGCGCGTCCAGTCCGCCGAGCACGTCGCCCTCTGGTACCACGGGCTGGCGTACGCCCTCACCGCCGGTGCGCCCCCGGACACCAACGTCCTCCCGCGCTTCGCGCCCGGCTACGTCGCCGAGATCGAGGCCGCCAAACGCGCGGCCGGGGTCTATCCCACGCCCCTCGACCAGCGCGCCGCGGAGTTCGGCAGGACCTTCCGCGGCAGCCGCACCTACGACGCGCTCCACTTCCTCCCCCTCTACTTCCGCAGCGCCGAGGCGCTCTTCTCCGGGATCGACCTCTGGGCCCGCGCCGGCGGGAACCCCTACGCCGCGGGGACCGCCGAGGCCGCGCAGGTCATCGCCTTCCTCTCCCAGGTCTTCCCTCGGACCGAAGAACGACAGACCGTGGTCGAATGGGTCGCGCTGCTCCGGACGGAGGACAGCCTCTTCTTCTCGGGTTACTGGTCGGCGCGCGCCACGACGCGCGACACCGTCGTCGCCGAGGTCCAGCGCGCCTGGAACGCCCTCGCCCCCGCGCTCGCCAACTACCTCGCCTACATCCGCTTCCGCGGCGGCGAGCTCTTCCTCGCCCCCGCGCTGGGCGCCGAGGGCCGCTCCGTGACCACCGGCGTCGCCACCCCACGCGCCGCCATCTTCGAACCCCCACCTGACCGCCCCGACGCGGCCGTCTGGAGCTTTGTCCACGAGATGCTCTACCCCCTGGTAGGCGACGTCATCCGCGAACAGATCGCGCCCGCCCGCATCCGCACCCTAGGCGAGGAACGGATCAATACGCTGGCCGCGCTGCACGGCGGCGCCGTCCTCCTCCAGCGCACCGCCCCGACCCGCGTCGACGAATACCGCCGCTTCTTCCTAGAGGTCGTCGGCGCCACGCCCCCGAGCTCCAACGCCGACCTGGAAGCAGCCTTCGACATCGCCTTCCCGATCCTGCCAGAGCTGCGACAGGGGCTGGAAAGCGCCATCAGCGCTGCCTTGGCGGGGATCTGAGAGGGAAGGGGGAGGTATAAAGGGGGATCAGGGGTCGGGGGCCAGGGGTCAGGGAGCTGCTTGGGATTCGGGGGGGCATTCGGGGGTTGGGGGCTTGGGATTCTGAGGTCGGGGGATTCGGGAATCGGGGATTTAGGGGTACTAATTGGTTTCGGAGGTACTGGGCGAATACCGGGTACTCCGGGGGGCGAAAATATCGGGGTGCCCACGGATCCAGGGATACCCGCGGCTAATTAAGTACTCGGGGTGCCCAGAGCGTTCGGCGAACCCGAACGATCCCGGGAACGCCCCACCCCGACCCCCGAATCCCAAGCAGCTCCCTGACCCCTGATCCCTAGATCCCAACGCCTCCGCCCCATACATTCCACCATTGGATATGAACAAACCGGTCGAAGGAACTTCAGAGACCTCTGGCGCGATCTCGCGCGCTCGCCTCGAGGCGGTCATCCGCCGAGCGGCGGAGCTCTATGCCGCGGAGGCGGACGCGGACGACGGCGTCTCCGAGGCGGAGCTCCTCCGTATCGCGGAGGAGCTCGGGCTCCCTTCGCGCCTCGTCCGGCAGGCGCTCTACGAGACCACCGAAGCGCCCTCCGAGCCCACCCTCGTCGACCGGCTCAGCGCGCCAGCCACCTTGAGCGTCTCCCGCGTCGTACCGAACGAGGCGGCGTTGACCTTCGCCCGGCTCGAGGAGTACCTCGTCACCAGGGAATACTTCCAGATCACGAGGCGTCAGCCGGGGCGCGCCTGGTTCATCCCCGCGGACGACTTCGTCTCCGGTATCGTCCGCGCCATCTCCCGCCCCTCCAACCGCAACGCATTGGCGCACGCGCGCGGGGTCGCCCTGTCCGTCCACCCGCTGGAGGAGGGGCGCTCCCATGTCCGGATCGATATGAACTATGCGCACACGCGCAAAGGATACCTCGTCACCGGCGGGGTGGTCGGCGGGCTCCCGGCCGGGTTGATGGTCGGCGGCCTCCTGGCCGGCGTCGCCGACGCACTCGCCGGTGGGATCGGGCCGGTCGCGATCATCTCCACGATCGGCGCCGGGATGGCCGCATCCGCATCCGTCGGGATCACGATCGCTGCCGCGCAGTTCCGCAAGTTCCGTAACCGCGCCGCGGCCGAGGCCGAGCACCTCCTCGACCGCGTCGAGACCGGCGAACGCCTCGACCCGCCGCCTCCGCCCTGGCGACGCCGGCTCCAGCAGCACCTGAAACGACTCCCGGGATTTTGACCCGGAGGCGCTCATACGACGCAATTTCCAACGAGCTTGCCATACGATCGCTCGGCATGTCCGTCCATCACCGAGGAGGAGGGAGTCATGGGGGAGATCCGTACCGTCGCGGTTGTCGGCGCAGGGTTGATGGGGAGCGGGATCGCTGAGGTCGCCGCCAGGGCAGGGTACCAGACCGTCGTCAGGGAGGTCAACACCCAACTCGCCGAAAAAGGCCTCCAGAACATACGACGCAGCCTCGACCGGGCGGTGGAGAAAGGGAAGCTCGAACCCGCCGAGAGGGACGCGGCGCTCGGTCGGATCCATACCACCACCGACTTCGACGACCTCCGCGACGCCGACGTCGTCGTCGAAGCTATCACCGAAGACCTCGACCTCAAGATCGAAACCTTCCGCGCCCTCGACGCCGCCTGCGCCCCCGAAACGATCTTCGCCAGCAACACCAGTTCCCTCACCATCACCGAGCTGGCCGCCGCCACCCAGCGCCCCGACCGCATGGTCGGGCTCCACTTCTTCAACCCGGTCCCCGTCATGAAGCTCGTCGAGGTCGTCCGCACCATCGCCACCAGCGACGAGACCTACCAGACGACGCTGAGCTTCGCCCGCTCCCTCGGCAAAGAACCCATCGAGGCCAAAGACACCTCCGGCTTCATCGTCAACCGTCTCCTCGTCCCCTACGTCCTCGATGCGATCCGCGCCCTAGAGAGCGGCCTCGGCTCCATCGAGGACATCGACAAAGGGATGGTCCTCGGCACCGGACACCCGATGGGCCCCTTCACCCTCAGCGACTTCGTCGGCAACGACACCCTCCTCCGCATCGCCGAGATCATGTTCGACGAGTTCCGCGAACCCCGCTTCGCCCCACCCCCACTCCTCCGCCGCCTGGTCACCATGGGATACAACGGTAGGAAGAGCGGCAAGGGGTTCTATGATTACTCGGGAGAGACGCCGAGGCCGGTAATGTAGGGGTCGGGGGTCAGGGAATGGCTAGGCATTCGGGGGGTGGGATTCGGGGGTCGGGGTTCAGGGTTCAGGGGTCAGGGTTCAGGGGTCAGGATTCAGGGTTCAGGGGGGATTTGGGATTTGGGGGCGCGGCGTGTGGTGCGGTGCGGTTTTCGCGTATCCTGGAATTCACGGGCATTGGGGGCTCTCCAGAAAATCCCCGGGATCCGACCGAACCCGCGTATCCCCGGGGGGACGCCCGACTAATCACGGGGACGCCACCCCCCCAACCCCCGAATGCCTAGACTGAATCCCACCCCCCGAATCCCAAGCCGTTCCCTGACCCCTGGCCCCTGATTCCTGACCCCTGCCTTACGGAAGCTCCTCACCCCGATGCAGTTTATGCGTATAAATCCGATACTCTTCCTGATGCGCCAGGTAGTCTTCGAGCCAGACCTCGAAGGGCGGGAGCACCAGCCGCCGTTCCAGCTCTTGCACCACGATCATCGCCAACTGGAACCGGTCGCGCGCGCGGAAGTCGATGGTGCGGCCGTCCAGGATACGCTCGACCAGGGCGCGGAAGTCGTCCGGGTCGATCAGCGCGATCAGGTGCGAGACCTGATCGAGGCGGTAGGAATCATAGAGCGAGCGCAGCGCGGGGTCGGAGCGGTCGAGCTCGTTCACGACCAGCTCCGGGCCGCGACGCGCGGATCGCGTGAGCTGCTGCTGGAACCAGAGGCGGGCGTCCGTGGGGCGCTGGGTCCGCCGCTCCCGGATCTCCAACGCCGACTCCAAAAGCGCCAGCAACAGCGGCCGCCCGAGACTGCGCGCCCGGAGATCTATCTGCACCTCGTCGTCCTCGACGAAGAGGACCGCCGTCCGTAACTCCTCCCCTGCCGGAATACTCGCGCCCCGAAAGGTGAAGTGACCCCGCCAACGCCCCGTGTCGTCCGGGTACGTCACCAGGAAGACCGTCCAGCGCTCCCCGCCTCGCTCCAGGAAGCAGAACGAGCGACAACGCACACGGCCCGCATAGCCGGCAACCGATTCCGCATCCGGTCCCCGGCCGGTACCTTGGTCATCTTCAGTCGAATAGGCACGATTCACACTTGCACCCGGTCTGGAGAGGGAGGGAAGACACGGTATGCCAGACTGGAGACCGGGCCACCCGACCCCGGTCCCTGTACCGACCACTTCATTACCACGGCTTCACGCTAGCGCAGCCCCCGCCAGGGTGTCAAGCATGCCCCGACATGCCGACCGCCACACCGGGATTTCCGGTGGTTTCGTCTTTCGATACACCAGCGCCCGGGGCACCGCCGACGCAGCGGAACGCCACCAGCCGCTGCGCCTCGCCTCCCCGGAACCCGTGGACGATGCCACCCCCACGGAAACAGACGTACCCCACCCCCGTCTACCCACCTCACCCCGCCTCACACCACCGCCCCTAACCCCCTGTCACCTCACCGGATCGCGCGCCTCAGCTCCCGTGATACATCCGTTCCGGTGCCGGGAAATTTTTCGGAAATCCGTGACTGGCTGCATGGCTAAGTTGGGAAGCTGTAATAATTTAGATCTAAATGCGTGTGGTCTTTGAGGTTGCAGAAAATGCTTGACCGGGGGAGGGGGGCGGATGTATCTTCTCGCTCCCCGGACATCGGCGTCGAGAGGGCTAGCGCGGTCACCCCCGCTGCTTTCGGTCACAGTAACTCAGCGGATCTCCCATGCTCAAGTCAGATCTCATGTCGGATACCTGTGCCGTAGAGTTGAAGGTCGAGCTCCCACGGGCCTTCGCCGCGGAGGTGGAGGAGGTCCAGCGCGTCGACCCGGACATCCTCAGCCGGATACTGTTGTACGGCCTGACCCGCCGAGCCATCTTCGACACCCTCGCCCGCGAGGAGCACACCAGGTAACGCGACCGTCACACCAGGTTCGGCTATTCAGATATCGTTCTAGCACAACACCACCCTGAATCCCGAATGCCGAATCCCGAATCCCGCACCTACGCTCCAGGCATGAAACAACCGTATTCGGTATCATACGTCAGACTTGACGCGGCAGCGGTATACCCCTAGGGTACAGAGTGCACTCAGCACGGATCCCGGTGGGTAGTTCATACCAGCACGGAAGGTGTTTCGCATGACGCGCGATCCCGCGGTTGATGAACGGGTACTGCGGGCCAAATACCTCGACTGGTGTTCTGCCAAGGTAGCCGATCGCTTCCTCCGTCTCTCGCCCGACGAGATCTACGAGCTCGCGCACGTACAATCCGACGATCGTTCCGGTGCGGCCGCGAGTCCGACCAGCGTACCGCTCCTGGAGCCGAGACCAGATGCCGCCGGAAGTCCCCTGACTTCGGCGGCGCTGTCGCATTCGGCCGTAGGCGACGTCGCCGCCGCCGGCTACCTCGCGCTCGTCAGGAGAGCCGCCGAGGCGCTCGCCGCGCGGCTGCAGCTCCCCTCCTTCGAGGAGTGGGCCGAGGCCTACGCGCGCACCCCCACACCGTACGACGAAGAACTGCTGGGATTCTGGAAAGGAAAGGTGGCGCCGACCGAAGGTAGCCGGCGCCCAGAGGGGTGATCCGGTCGGTCAGTGGTGCTGCCGGGAGATCCGGCGGTGCCAGAGCGTACCGATGATCGCCGACAGACCCGCCGCGAGGAGTAGGGTCGCTACCAGCGACCAGCCCTCGCTCCAACCGCTCCGACCGAGGGCCGCGCCCTCCGCCGCCAACTTGTAGAGATAAGCCGCGATACCGATCCAGAGGACGCCCGTCCCGAGCCCGAAGACAAGGGCCAGCGTCCAGATGATTCCGTTGGACTGCTTATGCATTGCGATTCCTTGGCTGAGGCCGATCCATCCATCAGCTCATAAGCATACCACCCGTCCCCCCCCGCAGGCAAGGGATTGCGCGTTCCCGCCCGTTTTGCCATAGTTACTATGTTGTATGTAGCTAACTCGATAACGGAGGCGACGATGGCGGTTGTTGGCGCGTTGATTCCGGAAGGGTCGCGCGTGCGGATCAGGCGAGGCGAGCTCCCTCTGGATCCGGCCGCGATCGGGCGGATGGGTACGGTGGTCGGAGCGAGCGAGTACTCGGCACACCGATACACGGTCATCCTCGACGGAGAGCAAGAGCCGCGCGTCTTCGCGCCCAGCGAGCTGGAGCGGGTCGACGATTACGTCCTGCCGCCCGACCGCGAAGCGGCCAGGAACAAACGGGCACTACCCTGAGGCGACGTCGCCTCCACGGTGAAAACGGCCGACGCCCCTGCAGGGCGTCGGCCGTTTCCGCATCCTGTCTCCCGGATTCGCCGGGCCGTCAGCACCAGCAAAGTATGCTGACGTACGCGTACGACGACTATAGCCAGGCCGCTTGCCCGCGCCGGACGCCGGCCGCGCACCGGCGGCGGGGCGAACCCGGCGGATCAGAACGGGAGATCGTCGTCGTCGTCGAACGGGCTCGGCGGCGGGGCCTGCCGCGTGCGCGGCGCCCGGGCCGGCGCGTCGTACTCCCGCTCCATCCCACCGCCGCCGCCACCGCCACCCAGCAGGATCATCTCCTGGGCGACGATGTCGGTCCAGTAGCGCGTCCCGCCCTGGCCGTCATCGCTCTGCGAGTACTCGAGGCGCCCCTCGACGTAGAGACGGTCCCCCTTGTGGACGTACTGTTCGACGAGGTCGGCCAGCCGGTCCCAGAAGGTGATCCGGTGCCACTCGGTCTTCTCCTGCCGCTGCCCGCTCCGATCGGTGAAGGTCCGGCTGGTGGCCAGTGAGAGCTTGGCCAGCTTCGTCCCCGACGCGGTCTGCTTGATCTCGGGCTCCGCCCCTACGTTCCCGATCAACGTGACTTTGTTCAAAGAGCGACTCATCGCTTCCCCCTCTTTCTCCTGCTCGCTGCGAATATCGCTGGTCGGATATCCTGGTGTACCCTGTTCCGGGCTACTGGTTTCGGCAAATGTTCGGGCGTCTGCCGCGTGATCTGCACCGCCGACCGGTCGTTGCCATGATCGCCGGTGCGTACGTTATAGCTTGTGGCGGTTATATGCAATTCTTGCATGGCCGGCTCTTGGTGCAGCTACGATCCACGTCCCCGGCAGTGTAGCGGGTAGGTCTGGGCGCCACAATGGTATTCGGGGCCAGGGGGTGGCACGACGCGTGCGCCTCTGCCTCGCGGTGTGGTCGGGCGGCTCACGGCGCGTGCGAGGTGGGAGCGGCGATGGATGCAGGTGGCGAGAGAGATTCGGGGCATCCTGCGACGCTGGGCTTCATCGCTCGTGCGACCCTGGTGGTGCTCGGGATCTGCGGCCTCGTGGCGCTCCTCTGGCTGGGTAGGGAGATCCTCTTCATCGCCTTCTTCGGCGCGCTCTTCGCCCTCTTCCTCTCGCTCGTCGTCGATCCGTTGATGAGGTTGGGGGTGCCGCGGGCGGTGGCGGCGATTGTCGTCGTTCTCGGGGTGTTGGGGCTCTTCACGCTGATGATCTGGCTGATATGGCCGACGCTGCAGGCTCAGCTCGCCCTGGTCAGCCAGCAACTCCCCGCCGCCTTCGCGGATGTGGCCTCGTGGGTGCGGTCGTGGTACGAGGCGATCCTGGGGGAGGTCGGGTGGGTGGGTGTAGAGAGGATCGAGCCGGCGAGGCTGTTGAGCGGGGAGGTGGTGGGCGGGATATTGGCGGGTGCGATCCCGCTCCTGCAGACCGTCTCCGGGATGGTCGCGGGCTCGTTGCTGGTGCTTGTCACCGGTATATATCTCAGTATCGAGCCGGAGACGTATCTGCGGGGGCTGGTGAGTCTGGTGCCGCACGAGGGGCGGGAGCGCTTCCGCACCGCGCTCTACCACGTCGCCGCCGATCTCCGGGGCTGGATCCTGGGGACGGTGATCAACATGACCGTGATCGGGGTCCTGACCGCGCTCGGTCTATACGTGATGGGGATCCCCGCCGCGCTCGTCCTCGGACTGATCGCCTTCTTCCTGGAGTTCATCCCCTTCTACGGCCCGGTCCTGAGCGCGGTCCCCGCCGTCGCGATCGCGTTCCTGACCTCCGGCAAGTCCGCGCTCGCGGTGATCGTGCTCTACATCGTCATCCAGCATGCCGAAGGCAACCTCCTCCAACCTCTGGTGATGCGCGAGACGGTCCGCCTCCCCCCCGCCCTGACCGTCCTGGTCGGCGCCTTCATGGCCATCCTCTTCGGCTTCCTCGGTCTTCTCCTCGCCGTGCCACTCCTCGCCACCGCGATCGTTCTCGTCAAACGGCTGTACATCCAGCCGCTGAACATCCATGCGATGAGGGAGTTGGGGGATTAGGGGTCAGGGGTCAGGGGTCAGGGGTCAGGGGTCAGGGGCCGCCCTGCCGCCCTTCCCCGCCGGGATTCGGGGGGTGGGGGGTGGGGGGGGCGCCCGGCGGATCTCGGGGTGCCCGACCCTGACCCCTGGATCCTGGCCCCTGACCCCCGAATCCCAACCCAAGATCTCCGAGCCTTACAACTCTTCTCGATACGCCTCCAACAACCTCTTCGTGACGGGCCCCGGCTTCCCGTCGGCCACCACTCGGCCGTCGACGCTGACGACCGGCATCACCTCGGTGGTCGTCCCGGTGAGGAAGAGCTCGTCGATCCGGTCGAAGTCCGCGAGGTGGATCGGCGCCTCGCGGGTCGGGATCCCGAGCCGGCGGGCGATGTCGAGGACCAGCGCGCGGGTGATCCCGGCGAGGATGTAGTTGCAGGCGGGGTAGGTAATGAGGGTGCCGTTCTTCACCGCGAAGAGGTTGGACTGCGACCCTTCGAGGAGGACGCCGTCGCGGACCAGGATCGCCTCGTGCGCCCCCGACTCCTTCGCCTTCTGGTTCGCGAGCACGTTCGGGAGGAGCGCGATCGACTTGATGTCGCAGCGCGACCAGCGGATGTCGGGGACGGTGATGACCGGGACCCCGTTCTCGTAGAGGCTCGCTGGGTGCGGCGTGAAGGGGCGCGCCATCGCCAGGACGGTCGGGGGGGTGCCGGGCGCCGGGAAGGCGTGCTTACGCGGCGCGCTCCCCCGGGTGACCTGGAGGTAGAGGGTGGCGTCGTCGTTTAGCTGATTCTCTTCGACGAGGCGGCTGGTCACCTCTTCGAGCCCCTCGATGCCGTCGAACTCGATGCGCAGTGCCGCGAGCCCGGCCGCCATCCGGTCCAGGTGCTCCTGCAGCAGGTGCGGCTTCCCTTTGACTATACGGACGACTTCGTAGACGCCGTCGGCGAATAGGAACCCCCGGTCCTCCACCGAGATGCTGGCCTCCTCCAGGGGCAGGTAACGTCCGTTCAGATATATAAGCACGCGCGGCTCTCCTTCGGTCTGGGGATCGGATCTTTGACTATGCACTCTATGGGCGGCTGCGTCAATCCGTTCCCTCGATCGTCATGAGGATACGTCCGCCGCCGAAGACGCGGGTGTCGCCGGTCGATTCGGAGACGGCGAAGGCGATGCAGCGGGTGAGGCCGGTGATCCCTGCCGCCGCGCGGTGCCGCGCGCCGAGCCCGGAGGGGACGGCGGTCGCGGGGGCGAGGGGGTGGAGGTAGCGGCCCGCGGCCTCGATCACACCATCGCTCCTGATGATGAAGGCGCCGTCGATCCCCGAGAACTCGCGGACCGCCCGCTTCGCCTGGGGGTTGAGGATGAAGCGTAGCCGCTCGGGGTGCCCCTCGAAGGGGTTGAGCACGATGGGGTGCGAGTGCGCGAGGACCGTCTCGTGGTCGCCCAGCGTGACCAGCAGCCCGACGGGTTTCCCCTCGCGACCGGTGTGGCCCAGCTCCACGCAGAGGCCGAGGACGGCGTCGAAGATCGCGGGGTCGGCGACCTCGCTCAGCGTCTGAAGCGGGGTCTCCACGTCGCCATCCAGGTAGTCGGCGTCGGCGGTCAGTTCCACGATCGCGACGGTATCTAGCTCGCACCCTCCGTCGTGTTCGGTCCCCGAGATGATGACGACGCGTTCGTCCTGTCGCAGCAGCCCCGCGGCGAGCCCCTCGAGGAGCGCGATCTTGGCGCGGCCGCGCCGGCGCAGCTTGACCTCCGGCAAGGCGAGGAGGTCGCCATCGCGCAGCTGTTGACCGCCCCCCTCGCCGATCGTGGTGATCACGCGCTGTCCGTCGCCGAGCGCCGAGCGCAGGAACTCCGCCTCGTCCGGCAGCGCCGCTGCCAGGATCACGACCTCCGCCCCCGCTGCGCGGGCCATCACGATGGCGCTCTCGATCACCGCGCGGTTCTTGTTCAGCACGATTCCGTCCCGCTCGCTCGTCCGACGCCCCCAGGCCAGTCACGGCAACTCGCGGACCGGCCGACTTGCCGGGCATACGCCTTGCCCCGTATCATGCGCGCCGCCGGGTGGTGCGGACCGGCCTCGCCGGGCTATTGCTCTGCACCCCATACCGGGCGCAGGGCCCGGTCCGGCAAGACCAGTTCCAGCAGCACCGATGAAGCGCGATCTCCGACTCGACCAGCTCCCGACCCACGAACGACGCCTCGACAACGGTTTGACCGTCCTGGTCCGCGAGGACCACTCCGCGCCCGTCGTCGCCATCGTCACGCACGTGCGCGCGGGATACTTCAACGAGCCCGACACCCTGGTGGGGATCAGCCACGTCCTCGAGCACATGTACTTCAAGGGGACCGAACGCTTCGGGCCGGGTGAGATCGCGCGGGCGACCAAGGCCGCCGGGGGGTACCTCAACGCCGGGACGATCTACGACCACACGTCGTACTATACCGTACTCCCGTCCTCGGCCCTCGAGACCGGGCTCGAGATCCAGGCCGACGCGCTCCTCAACTCCCAGATCGACGAGGACGAGCTCCGCCGCGAGCTCCTGGTCATCATCCAGGAGGCCAAGCGCAAGCTCGACAACCCCGAGGCGGTCGCGACCGAGACCCTCTACGAGCTCCTCTTCGACGTCCATCGCATCCGCCGCTGGCGGATCGGGACCGAGGAGGGGCTGCGTCGGCTGACCCGCCAGGACGTCTGGGACTACTACCGCGCCCTCTACCGCCCCTCGAACATCGTCCTCGTCGTCGCGGGGGACGTCGACCCCGAGCGGACCTTCGCGCTGGTGGAGCGTCATTACGGCGGGATGCCCGCAGGCGACGTCGTCGCCGAGACCTCGCCGCCGGAGCCGCCGCGCCGCGGGCTCCGCTTCCGCGAGCTGGCGGGGGACATCACGAGGACATACCACTCCTGGGGGTGGCGCACCCCCGGGACGCTCCACGACGACACCCCCGCGCTCGACCTGCTGGCCACGATCGTCGGCCAGGGCCGGGCGTCGCGGCTCTTCCGCGGGGTCAGGGAGACCGGGGTCGTGAGCGGGATCAGCGCCTACAACTACACCCCGACCGAGATCGGCGTCTTCGGGATCAGTGCCGAGCTCGACCCGGCCGACTCCGCCCGCGCCCTGGAATCGACCGCCCGCGTCCTTGCCGGGTTCGCGGGCGATGCCCCGGCCGAGCCGTTCACCGCCGCCGAGCTCGAGCGCGCCCGCAACATCCTCGAGGCCCGTTTCCTCCGCCGCCTCGAGACCGCCGAGGGTCAGGCCAACCTCCTCGCCGAATGGCAGGCGCTCGGGGATTGGCGGCTCGCCGAGGATTACCTCGACCGGATCGCCCGGGTCACAACGGAGGATCTGCACCGCGTCGCCGCCGAGTACCTCGACCTCGACGACGCCACGGTCCTCAGCTACCACCCCGAGAAGGTCGAGCCGCTGGGGTGGGACGTGGGGCGCCTGGGCGAGCTCTTCCGCGAGGCGCGGGAGGGGCGCGCGGAGCGAGGCGAGGCGCCCGCGCCGGTTCCGGGCGCCGAGCTGGCGGCGTGGGACGAGGAGATAGGTGAGTGGGGCGATAGAATTGGCACCTGGGACGCCGAGATGGCAGCTGGGGACGGGGATGTCGACGGGGGGGCGGCTCCCCCGACGAGCACCTCCCGCGCCCTCGAGTCCGTCGGCGTCGAGGACGGAGTCCACTTCTACGAGCTACCCAACGGGGTGCGCGTAGCCGTCAAGCCGCGCCGCAACGCCCCCCTCGTCTCGCTCGGGATCTTCGCCCGCGGGGGGATGGTGCACGAGCCGACGACACTCGCCGGGATCACCGGGCTCGTCGCTCGCGTCTCCCTCAAGGGTACCCGGAGCTGGAGCGCCGCCGGGCTAGCCGAGGCGGTCGAGGCGCTCGGTGGCTCGATCTCCCCCCTCGTCGGCCCCGACCTCTTCCAGTGGTCGCTCACGATCCCGAGCCGCCACTTCCGCACCGGGCTCGCCCTCCTGGCCGAGGCCGCGCTCCGCCCGACCTTCCCGGAGGAGGAGGTCGAGCGGGAGCGGAAGGTCGCCCTGAGCGACCTCGAACAGCTCCGCGACGACATGTACCGCTACCCCCTCCGCCTCTTCTTCCAGGCGGCCTTCCCCGGACACCCCTACGGGGTCACCACCGGTGCCGCGGAGGATGCGCTGCGCACGATGACCCGCGCCGACCTCGAGCGCTGGCACCGCGAGCAGCTCCTCGAAGGGGAGCCGCTCCTCGTGGTCGTGGGTGACGTCGATCCAGACGACGTCGCCGCGGCCGCCGCCGTCGAGCTCGCCGCGGTCGCCAGCCGCCCCAGGCCGCCCGCCGCGCCCGCCGCGACCTGGCCGGACGGCCCCCGCGTCGCGGCCGACCACCGCGCCAAGGCCCAGACCGCGCTGGTCCTGGGGTTCCCCGGCCCGGACCGTAACGACGACGACCTCTACACTCTCCAGCTCCTCGCCAACGCGCTGGGGGGGCTCGGCGGCCGGCTCTTCGAGGAGCTTCGCAGCCGCCGGTCGCTGGCGTACACGGTGAGCGCCTACCCGATAGCACGCTGGAAGGGGGGCGCCTTCGTCGCCTACATCGCCACCTCGCCGGAACGGGAGGACGAGGCGCGCCAGGGGCTCCTCGATGAGTTCGAGCGGCTCACCGAGGAGTCGCTCACGCGCGAGGAGCTCGAACGGGCACGGGAGTATACGATCGGGAGCTGGAAGATCCGCTCACAGACGAACGGGGCACAGCTCGCAGACCTGGCCTACGCGCTCCTCCTCGGGACGGGGCTCGAGGAGCTGCGTGAGTTCGAGGAGAAGATCCGGGCAGTCACTCCCGTCATGATCCGCGAGGCGGCGCGGCAGTACTTCGATCCGAACCGGGTGGTGGAGGGGGTGGTCAGGGGGCAGGGGTCAGGGGCCAGGGGTTAGGGGTCAGGGGTCAGGGGTTAGGGGTCAGGGGTGCTGGTTGGGGATTCGGGGGGGAGTTGTCATTTGTGGTCGTCCTGACCCATGGGTTCCTTACCGGATGGGATGCCCTCCTCGTCCTGGAGTGCTAGTCATGGGGGCGTTTCGCCCTGATGCAGGGGCAGGCAGTGCTGCCGGGTCGTCGAGCGAGTACTTCTGTTCGTCTATGAATAGGCGAGCCCTCTCCCGCGACCTTGACCCGCCCCGATCACCATGTTATATGTGAAAAATGTACCAGATCCATTCGTTCGCCTGCTTCTTCTTTAGCGGCTTCGCGACCCGCATGGGCCGCGGAGGTGGCGGACGGCTGTGCGTCTGAAGCGCGACAGAGCGGAAGCACCGAAACGGCCCGTGGGATGATCCCGCGGGCTTTCTCGTTTTCTGGAGGAGATACGGGATGAGCGGTAGTAGTGGTCGGATTGATACGATGGGTGCGGAGGAGCGCGTGGAGTCGAGCTGGCGGGGGGCTACGGCCTCGGCGGAGCCGGCGCCGGCGATGTCGGAAGGATCGGCGGCTGCCGAGGGGCGCGGCGCGCCCCGCGTCGCCTTCCAGGGGGAGCCGGGGGCGTTCAGCGAGGAGGCGGTGCGGGAGTACTTCGGCGCGGCGGCCATCCCCGTCCCGTGCCGGGAGTTTAGGCACGTAGGCGAGGCGTTGCGGTCGGGGGCGGTCGACTATGCCCTCCTCCCGATCGAGAACTCCCTTGCCGGTGCCGTAGTCGGCTCGTACGATGTACTGGCGGCGGGTGGGGTCGAGATCATCGGCGAGGTGATCCGTCCGATCCGTCACTTCCTCCTCGGTGTCCCCGGCGCGACGCTGGCGGGGATCCGTCGTGTCCTCTCGCACCCCGTCGCGCTGGCGCAGTGCACCCGCTTCCTTGCCGAGCACCCGGGGATCGAGGCGGTCGCCGTGCACGACACCGCCGGCGCGGCGCGCGAGGTCTCCGAGCGGGGCGATCCGACGGTCGCCGCGATCGCGCCCCGTGGCGCGGCCGAGCGGTACGGGTTGGAGATCATCGCCGGTGACCTCCAGGATCGCAGCGACAACCAGACCCGGTTCCTCGCCCTCGTGCGCCGCGAGGGTGTAGACGACGAGGGGGCGGCGAGCGGCGCGGGGGTGGCGGCGACGTCGTCTACTGGAGCCACGCGGGATGCGGGGCCGTGGAAGAGCATGCTGATCGCGGAGATGGAGAACCGGCCGGGCGCGCTGGTCGCGCTGCTGACCCCCTTCGCGGAGCGTGGCGTCAACCTTTCGGCGCTCGAGTGCCGGCCGGGGGGCGAGCCGTGGACGTACCGTTTCTTCATCGAGCTCACGACCGACCTGACCGCGGGCGAGGCGCGGGCGGCGGTGGAGGAGGCGCGGGCGCGGGCGGTCAGATTGACGACGCTGGGGGTGTTCCGACCGGCGCGGGGTGGGTGAGTGGCCGGCGCGGTCGGGACCTCCTACTCACACCATCGATCGAATGGCCACCGTCAGGATAGCACTAGCCAATCTCCGCCAGCCCATGACCGTCGGGGAGGCGGTCGGGCTCGCGGTGGACGCCGTCGCCGAGGCGGGCCGGCGCGGCGCCCTCGTCGTCTGCTTCCCCGAATGCTTCGTCCCCGGTTGCCGCTGGCCGGGCGACACGAGGCCGCCGAGCGACCCGGCGGAACTGGAGTGGGCGGTCTCGGCCGTAGGCGAGGCCGCCAGGTCGGCCAACGTCGCGGTCGTGTTGGGGATGGAGCGGGTGCGGCCCGAGGGGTTGCAGATCACGACCTGCATCATCGGGCAGGACGGGAACGTGCTCGGGTGGCAGGACAAGGTGCAGCTCGACCCGTCGGAGGAGGCCATCTATCCCGTGCGCGGCACCGAGCGGCACGTCTTCACGGTCGGGCCGCTCACCTTCGGCGTGGTGATCTGCCACGAGGGGTGGCGCTACCCGGAGACCGTGCGGTGGGCCGTGCGCCGCGGCGCGCAGGTCGTCTTCCACCCGCACGCCCACATCGCCGAGCCGGGGAGCTATCGCCCGACGACCTTCGCCGACCCCGCCAACACCTTCCACGAGAAGGCGATGCTCTGCCGCGCGGCCGAGAACACCTGCTACTTCGCGTCGGTGAACTACGCCTACGAAGGGGCGGGTACGACGTCGGCGATAGCGAACCCCGACGGCACGCTGCTCTGCTACCAGCCCTACGGGCAGGAAGGTCTGCTCGTGGCCGATCTGGACCTCGACGCGGCGACCGGGCTCCTCGCCTCGCGTTGCCGTACCTCGCCGTTGTAGACGGGATACATCATCCTGGGTCATGGCGCGTGTGCGGGGATTGACAGCGCGGGTCGCGCGTGCGAGTCTGATTGCCGCTCTCGACTCGGCTTGCCACATCGCCGCGACCCGCGCGGCGCAACCGGTGAGGTTGCCATGATCTCGAAGCTGCGCTCCTCGAGCATCCGGACCGGGCTACTCCTCTTCTGGGCAATCTGGCTGACGCTCGTCGCCTCTTCCAACCTCGCCGATGCGCTGAAGCGGTTCGGTCTCCTGCCGGAGGGGTGGACCTTCGTCTCCTACAACTTCGAGCTGGTCGCCAAGACCGTCGGCGCGCACGGGGTGCCGGTCTGGGTGGCGGCGATACTCTTCGGCGGGGTGATCGTCTGGGAGTGGCTGGCGGCGTTTCTCTTCTGGCGGGCCTTCGGTGCGAGCCGGCGCGGGGGTGAGGGGCTCACCCCCGAGGCCGCCCAGGCCTTCACAGTAAGTCTGGCGCTCTTCGCCGCCTTCCTCATCGCGACCGAGGCGACGGTCAACTACCTGACCGCGCCGACGCACATGAGCGTGCTGACCGCCCAGCTCGCCACCCTGCTCGTGATCCGCGGGGGTGGGGAGGGGAAGAAGGTGGCGGGCGCCGAGGGGGGTGAGGAGACGACGTCGTTCAGTATCGCTGAGCGCAGGGGGTGATCTCTGCTAGCGGCGTCAACGCGGGCCACGTGCGTCACCGACGATGTCTTCGTTGGAGGTGGAGATGCAGCACCGGGGCGATTCGCTCTATCTATGCATGACTAGATATACGAAAGGTGGGCTCCTCGGGCTCGTCCTGAGCGTCTTGCTCTTCGCGTTCTGCTGGCCCGCTCCCGCCGCGGCGCAGGGTGGGCGCGGGCGGGTGGTCGGGCGGGTGGTCCACGGCGAAACCCGCGAGCCGCTCGCGGGGGTGCAGGTCTCTCTCGAAGGCACTCATCACGGCGTGCTCACGGGCGAGGATGGCCGCTTCCTGATAGAGGATGTCAGGCCCGGGGTCTATCGGTTGATAGCCTCCGGCGCCGGCTCCGCCACCGCGCACCGTGAGAACGTGCGGGTCGCGGGCGGCGAGGTCACCACGGTCGAGATCGAGCTACACGGCGTCGCCTTCTCGCTCGACGGTGTTGTCGCGACCGGTGTCGTCACCCCTCTCTCGGGGGAGAGGGTGCCGTTCACGGTCGGTCGTGTGACCGCTGGTGGGGTGCCGATCCTCGGTCAGAACACGGTGGCCGGCGCGATCCAGGGGAAGGTGGCGGGGGTGCGGGTGATCCGCGCGCACTCGCCGGGTGCCGACGCCTCGATCCTGCTGCGTACCCCGACGAGTGTCTACGGCTCCAACGCCCCGCTCTACGTAGTCGACGGCGTGGCTCTCTCGCCGCGGGTCGACCGGACCGTCGTCGACATCGAATCGCTCGACGTCAAGCGGGTCGAGGTGATCAAGGGCGCCGCGGCGGTGGCGTTGTACGGCTCGCGGGCGAACAACGGCGTCGTCTCCATCTCGACCGGGCGTGGGACCGGGGTGGCGCCGGGCCGGCCGCGGCTCACTGTGCGGAGCGAGTACGGGGTGAGTGGGCTCGCCCGCCGGGTGCCGACGGCGAGGTCGCATTACTTCCAGACTAATGACGAAGGGTACCTCGTCGATGGGGCGGGGAACGTGCTCGCGAACCCGTTCGAGGGGAGGGTCATCGCGACGGACCGCTTCATGGACAACCCCTGGGGCCCCAACAAGCTGTACGACAACTTCGACGCGTTCTTCGGCAACGGCCAGTTCCGGGGGAACACCTTCACGATCGCGCAGAACACGGAGCTGCTGAACTACAGCGCCGCCTTCAACAACTATTCATCGGCGGGTATCCTGCGGGGCAACGACGGCTTCGAGTGCAACAGCGGACGGCTCAACCTCGACTTCCGGCCGTTGCGGTTCCTCTCGGTCCACCTTGGCGGCTATCACGTGCACGCGCATCGCGACCTGGTGACCGGTGAGCCGTTCGAGGATCTCCTCCGTTTTCACCCCGACGTCGACCTGGGCGCCCCGGGGTTGAACGGCGAGCCCTATCGGATCCAACCGGCCGCGCCGTTCGCGTCGCAGCGCAACCCGCTCTACTGGCAGGTGGTCAACGACGACTGGGAGAAGCGCGAGCGGACGCTGGGGACCGCGGCGGTGCGTCTAACCCCGTCGACCAAGCTGTCTTTGACCGCCGACATCGGTTACGACCGCTCTCAGCGCCGGATCGAGGAGTACCGCGCGAAGGGGACACCGCTCACCGAGAGCGTGGACGGTGACGACCCCGACGTCGAAGGTGGGATCCGGGGGCGCTATCGGGTCTTCAACGCGAGGAACAGGTATTACACCGCGTCGTTCACCGCCGCATACCTAGATTCGTTCGGCCCGTTGACCGCGCGCGCCTTCTATCGCGGGGCCATGGAACGGGAGCGGTGGTCGCGGAAGGACGAGGTCGGCCTGGATCTGGAACGGAGGGATCTGAGCACGGCGGCCGACCGGCGGAGCACGGAGGAGTGGCCGGTCCAGTCCCGGGCCAGCTCGAACATCGTCGGGACGGTGCTCGACCTCTCCGATCGGTACATCGCCGACGTGATGGTTCGGTGGGAGGGAGTCAGGTTGCCCGGCATGGACGATCTTGACCACGCCAGGTACTATCGTGTCGCCGCGAATTGGAGGATCTCGGAGGAGCCCTGGTTCCGCGTCCCCGGGGTGAGCGAGTTCCAGCTCCGCTTCGCGCGCGGCACCGCGGGGAGTTACCC
>Ga0180216_1001698_pt1 | contig 19211 bp, 15 predicted proteins | sample eDN3rd37CBELigMG_FD_128879 | JGI IMG/M metagenome (GOLD analysis project Ga0180216, IMG submission 128879) | Enriched Miracle-Growth compost microbial communities from Emeryville, California, USA - eDNA 3rd pass 37_C BE-Lig MG (version 2)... ...
CGAGATCGACGAGCTCTTCGGCCTGGAGACGGATTGCGAGATCACGCTGGAGGCGAATCCGGGCGCCGTCGACGCGGAGCGCTTCGAGGCCCTCTTCGACGCCGGGGTCAACCGCCTCTCGATCGGGATCCAGAGCTTCTCCGCGCCCGTGCTCGCGGGCCTCGGCCGGCGCCACGGTCCCGAGGAAGCCGTGCGCGCGGTGGAGACGGCGCGCCGGGCGGGGTTTCGGAACGTCTCGGTGGACCTCATCTTCGGAGGGCCCCACCAGGACGTGGCCGGGGCGGTGGAGGACGCTCGGCGAGCCGTCTCGCTCGGCCCCGAGCACGTCTCCTGCTACGGGCTCACCCTGGAGAACCTGGCGGAGGACGTGCGCATGGCCAAGGACGTTCGGCGTGGTCGCCTGAAGGTGGCGGACGACGACCTCCAGGTGGAGATGGGCGAGCGGGTCCGCGAGGTCCTCCGACGCGCGGGCTATCGGCGCTACGAGATCTCGAACTACGCGCGGCCGGGCTTCGAGTCGCGGCACAACACCCTCTACTGGGTCGGCCACGAGTGGGTGGCCGCGGGCTGCGGCGCCCACGGATTCCGCCGCCTCGAAGACGGCCGAGGGCTGCGCTACGCCAATCCCCGCAAGCCCGACGCCTACCTCTCCGCGGTGGAGGCGGGCGCCGCATCCGAGGTCGAACGCGAGATCGTCTCCCCCTCCACGCTCTTCGAGGAGCGGATCTTCCTGGGCCTCCGCCTCGCCCGCGGACTGGATCTCCGCGCCGCGGCCCAGGAGACCATCGGCGAGGTGCCGACGAAGACCTGGGAGGCCGTCGCGCGCCTCGAGGAGTCGGGGCTAGTCGTTCGGCGCGGGGATCTCGTCGCCTGCACCGACCGGGGCCTCGATTTCCATTCCGAGGTCGCCCTCCGCCTCCTCCCCTGAGGGTCCCGGGCGGAGGACGAGATCCTCGGAGAGGCTGCGGTCGATCGCGGTCAGCCAGGCCGCGAACTCCGGATACGCGTGGGGGAGGACGCGCCCCCGGTGGATCTCGAGCACGTCGCGGATGGCGAGGGTGCCATCCCTCTCCCCCACCGTACGCCGGAACGAGCCATGGCTCGACAGCTCCCGCGCGGCCGCCGGCGAACGCTCGATCGTCCATCCCGGGGGCAGGACGATCTCGGCGTCCACGCGGAGGCGCTCCTCCCGACCGAGCAGGAGCGGGGTCCTTCGCTCGGCGCCGGTGAGGTAGCGCCGCGCGAGGTGCATGCGCAGGAACTCGAGCTCCAGGAGCGCGCGACCGTCGCCGATGGGCCGCACCGCGCTCTCGTGGCGGAAGGCGTACCGGACGAAGGCCTCCTCTCCCTCCGTCCGGACCTCGACGTCGACGAGTTCCGCGCCGAAGAGTTCCCGCGCGAGGGCCGACTCGACCACCTGCTCGAGCCGCTCGCGATCCAGCCGCTCGAAGGCATGGCGGGCGTGCGCGGCCGCGAAGCCCTCGAAGGCCTCGGTGACCTCTCCCTCGATGCTCCCGTCGTCGTGGATGCGGAGGCGATAGTCGAGGACGCGGCCGGTCTTCACCTCGAGCGGCGAGACGGTGGGGACGCATGCGTCGGCTCCCGGGCCCGACCCCAGCACGTAGCCCGGCACGCCCTGCGCCTCGGGGGAGACGGCTCCCAGCGGGGCGTGGCGCACCGAGGGGTCGAGCCAGAGCCAGCCGCCCGTGGGATCGGGCCGCGCCACGAGGACGAGCTTCGAGAGCTGCGAGGGCGCGGGGAAGCGATGGGGGTTGGGATTCCGGTCGTAGGGGCGCAGCGAGACCCAGGCGTTCTCGATGCCCAGCGCGTCGAGCGCCGCCTTGAGGAGGACGGCCCGGTTCCCCCTCTTGCGGGCGAGGACGTGGGAGGCCCGCTCCTCGAAGGAGCCGTCGCCCTCGATCTCCTCCATCAGCCGCCGCCAGAGCCGCTCGACCTTCTCGGTCGGCGTCCCGAGGCCGGCGGCCCGCTTCGCCCAGCGTTCGACCTCCCGGTCGCGCCAGGCGGCGCCGAGCAGGCGATCGGCGAGGTGGCACGCCCAGTCCCGCTCGCCTGCGCCGCTGCCGACCTGCACCCAGGGAACGACCTCGGCCATGGAGACGGCGTGGGGCTCCGGGACGAAGGCGGGAAGGTCGCGGCCGTGCGCCACGAAGAGGAGATGGGTGCCCTCGTCGACGATCTCCCCCCGCGGCGGCTGCTGGTGGGCGTCCACCTCCAGCCCCATCCCCTTCTCCACGCGGACGACGAAGATCGAGTCGACGATCGGCAGGTCGCGGCTGGCGAAGAAGAAGCGCGGGGTCGCCCATCCCTCCAGGGAGGGAGGCCGTTTCCCCTGCGTGCGCAGGTACTGGTACTCCACGTAATCGCCCACCTCGAGGCCCGGGAAGGAGATCGAATCCTTCGCCGCGATGAACTCGGGGTGGAGGACGGTGCCGTCGGCCTTGATCGTCCGGAGTTCGAGCACCTCGGCGTCCCCCGGAACGTTCACCTCGCCGAGGAGGTCGATGCCCCGCTTGTCGAGGATCTTCGCCAGGACGTGGGTGCGCTCGACGGAGGAGCCGTCCGCATGGACCTCGACGCCCACGAAGTCCACGAGGATCACGCCCGGTGCGTCGTAGCGCTTCCCTCTCGTCTCGAAGGCGCGGATGGCCTCGAAGGTCTCGGGATCGCGTTCGGCGAGGATCTCCCGCCGGCGCTCGAAGGCCTCCGCGCGGAGGGCCCCGAGATCGCTCCCGTCGAGTTCGAGTGCGCGCAGACGGGCTTCCCGCGCGAGGTCCTCCCGGCCCGCCGCGACCAGGTATTGCGCCCGGGTCCGGGGGAGGCTCGCCGCCCGGGGCCACCTGGCCTCCGTCGCCTCGAGGATCTCCGCCGCACGCACGGAGGCCCCGGCGGCGTGCTCGAGTTCGGCGAGGAGGAATCCGGTCTCCATCGCATCGGGCGCGAGCACCGCGCGGGCCTCGGCGACTCTTCGCGCGCGACGGAGGTCGCCGGCATCCCGGGCCCATCCCAGCGCCCGGGTCCTCCCTCCGGGGCAGGTCTCGCCCTCCGCGGCGAGGCGTTCGCGGCCCTCCGCGTCCCGCGCCCGCGATGCCGCCGTCCAGGCGAGGGCGAGGACGTCGCAGCGGTCCGGCGCGCGGGCGTGGAGCTCGCCCGCCGCCGCGCGGAAGAGGCCGTCGAAGCCGCGGTCTCGGAAGAAGCGAGCGCGCTCGACGGCCACGGCGAGGCTCGATGGCGCCGCTTCCTCGGCGCGCGCGAGCACTTCCTCGGCCTCGGGCCAGCGGCCCTCCCTCCGGTGCAGGGCCGCGAGTTCGAGGAGCGCCGCAAGGTTCTCCTCGCCCTCGGCGGCGCGCGCGAGATCGGAGGCCGCGCGCTCGCGGCGGATCCGCTCGGGAAGGCTCGGGTCGGAGAGCTGGATGCGCGCGCGTCTCCAGAGGAGCGCCCCCGATGTCGGAAGCTCGGCCATCGCCGCCTCGACCGCCAACCGGGCGGCTTCCGGATCCCGGCCGGCGTGCAGCCTCCCCAGGGCCCAGCTCGCCAGGATTCCCACGCCGTCGAGGTCGCTCCCCATCGGCGGGGCCGGGAGGATACGAGCGCCCCGCCGCGAGGCGCGATCCCCCGGCGCGGCCCCCCGGAAGACAAGGGACGAAGGCGATCCGTCGGCGGGCGCGAGCTCGACCGTCACCCGACCCGCCCCGCCGCCGCGCCCCAGGCGCAGGGCGAGAAGGTGGTCCCCGGCGTCCAATTCGACCCTGGACGATCGGAGGGTGGGCTCGGGGCCGCCGAAGCCCCGGCGCTCGATCACCGGCGTGCCGTCGAGGAAGAGCGAGACGCTCGTCGTGCGATCCGTCGTGGCGCGGACGAGGTAGGTTCCCCGGCGTGGCACGGTCACGACCGTGAGCGCGTAGTAGACGTCCCCCTCGCGCGGGAAGTCGGCGAGCGTGATCTCCCCCGTCGGGAAGCGGAGGGTGGAGCCGGCCGCCTCGATCGGCCCGGATTCGAGGGCCGGCCGACGAAGCTCGAGTTCGAGGTAGGCGTGGGGGCTGAGCGGGCCGACCACCGTCGCCTCGCTCACGCGGCCGGCGCGTGCGGCCCAGACCAGGGCGGCCTCGGGATCCCGACGCTTCTCGATGTCGACGAGCGACGCGCGCATCTCGGCGGCGACCTCTCCCGACGCCTCGCCGTCCTCGAGGACGGCGGCGAACCGCTCGACGATCTCCCGGTCGAGCGCCCGGGAGGTGCCGGCCAGCGAGCGCAGCCTCCGCGCGGCGATCTCGGCGAGCGGGCCCCGGGCATCTCCTTCCAGGAGCGCCAGGAGGTGGCCCGCCTCGGCCTCGGGCTCGGCCGCGCGGGCCTCGAGCTCGGCGAGGGCGAGACGAGCCCAGGGGTGGCGTTCGTCGTCGTCGATCGCGAGCGTCGCCCGCTGGCGAGCGAGCGCCCCGTCGCCTTCGACGAGCCAGGCGTGCCACGCGGCCAGGGCGAGCTCGTCCGCACCGTCGGCTCCCCGCTCCACCGCGGCCACGGCGCGATCGAGGGGCTCGAGCGGCGAGCGCAGCCCCTTCGGGCCGCAGCCCACTGCCAGGACGAGGAGGGAGACGACGACGAGCGCGAGTCGAGGACGCATCATGGGAGGCAGGGGACGATAACCGGAAAGCCGCGAGCCGTCTCCCCTGGAAACCGCCCGGAGGCCGAGCCCTTCCCGCGAAGCCCGGGATCAGTCCCCGGGCGAAGCGAGCGGGAAGGTGGCGAGGGGCGTGTAGCGGGAACCGCCCCGCCCGAGTTCGCTCCGGTACAGGACGACCTCCCGCACGACGAAGCTTCCGAAATCGAGGGAGGCGAGGAGGGCCTGGGCATCGACCAGGGCGCGGCTCCCCCGCGGATCGCGCGAGCGCGCCAGGGTGAGGTGGGGATGGTAGGGACGGTCCTCGCGGTGGCCGATCGCGCCCAACTCGCGAACGATGGCGGCCTGCAGGCTCGACAGCGCCTCCCCGCCCTCGATGCCCAGCCAGAGGACCCGGGCTCTCGCGCCTCGGCCGAAGACGCCCGCGCCCCGCACTCGGATCGGGAAAGGAGCCCTTCCCGCGGAGGCCGCGGCGAGGGCGGCGCGGACCTCGTCGAGGGTCTCGCCCGGGAGGTGGCCGAGGAAGGAGAGCGTGAGGTGCAGCGATTCGGTGCGGCTCCACCTCTCGTCGGGCGCCACGGCGCGGACGCTTTCCAGCGCCCGCCCGAGAGCCGCCCCGATCTCGGGGGGAGGATCGAGGGCGACGAAGAGCCGGAGCCGGTCCGCCATGCCGGGCCTTATTTCTTCCCCTTGCGGGCGGCGGTCCGGGTTCCGGCCACCTTCGGCTTTCGCTTCTTGGCGACCCATCCCTCCTTCACGATCTGGGCCGGGCGAGAGAGCGCGAGGGCGCCGGCGGGGACGTCGGAGACCACCGTCGTCCCCGCGCCGACGTAGGCGCCGTCCCCCACGGTCACCGGCGCGACGAGCTGCGTGTCGCTGCCGATGAAGACGTCGCGCCCCAGCACCGTGCGGAGCTTGTTCTGCCCGTCGTAATTGCAGGTGATGGTCCCGGCGCCGACGTTGGTGTTCTCCCCGATCGTGGCGTCACCGAGGTAGGTGAGGTGGTTCGCCTTGGCACCCCGGGCCATGGTCGTGTTCTTCGTCTCCACGAAGTTCCCGATCCGCACCTCCTCGCCGAGCACCGTCTGCGGCCGGAGGCGGGCGAAGGGGCCGACCGTCGCGCGATCGCCGACCTGGGAGGATTCGAGCACGCAGTAGGGTCGCAGGACGACATCCTCTCCGATCCGACTCGAATCGATCACGGAGCCGAAGCCGATCACCGAGCCGCGGCCGATCCGGCTCTTGCCCGTGATGCGCACGTTCGGCTCGATCACCGCGTCGCGCTCGATGCGAACCTCCTCCTCGATCCAGGCCGTCTCCGGATCGACGAGGGTGACCCCCGAGCGCATGAGCTCCAGGTTCTTCCTTCGGCGGAGGATGCGCTCGGCCCACGCCAGCTCGGCGCGGTCGTTGACGCCCGAGACCTCCTCCGCGGAAACCTCCACCGCCACCGCCGGCTTGCCCTCCCGATGCGCGAGTTCCACGAGATCGGTGAGGTAGTACTCGCCCTGGGCGTTCGTCGCCTCGATGCCGCGGAGCGCCCGGAAGAGGAAGGCGGCGTCGCAATCGTAGATGCCGCCGTTGCACTCGCCGATGCGAAGCTCCTCGGCCGTGCCGTCCTTCTGCTCGACGATCCGGAGGACCACGCCCTTCTCGTCACGCACCACCCTTCCGTATCCGGTGGGATCCTCCGGCCGCATGGTGAGGAAGGCCACGTGGCTCGAACCGCCGCGCTTCACCAGGCGCTCCAGGGAGGAGGCGAGGAGGAGGGGAACGTCTCCGCAGAGGATCGTGACGCGTCCGCTGAACTTCGCGAGCGCGCGCTTCGCGCACTGGACCGCATGCGCGGTGCCGAGTTGCTCCTTCTGCTCGACGAAACGGAGGGGAGCCTCGGGGAAGCGATCCGTGAGTTCCGCCCGCACCCGATCCCCCCCGTGGCCGATCACGACCACGATGGGATCGCAGCCGAGCGCGATGGCTCGTTCGATGGGATAGGCGACCAGGGGTTTACCCAGAATGGGAAAGAGGACCTTCGGTCGGTCGCTCTTCATACGAGTTCCCTTGCCCGCGGCAAGGACGATTGCGGCTCTCGCGGATTTCATGGCAGGAGGGTAGAGAGCGACGACTTCCACGTCAATCCGCCTAAGGCTTGGGGAGGGAGGGGGGAATCTGATAAAGAGTCTGCACCATTTCTTCCGGGAGGTTTCATGGAGAACGATGGAGCCATTCGGGTGGCGATCGTCGAGGACGATCCCGCGCAGCTCGCCCTCGCGTCGAAAACCCTCGCCTCCGCTGGGATGGAAGTGATCGGCGCCTGGGACACGGGCCGCGCGGCCCTCGCTGGTCTCGCCCAGGGTGGGGTCGACGTCGTGGTGGTCGATCTCCAGCTACCGGATCTCCCCGGAGCGGAGCTCACCCGCGAGATCGCTCGGATGGATCCCGCCCCGGCCATCGTCGTCCTCACCGCCCACGGCGAGCGCGCAACCGCTTTGCAGGCCCTGCAGGCGGGCGCCAGCGGCTACCTCCTCAAGGGTTGCCCCGACGAGCTCCCCAAGGCGGTGCAAGTCGCGGCATCGGGGGGCTCCCACATCGCGCCGGCGATCGCCCGCTATCTCCTCGACGAGATCCGCGGGCTCAAGGAGGCACCCCCGCCGGGCGACCACGGCGATGTACGAAACGATCTCACGAAACGTGAGACAGAGGTCCTGTCTCTCCTCGCGAAGGGCCTCACCTACGAGGACGCCGCGCGCGTCCTCGGCATCAGTCTCGGCACGATCCAGAGCCACGTGAAGAGCCTGTATCGGAAGCTCGAGGTGTCTTCGAAGGCGGAGGCGGCGGCCGAGGCGGTCCGTCGCGGCCTCGACTGAGCGCGCATGCGAGCATTTTTTAGTTTTGCGCTTTTTCTGTTTTTCACCCTTTCCGCTTCGGCGTTGCCCGCGGCGGGGACGGGGGGGATGGTCGCGTCCGCTCACCCGGAAGCGACCATGGCCGGCGTCTCCATGCTGCGCCAGGGCGGGAACGCCGCCGACGCGGCGGTGGCGACGGCCTTCGCCCTCGCGGTCGCGGAGCCCTACGCCTCGGGGATCGGGGGCGGCGGCTTCGCCCTCGTGCGGATGGGCAAGGAACTCGTCTTCCTCGATTTTCGCGAGGTTGCCCCAGCCGCCGCAACGCGGGAGATGTACCTCCGCGACGGCCAGGCCGTCCGGGAGCTCTCCACCGACGGCCCCCTGGCCGTGGCGGTTCCCGGCGCGGTCGCCGGCTACCTGGAGCTGCACGCGCGCTGGGGAAGGCTTCCCCGGGCCAAGGTCCTCGAGCCCGCCATCCGGCTGGCGCGGGAGGGCGTGGTCATCGACGAGCGCTATCGGGGCTACGCCCGCCACCGGGCACCCCTCCTTCGAAAAGATCCCGACGCCGCGAAGATCTTCCTCCACGAGGACGAGGTCCCTCCGCTGGGATGGAAACTGAGACAACCGGAGCTTGCCCGCACGCTCGAAGCCCTGGCGGAGTCCGGTCCCTCCCCCTTTTATTCGGGGAAGATCGCACAGGCGATCGTCTCCGACCTCTCGAGCCGGGGAGGCCTGATCACGGAGAAGGATCTGGCCGAGTACCGGGTCCGGGAGCGTGAGCCTCTCGTCGGCACCTACCTCGGCCACGCCGTGGCCACGGCGCCTCCGCCCTCCGCCGGCGGCGTGGTCGTCCTCTCGGTGCTCAACGCGCTCGAGACGCTCCCGCCGGATCTTCCCTGGCGGGATCCCCTCGCCCTCCACCTCTACATCGAGGCCTCCAAACGCGCCTTCGCGGACCGGAGGATCCTGGGCGACCCCGAATTCGTCGACGCGCCCGTCGACCTCCTGATCTCGAAGGAGCGGGCCCGCGCCTGGGTGGAGGAGATCGGCTTCGACGCCACGCCGGCCGACGCGATCCGCACGCCCGGTCTGGAGGCGAGGCCCGCCGAGCCGCTGCGCGAGGGCGCCCACACCAGCCACCTCTCGGTGGTCGACCGGGAGGGGAACGCGATCGCGCTCACCACGACCATCAACACCCCCTTCGGAGCGGGGATCGTCGCGCGGGGGACCGGCGTCCTCCTCAACAACGAGATGGACGATTTCGCGGCGGCACCCGGTGTGCCCAACGCCTACGGCATCGTGGGCTCGGAGGCCAACGCCATCGCGCCGGGGAAGGTGCCCCTCTCCTCCATGTCTCCGACCATCGTCTTCGCCGGCCCCACCCCCGACACTCCGGTCCGCCTGGTCGTGGGCTCGCCGGGGGGCTCGCGGATCCCCACCACCGTCGTCCAGATCGTCTACAACCATTTGGCGCACGGCGCGCCGGTGGACGTGGCCATCGCCCAGGGGAGGATCCACCAGCAGCACCTCCCCGAAGCGGTTTTCGTCGAGCCCATGGCCCTGGACGCCGCCACGGCAGGCCTCCTCCTCCTGCGAGGGCATCGCCTCGTCGAATCGGGGACCTGGAGCAACGCCACCGCGATCGCCGTCGATCCGGATACGGGGGTGCGTACCGGCGCGGCCGACCCGCGCGGCGTGGGCACCGCGATGGCCGAGTGAGGCCTCGGCCCCGAGCTGCCGTCCTGCGATCGATGCGGTAGCTTGATGGGAATGAAGGCCCCGCCGCCCATCTTCGACGCGCAGATCCGCGTCGGTCCCCTCACCGACCAGGACCTCGACGACCTCCGCTTCTTCGGGGTGGCCGGAGCGGTGGCGATCGCCGGCGACGACGCGCCCGAGGGCACCGCGCAGGACCTGCTCGGCTACCTGGAAACCATGCTGGTGCAGGGAAGCCGAAGGCTCCGGCGCGCCGGCATCGCCCCCTACTTCGCCATCGGCGTCCACCCCAAGCGGATCCCGGAGCGGGGCTTCGAAGAGGTCCTGGCCAACTTTCCCGAGCTCACCCGACGCGCCCGCGTGGTCGCGATCGGGACCATCGGCCTCTTCGAAGGCGGCGAGGAGGAAGAGGAGGTCGTCTCCCGGCAGCTCGAGATGGCGAGCACCCTCGACCTCCCGGTGATCGTCTCACTCGTCCGGCGGGACCTCCGCCTCGTGCGGCGCGTGCTCGCCCTGCTGCGCGAGCGCGAGTTCCCGCCCGAACGCGTCCTCGTCACCGGCGTGGACGGCGAGACCCTCCGCCTCGTCCGGAGCTGCGGGCATCTCGCGGGCCTCCTCGTGCACCCCACGAGCTCGAGCCCGGAGCAGGCCGTTCGCCTCATCCGAAGCCATGGGAGTCGGGGGATCGTCCTCGCCTCCAACCTGGGCGAGGGCCCGGGCGATCTCCTCGGCGTCCCGCGGACCCTCCACCTCCTCGAGCGCGGGCGGATCTCCCGGGAGATCGCCCGCCGCGTTGCGGGAGAAAACGCCCTCGAATTCTTCGGGATCGATCCGGATGCGATCGCGAGACCGAGCGATCAGCCGCGTTCGAGGTAGCGTTCGGCGTCGAGGGCGGCCATGCAGCCGGTGCCCGCGGCCGTGATGGCCTGCCGATACACCGGGTCCATGACGTCGCCGCAGGCGAAGATGCCCGGGACGCTCGTCTTCGTGGAGCCCGGCTCGACCCGGATGTATCCATTTTCGTCCATGTCGAGCTGCCCCTTGAAGATCTTCGTGTTCGGCTCGTGTCCGATGGCCACGAAGAAGCCGGTGCAGTTCAGGACCGCCTCATCGCCGCTGTGGAGGTTCTTCACCCTCACGCCGGTGACTCCGGACTCGTCCCCCAGGATCTCCGTGACGACGCTGTTCCAGAGGAAGGAGATCTTGGGATTGGACTTCGCCTTGTCCTGCATGATCTTGGAGGCGCGCAGCGTGTCCCGACGGTGGATCACCGTGACGCGCGAGGCGAACTTGGTGAGGAAGAGCGCCTCCTCCATGGCCGTGTCGCCGCCGCCCACCACCACGACCTCCTGGTCCCGGTAGAAGAAGCCGTCGCAGGTGGCGCAGGCGGACACGCCCTTGCCCCAGTGCTCCTTCTCCCCGGGGACGCCGAGCCACCTGGCGGAAGCCCCCGTGGCGATGATGACGGCCTGCGCCTGGATGCACTCCCTCCCCTCGTCGATCTCGACGAGGAAGGGGCGCCGGCTCGTGTCGATCGAGGTGACGAGGCCCTCCCGGAACTCGGTCCCGAAGCGCTCCGCCTGCCGCCGGAAGAGCTCCATCATCTCCGGCCCGAGGACGCCGTCCGGAAAGCCGGGGTAGTTCTCCACCTCCGCGGTGATGGTGAGCTGCCCGCCCGGCTGCGGTCCGGAGACGAGGATGGGTTCGAGGTCGGCTCGCGCCGCATAGATGGCCGCCGTGTACCCGGCGGGTCCCGAACCCACGATCACCAGCTTCGCATCCCGATCTGCCATCGATCTCATTCCTCCGAAGGCCGCGGAGCCTACCACAGGCTGCCTCGTCCAAAGATGCTCTTTCCGGCCCCGAGTTGCGGCCGGGGGAGGCCCGTGCCGTGGGCCGGGGCCCGATTCCCCGCCGGACGGCGTGGGGAGCTCCAGCCTCCAAAGCCTGGAATTTCCACGTCTTTCGCAATCCCAACCGGACTTCGGCCCTGGCATTCGGGCTGCAATTCCGGCGGGGCATGGAAACCACGTCTCTCGGTCTACCCACGGAAATGCGACCGCGCGAACGGCTGCTGGCCTACGGCGCGGAGAACCTCTCGGAGTCCGAACTCCTCGCGGTCGTCCTCGGGACGGTGGGGCCCACGCCCGCGTTCGTGGCCGCCACCGAGCTGCTCGCCCGCTTCGGCGGCCTGCCGGAGCTCGCCCGCTGCGCCACCTCGGAGCTGCGGCGACACGTCGGGCCCGTCCGGGCCGCGCGGATCCAGGCGGCGCTCGAACTCGGCCGCAGGGCCCTCGTTCCGCGGGCGAGGTTGCACACGATCGAGACCCCGCTGGACGTCTACCGCTACGCCCGGCCGCGGATGGCCCACCTCACCCGCGAGGTCTTCCACGTCCTCCTCCTCGACACCCGCCATCGGCTGATCGCAGACCGGCGCGTGGCGGAGGGCGGGTTGGCGGCCTGCGCCATCGCACCGCGGGACGTCTTCGAGCCGGCCATCCGAGAGGCGGCCCCCGCCCTGATCTTCGTCCACAACCACCCCAGCGGCGATCCGACGCCCTCGCGGGACGACGTGGCCCTCACCGAGCGCCTCGGCCACGCGGCCAGGCTGCTCGGCCTCTCGCTCGTCGATCACGTGGTCGTCGCCGACGGTGGCTACACCAGCCTGGCGGAGATGGGGAAGCTATGAGAGACGCCCTCGCCTTCCTCTTCGCCACGCTCCTCCTCGTCGGCGCCCCCGCGCTCCTCCTGGTCGAGGAACTCCGGGACCCCACCTGCGCGACCGAACCGGCGCCCGAGGCCGAAGCCCCCTTCCGCTCGCTCGCCGTCGAGGGTCATCGGATCGCCCGCTGCCTCGCGCCCTCCGCGGACGACGGCATGGCCTTCGTCGCCGCCGGCCCGCGGGTCGAGGGCGCACTTCCCGATCGCACGTGGTAGAAGGCCCCCCGATGGTTTCTTCCTCGGGCCTGAGAGATGCGCTCTCGCAGCACTTCGGCTTCTCCGGTTTTCGGCCCGGTCAGGAGGCGATCGTCCGCTCCGTCCTCGAGGGGCGGAACACCGTGGCGGTGATGCCCACGGGTGCCGGCAAGAGCCTCTGCTACCAGCTCCCCGCGATGCTCCTCCCCGGGACCTGCCTGGTAGTCAGCCCTCTCGTCGCCCTGATGAAGGACCAGGTGGACGCGCTCTCGGCGAAGGGGATCCCCGCGACCTTCGTGAACTCCTCCATCGGCGAGGCGGAGCGGGCCGAGCGCATCCAGAAGCTGCGGGAGGGGGCGTACAAGCTCGTCTACGTGGCTCCGGAGCGCTTCCGCTCCCCCCAATTCCTCCGCGCCATCCAGGGGACGTCCATCTCCCTCTACGCGGTGGACGAGGCCCACTGCATCTCCCAATGGGGGCACGACTTTCGGCCCGATTACATGCAGCTCGGGAAGGTGCGGCGCGCCCTCCTCCCCCCGAGGACGCTCGCGCTCACCGCCACGGCCACGCCCGAGGTGCGCGCCGACATCGTCCGCGTGCTCCGCATGAAGGACCCCCGCATCTTCGTGGCGGGCTTCGACCGCCCGAATCTCTTCTTCCAGGCGGTGGAGGTGGAGGACGAGCGGGAGAAGTTCCGGGAGGTCCTGCGCGCCTGTCGCCTCGGAGGGGGCGTGGTCTACTGCGCGACGAGGCGCGACGTCGAGCGCGTGGCTTCCCGCCTCGCCGAGGCGGGCGTCTTCGCCCTCGCCTACCACGCCGGCATGTCCGAGGAGGGGAGGCGGAGGATCCAGGACGCCTTCATGGCGGAGGAAGATGCGGTGGTCTGCGCCACGAACGCCTTCGGGATGGGCGTGGACAAGCCCTCGATCCGCTTCGTGGCCCACTGGTCCCTGCCGCGCTCCATCGAGGCTTATTACCAGGAGGCCGGGCGCGCCGGCCGGGACGGCAAGCCCGCGCTCGCCCTCCTCCTCTACCGGGAGTCGGACGTCCGGCTCCAACAGCGGATGATCTACGGGAGCCACCCCTCCCGCGAGCTCCTGCACAAGCTTTGGAAGAGCCTCCTCCGGCACGGCTCCGGCCCCATCTCCGCCTCCCCCAAGGAGCTCGCGGACGGCGTGGGTTCGCCCTACGAGGTGGCCTCGGCGCTGAAGCACCTCGAAAAGGCCGGCCGGCTCGGACGCGGCCCCGGCGGATACGTGCTCCTGCGCGCGGACGAGCCCCTCGGCGACGAGGTGGAGGCGATCGCCGCGCGGCGGCGCCACGAGCTCTCGATGCTCGACGAGATGGTCCGCTACGTCCACCGCGGCACCTGCCGACGCGCCCACCTCCTCACCTACTTCGGCGAAGGGAGCGAGGAGGAGTGCGAGGGCTGCGACGTCTGCGTCGGGCGGCCCTGGGCGGCGCTCTGCGCCTAAGACCCCGTCGCGGTCGACGAGCCGCCGTAGGTCGGGTCACGCGAAGACGGACGGGGATCAGTTCGTGCGCGCGACGTAGCGGCGGGCCTCCTGCGCCCCGGGCCCCCGCGGCGCGAGGTCGAGGTAGCGCCGGTACACCTCCACCGCCTCCTCCACCGACGCCTCCGAATCCCGCAGATGCCTGGCGCGGGCCAGGACGGCGGAGGGGAGGTGGGGTGCCAACTCACCGATTCGCTCGTGTTGAGCGGCGGCGGTGGCGGAATCCCCCAGGGCGTCCGATGCCTCGGCGAAGACCACCGCGGCCAGGGGAAGATCGGCGACGAGTCCGAGCGCATGCCTCGCCTCGGCGCGGGCCGAAGTGGCGAAGCCCTTGCCCTGCGCGAGCAGCGCCTCGCCCAGGGCCGCGTGGGCCCAGGCGCGTTCCACGGGGGTGTGATCGGCCGATTCGAGGAAGGCCTGAAGGTCCCGGGTGGCGGTGACGGCCCGCCCCCCGGCGGTCAGCGCCCGGGCCATGCCGATGCGGGCGAAACTCCACTTCCTCCACGCGCTTCCCGCGCGCCCGAAGGCCGTGGAGGCCCCCTTCACGTCACCGAGTTCGAGTCGGAGATTTCCGAGCTCCCACCAGATGCGCCCGTCGGTGGGACGAAGGCCGGCGGCCTGGGCGAGGAGGCGCTCGGCTGCGGCGAGGCTGCCCTTCTCGAGGTGGATGCGCGCGCGTACGAGGCGCGGGAACGGATCGTCGCCCGCCGCCTGCAACGCGGACTCCGCCATCTGCTCCGCCTTCTCCCGATTCCCCCTCCGCCACTCGACCCAGGCGAGGCCCGCTCGCGCCTCCACGCTCTCGGGCCACTGCCGGGAAAGGCGCTCCCAGGCCTCCCTTGCCCCCTCGGGATCGCCCATCTCCAGGCGGAGCGTGGCCAGGGCGGCGCGGGCACGGGCGTGGTCGGGATTCCTCTCCAAGGCATCGGACATGGCGCGGGCGGCCGCCTCCAGATCCCCCCTCCGCCAGGCGAAGGTTCCGCTCGTGTACCAGAGGTTCGCCGCGTGGGGATCGCGCTCCATCGCTCGGCTCAGGATCCGGTGGGCGTGCTCGGGCTCTCCCCGATCCCAGAGGGCCTCGGCATAGGCGAGGGCCCCCGAGGTGCGTGCCCGCTCGCCCGTTCCGTAGCGTTCGAGGGTGGGAAGCGCGCGCTTCCGCGCCCCTTCGCGCCAGTCGATCCAGGCGAGATGGACGATCGCCTCCGCGGGGAGCTTTCCCTCGCGGCGCGCGGACCGGATGAGTTCCCTCGCGCGGCGAAGGTCCCCGAGTTCGAACCAGGCGATTCCCTTCAAGACCCGCAGCTCGCGCTCGCCGGGGGCCGCCGGGACCTCGGTCGCGCGGGCGAATTCGTGCCGTGCCAGGAGGACGCGGACCCAGGCCTCGCGTAGCCGCGGGTCGCTGTCGGCGTCGGCGGTGAATTCCTCGAAGCGCCGGGCGGCGCTCTCGGCGGCTCCGGCCCGGACGAAGGATTGGACGATCGGCACCGCCAGGTCGGCGGGGGGCGGCGTGGGGGCAAGCGCCTCCAGCCGCATCCGGGCCGCCGCGCGATCGCCGAGCGCGAGGTGGAGCTCGGCCTCGACCCAGATCCTCCGGGCGCGGGAGGCGACGGGGACCATGGCCTCGTCGCGGATGCGAGAGAGATCCGCCAGCGCGCCCTGCACGAGCTTGGGCTCGGAGCGCAGGGCCAGGTGCGACTCCGCCGCTCCCAGGAGCGCGTCCACGTGGTCCTCGGCGACCGCGAGGGCGAGGTCGTAGTAGCGGAGCGCCTCGGCGTGCTCCCTCCGCGAGCGGTAGTAGTCGCCGATGCGGACCAGGGTCGGGACGTGGCCCGGCATGGCCCGCATGGCCGCATTGAAGCGGTCGATGGCTTGGGCGGAAGCCCCCCTTCGCAGGAGGATCTCGCCCGCGAGGCTCTGGATGGCGGCCGACGAATCCTCCTCGGCTCGCTTCACGATCGCCTCTTCGACCTCGGCCCGGGCGTCCTCTTCGCGCGTCAGGAGGTAGCGAGCCTCGAGGACGGCCGCGTGCTCGTCGCCCGCCTCGGCGGCCCGGCGGAGGGCCTCTTCGCGGTCGGCGTCGCCGCTGCCGTAATCGATCGCGAGCCGCGCGAGAGCGAGGGCGAGCATGGCCTTCGCCTCCTCCCGCTCCGGGTCCAGGGCCAGGGCGGCGCGGAGGGCCTCGACGCTCGCGGCATAGGCCCCGCGCGTATCCCGGGCGATCCCGTTTCGCGCGGCCTCCACGTAACGCGCGGCCTCGGCCTTTCGATCCTCCTCCCTCTGCCCCTTTCGTTGGGCGAAGTAGATGCCGGCCGAGACCAAGACCAGCGCGACGAGGATCGCGCCACCCCACCGTCGGGAGGGGAGCTCGGGGCCCGGCGGTCCCGAGGAGAGCCGCTCACGGAGTTCCCGCTCGTAGGCCTCCACCGCGGCGACCGGGGCGCGGTCGGAATCGGGAGAAGGGGGCCCTTCCGTCGGCTCTTCGCTGCTGGTACGGTTTTCCCCCATGATCCGCTGGCTCATCCTGGCCTCGCTTCCTCTCCTCGTCGGCTGCGCCGGCCCCTCGGCCAGTCGGGGCGAGAAGCTCGCCGACGCATCCCGAATGCTACACGCCTCGCTCGTGGTTCGGGACTATCGAACCCTGGCCACCTTGCTCGAGGCGCGGCTCCGATCGGCCTTCCTGGCCGACGCCGAGCCCGCGGAGAAGAACCTCTCCATCACGGAGATCGAGCTGCTCTCCATGACGATGTCGGCGGACGGCGAGAGGGCGGAGACGGTGAGCCGCCTCTCCTACTTCGAACTCCCCTCGACCGTCGTCCACACCGAGACGATCCGCGTCCACTGGGTGTACGCGGGCTCGGAGTGGCTCATCGAAGGCGTGGAAGGCGGCCCCCTACCCCTCCCCGCGCCGACTCAGAACGGGATCTCGTCGTCGCCGTCGTCGAACCCGCCCAGCCCCTCGTCACGGTAGGGGTCGGAGGGCGCGCTCTCGCTCGGCCCGTGGGACGACATGGCGCCGTCGCCGCGGCCGCCGAGGAAGACCACCTGGTTGGCCACGATCTCGGTGGTGTAGCGCTTCTGACCGTCGCGGTCCTGCCACTCCCGGGTCTGGAGCCGACCCTCCACGTAGCACTGCCGGCCCTTGCGGAGGTACTCGCCGCAGAGCTCCCCGAGCTTCCCCCAGACCACGATGCGGTGCCACTCGGTGCGCTCCTGGCGCTGGCCGCTCGCGCGGTCGGTCCAGGAATCGGTGGTGGCCATGCGGAAGTTCGCCACCGCCTGGCCGCTGGGCGTGAAGCGGACCTCGGGATCCGCGCCGAGGTTCCCCAACAGAATGACCTTGTTCACACTTGCCATGCTCGACTCCTCGTCTCGAGAACTCGACGGAACCTAACACGAAGGTCCGACACTCGCGCCGGAATGCGACCCGAGGCCCCGAACGCCCGCCCGATCGGTCCTCGCCGCTAGAGATAGAAGCGGTCGGTGATCCCCGCGGTCACGGCCAGGATCGCCGACCAGCCCACCACCCGATCGACCTTTTCGGCCACGCGGTCGGGGCGGGTCCCCAGAAGGCCCGCCGAGGCCGAGCAGGCGTAGACGACGCACCGGCCGGAGGCACGAACCGATTCGAGGAGTTCGGCGGCGGTGGGGTAGCCGGAGGCGAAAGCGTCCTCGGCGGCGTCACGGGTCGCCTCGGGGACCTCGGGATCGTCGAAGCTCGGCTCGCCCAGATCGTCGCGGAGCAGGCGATCGAGCGCCCACCAGAAGAAGAAGAGGTGGACCTCGCGCCCCGCGGCGGCGGCGGCCGCGGCGATGGCCAGCCCCTGGTGGATGCGGTCGTAGCTGCCGCTGTGGAGGAAGATCGCGATGCGGGAATCCGGCTGCATCGCGGGACTCCTAGCCCAAAGAAAAACGCGCCGCCAGTGAAAGGCGGCGCGCTCCGAGAAGGGGCCTCAGCCGATGCCCGCGACCTTGGCCCGCTCCTCCTCCGGCAAGCTCTCGGTCTCCGGGGCCTCGGCCGCTGCGGGAGCTTCCTCCGGGCTCGGAGCCGCGCCCTCGGCCGCCGAGGTTTCGGCCGTCGGGGCCTCGGGGGCCTGAGCCTCGGCCCCCGTGCCTCCGCGACGGCGCGATCGGCGCCGCTTCGGGCGCTCCGGCGCCTTGCGGGCCTCCTCCTGGGCCTCCCGCGGCTTCCAGCCGATCCCCTCGAGTTCGCGCCAGAGTTCGTTCCACTTCGCCTCGAGGGTCGAGAACTTGGCCTTCCAGATCTCGGCCTCGCCCTTGGCCACGAGATAGACGCGGTGGTTCGCCTCCGCCCTGCCGCGGACGCGCTTGAGCTCGTTCGTCGCGGCCTCGGCCTTCTGCCGGGCCTCGGCGGCCTGACGGCGCGCCGCGTCGGCCGCCGCCTCCGCCTCGGTCCGTAGGCGCTGGGCGTCCTCGAGCTTGCGCGCCATCTCCCGGAGTCGGGCGTCCACCCACGCCTCCGGGTCGACGGGCTCGGGGGCCCGCCGCACCTGGGCGGCGCTCTGGCTCAGGCGGCGAAGCTCCTCCTCCAGCCGGGCGTTCTCCGCCCGGAGCAGGCCGAGCTGCTCGTCGATCCGACGCAGCTCCTCCGCGCGGGCCTGGCCGAACTCACGAGCCTTCCTCGCCTCCTCCTGCGCCTCGTGCAGCTTGCGCCTGGCCTCCTGGAGCTTGGACCGATTCTCCTGGAGTTCCTCGGCGCGCTCCCGAGCCGCCTGGACCCGGGCCTCCGCTTCCTTCTTCGCCGCGGCGACCTCGGCCTTGGCCTGCTCGAGCGCGCGCTCCAGGTCCTCGTTGGCCTGGGCCAGCTTGTTGCGGGAGATCCACCCGATCAGCGCAGCGACTCCCGCGACCACTGCAACGACGATCCCGATCGATTCCATCTCGTCCTTCTCTACGCGGCCGTTTCGATCAGCCGTTGGCGTCGGGCTTCATGAAGTAGACCGCCGCCCAATCCGTCGCCTTGGCGCTCTGATCGAAACCGCCGGTCACGAGCACTCCGTTCTTTCCGATGGGCGTGCAGGCGAGGTGCTTGCGCGCCTGCATCGTCCCGGTGGACTCACCGGCCTTGGAGACGGTGATCGACCCGGACGCGAGGCGAACCAGGTCGCCCATGGCCAACGCGCCGATGTTGCGCCTCCATCCGCCGAGGACGAGGGCGCGGCTGTTGTCCAGAGAGACGCCGCACGCCTCCATCACCTCCGCGCTGAGATTCGCCGTCCCCGAGCTCGCCCCGGAGAGCGGCTCGTAGAACTGCACCTCCCGGTGTTCCGCGGTGGGCGTGCCGGCGCCGGGCGATCCCGGAGGCGCGCTGTAGGCGGAGGCCCCGCCGGCGACGACCAGGCGCGGCCCCGCGGCCGAGCCCAGGACCATGGTGGCCGGCATCATCACGGGCGTCTTCAACTGATAGGTCTGCGAGGGCACGATGTAGGTCTTCTGCAGGTTGTCCCACTGGAGGCGGGTGACCAGCGCGGTCAGCTTGCCCTCGCCGTCGATGCCGCCGACGACGACCACCGAGTCGTTGCCCCGACCGGCGTTCGCCGCTCCGTGGAACGCCCGAGCGAAGGC
>Ga0180216_1001699_pt1 | contig 19201 bp, 18 predicted proteins | sample eDN3rd37CBELigMG_FD_128879 | JGI IMG/M metagenome (GOLD analysis project Ga0180216, IMG submission 128879) | Enriched Miracle-Growth compost microbial communities from Emeryville, California, USA - eDNA 3rd pass 37_C BE-Lig MG (version 2)... ...
ATGACCACGCCGCCGCGCGGTTCACTGCGTGGCTCGACGCGGTAGGCGGAAAATATAAACCCGTCCCCTGCTTCAAGAGTGACAACCATCCCCTCGGGCGCGCTGCTCATGCTGCCGTCTCCATCCGTCCGGTCATTTCCTCCCACCCGGATCATGACCCCGGGCGGCCCCTGGCGTTGTTCGCGGCGGGCCGGCTCCGGTCCCGCAGGCCCGGAGCAGGCGTCGCCAGAAATGCAAGCAGGAAGTCCGCGGGCCACGCCACGTCGGGCGCAGTCGGGGCCTGGCTGGTTCATCCGGCCGGTCTGCTTCGCTTTCCGGCCAGACTGGGGCAGATCAGGGGCGCACGGCAACCCGATTCTTGATGCGCCGGCCGGTTTCGCCGCATCCGCGCGGCCTTGCTGCGCGGCGCGGCGCGCGCTGCAGCCCGTGCGGCGGTTTCGGCATGGCTCCGCGTCGCCAGTTGTGCAACACCGGACAGCGGGCGCATCCCGGCGAAGCGCCTGGCCGCGATGCTTCGGCGCGCTGGCGATCATCCGGCGCCGGTTCTTCAGCCGGATGGGGGATCGCGGCTGGACATCATGGGGAGATAAAGATGGATCTGGCGACGCCCACGGCCAGAACGCGCGCGACGACGCCGCGTCTGGGAGTAAACATTGATCACGTGGCCACCGTGCGCAACGCCCGCGGCGGCGGCGCGCCCGATCCCGTCCGCGCCGCCCACCTGGCGGTCGCCGCCGGGGCGGACGGCATTACGGCGCATCTGCGTGAGGACAGGCGCCATATCCGCGACGGCGACATCGCGCGCCTGAAGCAGGAGCTGACGGTCCCGCTCAATTTTGAAGCGGGAGCCACCCGGGAGATGGTGGATATCGCCCTCAAGGTGCAACCGCACGCTGTCTGCCTCGTGCCGGAGCGGCGCGAGGAGCGCACCACGGAAGGGGGGCTCGACATCATCGGCCGCAGGGATGAACTGAAGCCGATGATCAGCGAGCTGTCGGCCGCCGGCATCCGCGTGTCGCTGTTCGTGGAAGCCGATCCGGCGGTCATGCGCATGGCGGCGGAGCTGGGCGCGCCGGTGGTTGAGCTGCACACGGGGGCCTATTGCGACCGCCACGACGCCGGCGCCGTGGAAGCGGCGCGGGCGGAACTGCGCCGTATTGAAATGGCGGCGGCGCTCGGGCGCAATCTCGGCCTCGAAATCCATGCCGGTCACGGCCTCAACTTTGAGTCCGTCGTTCCCGTCGCGCGGATACCTGAGATCGTCGAGTTCAACATCGGCCATTTTCTTGTTGGCGAGGCCATTTTTACCGGCCTTGAAGCCGCCGTGGCCCGCATGCGCGCTGTCATTCTCGCGGCGCGGGCGGAGCAGGGTGCGCCCGGCGCGGGTTGAGAGCGGCCGTTCGCCAGCCAGGTTTTCCCAGCCAGGTTTTCGTAGCCAGGCCTTCGCAGCCGGGGGCATGCCCGCGTCGGGTTGGCGCGGGCGCCGGTCCCCGGATGCGCGCCTTTTCGTCGGGAAGCTTCCGGGCAAATGGCAAGGGCGCCGGCGCGCGCTCTGGGGCGGTCAACGGGAGCGCCTGCGCTGGCCGCGCAACGGCGGCGACGGCGCCGGAAGCTTCACCGTAAAGCGCTGGATTCATTATTTAATAATTCTGTTGTCATGCGCATCACATGGTCGCGCAGGCCCTCTTCGGCAGCGTATTGCCTGGTGACTGACGCTTTTGCAGCGCCAGATAAATAACAGTTCTCAAAAGATTGATACCTGACAAGAATTGAATCAGTTACAAAGGAACTCGTTACTGAAAACGGGTCCGCGCCGCCGCCCGGCGCGGGACGTTTTTGGCCAACTGCGCCATGGCGCATCCAGAACGGGCGGCCAGGCGGTTTGCCTGGTGGCGTCCACACAAGCGCCTCTCCCTGGCAGCCTCTCCCTGAGGGTGACGCCGCGCCACCGTTCGCGGCCAGAAAGGCCAGGAGTGGGGCATGAGGGCCCGCTGGCGGCGGTTTGCGTCTGGGGCGGAGAATGGACCGGTCCCGGCGAACTGTGCGGTGACCGCGAGTGTGCGGCCGGGATGGCCGCTTGCATGGGGGTAGTCCTATGGATGGCGTGAAGAAGTATATCGCAGAGGCATATGGCACGGCGTTGCTTGTTTTCTTCGGCTGCGGCGCGGTTGTGCTCGCCACGGGCACGGGGGCCGGCACGGCGATGAGCCTGCTGGGCATCGCCTTCGCCTTCGGCATCGGCCTGATGGTGGCCGCCTATTCGATTGGCGGTATTTCTGGCTGTCACATCAATCCGGCGGTGACGCTGGGTTTCCTTTGCGCTGGTCGCATCGGCGTCGGCGACGCGGTGGGATATGTCATCGGACAGCTTGTCGGCGGCGTCATTGCCGCGGCCGTGCTGTACGCGATCCTGATGGACAAGGTTGGCGGCTATGACGTCGCCGCGTCCGGCCTTGGCCAGAACGGCTGGGGCGAAGGCTATGGCGCCGGCTATGGCCTCACGGCGGCGGCGCTCGTGGAGGTGCTGATCTCCTTCATCTTCGTCTACCTGATCCTCCAGGTCACGAAGCCGGCCGCGAACGCCGCCATCGCTGGCCTGGTGATCGGGCTCACCCTGTTCGTCATCCATGTTGTCTTCGTCAATGTGACCGGCGTCTCGGTTAATCCGGTCCGCAGCCTCGCCCCGGCGCTGTTCGTGGGCGGCAAGGCGATGTCCCAGGTCTGGCTGTTCATCGTGGCGCCCCTGGTGGGCGGACTGATCGCCGGCGTGATTTCGCGGGCGGGCCAGAACGCGTAAGCGCCGGTCGGGGATACTCCCGGTTTGGTCAGTCCGGCGTTTTCACGGAGGCTCCTGCGCCCGCCCCGTCCGCGGGGCGACGCCGCCGGACTTCCAGTCCTCCGGGCATGGACGGCGCCAGCCTGGCTGGCGCCGTTTGTCTTGGATCTGGCCCGCTTATGCCGTAACTGGCTGGTCAGGATCGGGAGGCCGCAGATCAGGCGTGCGGCGTCACGGCCTGGCGGAACGCCGCCAGGGGAGAGGGCAGGATGATCGTCGGCATTGGCTCGGATCTTTGCGATATCAATCGTATACAAAAGTCCCTGAACCGGTTCGGCGACCGGTTCACCCACCGCGTCTTCACGGAGGGCGAGCGGGTGAAAAGTGATCGCCGCGCCGCGCGGGCGGCGTCGTATGCCCGGCGTTTCGCCGCCAAGGAGGCCTGCTCCAAGGCGCTGGGCACGGGCCTGCGCCTCGGCGTCTTCTGGCGCGACATGGAGGTGGTCAACCTGCCTGGCGGGCGGCCTACCATGCGTCTCACCGGCGGCGCCCTCGCGCGCCTGAACGCGATGATTCCGCCGGGCATGCAGCCGGTGATCCATGTTTCGCTCACCGATGATCCGCCGGTGGCCCAGGCGTTTGTCATCATCGAAGCGCTTCCTGTGGCGCCCCATGGGCAGGGGCTGGCCTGACGCGGGCTTCGCAGGGCTGACAAGGTTAAACGGCGCCTGCGCGGAGATTGGCGCCTGCGCCGGTTTGCGGGGGGGCATGGCCCCGTTCGCGCCGCAATCCGGGGCGATAGAACGGTTGCATACTTTCCGGCTGCCTGCCGGCGACCACCCGGCGCATGTCCTGGAAAGGTCGCAGGAGGGCATGTTCGCTTGCGCCCGGACCTGTACGCCAGTTGCTGCGCGGCCCGCGAGCGCGATTGAGCCGGGCTGCGCCTTGGAGTATCCATGGCGCGCGGCGGGGGCGGGCGCGATCGGCGCGATCGGCTGGTCCCGCGACGCGCATGTTGCGGTTGCGCGACATCTGGTTCCGAAACCGGGGCCCGGCGTCGTGCAACCGCAACATGCCCGAACGCCAGCTTCAGGGCCGGCGCTTCATCTGAAACCCATTTCGCCGGTCAGGCCGTGACCGGCCACGGAAGGCCGGTGCATGGCGCGCACGGATGTTGAAAACCGGGAGAAGCCGTCGAAAGACGGCGGCCTCTACGAAACCGTCAAGGTCATTGTCCAGGCGCTGCTCATCGCGGTCGTCGTGCGCACCCTGCTGTTCCAGCCGTTCAACATTCCCTCGGGCTCGCTGATCCCGACGCTGCTGATCGGCGATTACCTGTTCGTGTCGAAATATTCCTACGGTTATTCGAAATACTCCATTCCGTTCAGCCCGCCGGTGTTCAATGGCCGCATCCTCGCCTCGGAGCCGAAGCGCGGCGACGTGGCGGTGTTCAAGCTGCCAAAGGACAATTCCACCGATTATATCAAGCGCGTCATTGGTCTGCCGGGCGATCGCGTCCAGATGCGCGACGGGCGGCTGTACATCAATGACCAGATGGTCGAGCGCCAGCGCATTGAGGATTACGTCACCTCTGACTCCTGGGGGCGTCAGGTTCCGGTGCCGCAATATATCGAGACGCTGCCGGGCGGCGTGAAGCACCGGGTGATCGAGCGTGACGGCGACAAGGGTTACTGGGACAACACCTATGTCTACACCGTGCCCGCCGGTCATTACTTCATGATGGGCGACAACCGCGACAACTCCACCGACAGCCGTGATGAATCGAGCGTCGGCTATGTGCCGTTCGAGAATTTCATCGGGCGCGCCGAGCTGATTTTCTTCTCGGTGAAGGAGGATTCGGCCGCCTGGCAGTTCTGGAAATGGCCGTGGAGCGTGCGCTGGGATCGCATGTTCACCAGGGTTCGCTGACATGGCCGCGCGCAAACCACCGCTGGCGGCGCTGGAAGCCGCCGTTGGCCACAGCTTCACCGACCGTTCGCTGCTGGAGCGGGCGCTGACCCACGTAAGCGGCGCCGACGATCGCATCGGCTCCTACCAGCGGCTGGAATTCCTGGGCGACCGGGTGCTGGGCCTGGTGGTGGCGGAAATGCTGTTCCGCACGTTCCCGGCGGCGGAGGAGGGCGAGCTGTCGCGCCGCCTCGCCGAGCTGGTGCGTCGCGAAACCTGCACCGAGGTGGCCCGCGCCTGGGATGTGCCGCCGCACCTGCGCCTAGCCGCCGGCGGCGCCTTCCCGCGCGCCCGCCAGAACGTTTCGCTGCTTGCCGATGTGTGCGAGGCGATTGTTGGCGCGGTGTATCTCGATGGCGGCCATGGCGCCGCCGCCGCCGTGGTGCGCGCCGCCTTCGGGCCGCGCATGCACGCGCCGCAGCGGCCGTTGCGCGACGCCAAGACCACCCTGCAGGAGTGGGCCCACGCCCGCGGCCTGCCCAATCCCGGCTACGAGCTGGTGGAAACGACCGGGCCGGACCACGCGCCGGTCTTCACCATTTCCACCCAGGTCCAGGGCTTCGAACCCTGCATCGGCAAGGGCGCCTCCAAGCGCGCCGCCGAGCAGGACGCCGCCGGCCAGTTTCTCGCGCGCGAAGGCGCCGATCCGACGTGAAAAGGCGCCGATCCGACATGAACAAGGGCATACATGACTGACGAAACCACTCCGCCGGCTCCAGGCGCCGGCGACGGCCAGGACGGGGCGCTGCAAACGCGCTGCGGCTTCATTGCCCTGATCGGCGCGCCCAACGCCGGCAAGTCCACCCTGCTCAACGCCCTTGTCGGCGCCAAGGTGTCGATCATCTCCCGCAAGGTGCAGACCACCCGCGTTCTGGTGCGCGGCATCGCCATTCACGGCGACAGCCAGATGATTTTCGTCGACACCCCCGGCATCTTCCGGCCGAAGCGCCGGCTCGACCGGGCCATGGTCACCACGGCCTGGGGCGGCGCCGGCGACGCTGACGTCGTCTGCCTCCTGGTCGACGCCCGCAAGGGCGTGGATGAGGAAGTGGAGGCGGTGCTGGAGCGGCTGGCCGACGTGCGCAAGCCCAAGGTGCTGATCCTCAACAAGATCGACCTGATCCAGCGCGAGCGTCTGCTCGCCCTGGCGGCGGCGGTCAATGAAAAGGGCGATTTCCAGCGCACTTTCATGGTTTCCGCCATGAAGGGCGACGGCGTCGGCGACCTCAAGGCGTGGCTGGCCGAACGCATGCCGGTTGATCACTGGCACTATCCCGAGGATCAGATCGCCGACGCGCCGCTGCGCCAGCTGGCGGCCGAGATCACCCGCGAAAAGCTGTTCGATCGCTTGCACGACGAACTGCCCTATGCCTCCACGGTGGAAACCGACACGTGGACGCAACAGCGCGACGGCTCGGTGCGCATCGAGCAGACCATCTTTGTCGAGCGCGAGAGCCAGCGCAGCATCGTGCTGGGCAAGGGCGGCCAGACCATCAAGGCCATTGGCTCGGCCGCCCGCGTCGATATCGCCGAGGCGGCCGACGCGAAAGTGCACCTGTTCCTGTTCGTCAAGGTGCGCGAGAACTGGGGCGACGACCCGGCCCGCTATCGCGAGATGGGGCTGGAGTTCCCGCGCAACTGAGCCGGCGAGCCGATCGGCGCCGTGGGGAGCCAGCGGCGCCGCCTGGCTGGTGGCTCCCGGAATCCTGTCGGCTGGCCGTCGTGGCCGCGCCTGATCCGGCCAGGATGCGCCAGGCAGGATGGGCCAGTCCGGCGCCCGCCGCGCCCGCGCGGCGTCGCCAGGCGGAACACGATCACAACGGCGCCGGGACCTGACGTTCCGTAGCCCGGGCCAGCGGAGAGGCCATGGAATGGGCTGACGAAGGCGTGGTGCTCGGCGTGCGCCGTCTTGGCGAAAGCAGCGTCATTCTTGAAGTCATGACCCGCGCCCATGGCCGTCATGCCGGCGTGGTGCGCGGCGGGCGTTCGGGCCGCATGCGTCCGGTGCTCCAGCCGGGCAACTCGGTTTCCCTGGTGTGGCGGGCCCGCATCGAGGAGCAGCTGGGCGTGTTCGCGGTGGAGGGCGGCCAGTTGCGGGCGGCGCGCTACATGGGCTCAGCCCTGGCGCTCAACCTGCTCGGCGCGGCGGTGGCGTTGACGCGCCTGCTGCCGGAGCGCGACCCCCATGCGGACGTGCACGACGCCCTGGCCCTGCTGGCCGATCATGTGGCCGATGATGCGGTGGGTCCTGGCCTGCTGGCCCTGTTCGAGCTGTCATTGCTGGCCGAGCTGGGGTTTGGCCTCGACCTCTCGCGCTGCGTCGCCACCGGCGTCACCGATCATCTGGCATATGTCTCGCCGAAATCGGGCTGCGCCGTGTCGGCCACGGCTGGCGAGCCCTGGAAGGACCGGTTGTTGCCGCTGCCGCCGTTTCTTTCCGGTGCGCTGGCGACGCCCCCTTCGCCGCAGGACGTGCTCGACGCCTTGCGCGTCACCGGTTTTTTCCTGACCCGTCATGTCTACGGACCACGCGGCATGCCCGCGCCGGACGGGCGCGAACGCGTCATCGCCATCCTGCAACGCCTGAGCGGCCCCAGCCCCCAATAAGGCCGGAATTCCGGCCCAGGCCCCGGGCGCCCCAGGGATGTGTCTGGCGGGCGCCGGCAAAGGCGCCGGCCCGGCGCAACCCAGGGGCGCGCTGGCGCGGCTGGCCGCGCGGTCCATTCAAAAGCAGGATGCGGATATCGCGTCAGGTCAGGAGATGGCATCCGGTTTCGGGAAACATCCGGCGCCCGCGCGACGCCCGAATTCTCTGGAGCCAGATCCATGTCCGCCCTGCCCATCGCCGCCAATGCGGACCACACTGACGCGGACCTGAACCGGGCCGGCCCTGCGCATGCGGCCACCGCCGCAACCAGCGAATTCCGCGCCGGCTGGCCGGCGGTGCTGGCCTGCTTCGCCATGGCCATTTTCGTCTGGGGCTTCGGCTTCTACGGCCAGCCGGTCTATCTGGCGGAGTTGCAGCGCGCCAATGGCTGGTCCACGGCGCTGGTTTCGGCCTCCATCACTTTTTATTACGTCTTCGGCGCCGCCTGCCTGCTCTGGGTCAGCGTCCTGTTTTCGCGGGTGGACCTGCGGATTCTGCTTTGTGGCGGCGTTTGCGTCATGGCCCTTGGCGCCATCGGCGTGGCCAACGCCCGCCACCCGGTCACGCTGTTCGCGAGCAGCGCGGTGCTGGGCGTCGGCTGGGCGGCCACCAGCTCCACCGCCATTTCCACCACGCTCGCCCGCTGGTTCGATCGCAAGCGTGGCCTCGCCATCAGCGTGGCCCTCAACGGCGCCAGTCTCGCCGGGGTCTTCGTCGCGCCGCTGCTGGTGCGGCTCAGCGCCGTGTACGGCCTCGCCGCCAGCGTCACCGGGCTCAGCCTCGCCATGCTGGCGTTGCTGCTGCCGTTGCTGATGTTCGGCCTTGCCAGCCGGGCGCCGGTCCCGGACGCGGAGCCCCATGCGGTGGTCAGTGGTTCTGACCGCGCGCCGGATGGTCCCGCCAACTGGCGCGACGCCATGCGATCCCTGCATTTCTGGAGCATCGCCGCGCCCTTTGCCCTGGGGTTCGGCGCCCAGGTCGGCTTCCTGATGCACCAGGTGGCGCTGCTGCTGCCGGCCCTGGGATCGGAGCAAACCGCCGTGGCCCTGATGGCCGGCTCCTTCGCCGCCTTCGCCGGGCGGGTCGCCCTCGGCTTCATCATCGACCGGGTCAACCAGCGCCTGACGACAGCGCTCAGCATCGGCAGTCAGGCGCTGGCGCTGGTCGCCATCATCATCTGGCCGCGCAGCCCGCAGGTGCTGTTTCCGGCGGTGATCCTGTTCGGCCTCTCGGTCGGCAACCTGATCACGCTGCCCGCCACCATTATCCAGCATGAATTTCCCGCCCGCGCTTTCAGCCTGATCATGGGCATGACAGTGGCCACGGGGCAGTTCTTCTACGCCTTCTTCCCGGCTGTCGTCGGCGTCGTGCACGACCTCACCGGCGGCTATGGCGCGCCCCTGGCCCTGTGCGTGGCCCTCCAGATCATCGCCGCGGTGTTGCTGCTGCGCCCGCCCAGGCGGGATAACGTGGGAAGCCCCATGTAAATACTTGCGTTCAGAGGGTTTGTTCGCTACCCGTTCTCATGTCTTCGGGCGGCTGTTCCAGCACGCGCCCGGCCGTCGATCGGGCGCGCGCTTTCGCCGTTGGGCCGATTGTATCGCCGCGCTGGTTTCGGTCGCGATGACAGTTCGCCATCGGCGCCGGTCTGCGGCGTGTACCGGGGGAGGCAATGGGCAAAGAGGTCGGGACGCCGCCGGACGACGGCATTGAGAATGTCGAGCTGCGCGAGGCGCTGGAGCAGCGCTATCTCGACTATGCCCTCTCGACCATCATGCATCGCGCCCTGCCGGATGCGCGCGATGGCCTGAAGCCCGTCCACCGCCGCATTCTCTACGGCATGCGCCTGCTGCGGCTTGATCCGGGCTCGCCGTTCAAGAAATCCGCCAAGGTCGTCGGCGACGTGATGGGTTCGTTCCATCCCCACGGCGATCAGGCCATCTATGACGCCATGGTGCGGCTCGCCCAGGATTTCGCCTCGCGTTATCCGCTGGTGGAGGGGCAGGGCAACTTCGGCAATATCGACGGCGACGGCCCGGCCGCCCACCGCTACACCGAAGCGCGCATGACCGACGTGGCCCGGTTGCTGCTTCAGGATATCGACAATGACACCGTTGATTTCCGCCCCAATTATGACGGCTCCACCATGGAGCCGGCGGTGCTGCCGTCGGCTTTCCCCAACCTGCTGGCCAATGGGTCCCAGGGCATCGCCGTCGGCATGGCCACGTCGATCCCGCCGCATAACGTCGCCGAACTGTGCGAGGCGGCGCTTTATCTGATCACCCACCCGGAAGCGACGTCGGAGCAGTTGCTCAACTTCGTCCAGGGGCCGGATTTTCCCACCGGCGGCGTCATCGTCGAGCCGCGCGTCAATATCGTTGACGCCTACCGGAGCGGCCGCGGCGGTTTTCGCGTGCGCGCCCGCTGGGAGAAGGAAGACGCGGGGCGCGGCGGCTGGGTCGCCGTGGTTACGGAAATCCCCTATCTGGTGCCCAAGGCGCGGCTGATCGAGAAGATCGCCGACCTGTTGCAGGACAAGAAGCTGCCGCTGGTCGCCGACGTGCGCGATGAATCGGCCGAGGACGTGCGCGTTGTTTTCGAGCCGCGCTCGCGGACGGTCGACCCGGAACTGATGATGGAATCGCTGTACCGGCTCACCGAGCTGGAGAGCCGGGTTCCGCTCAACCTGAACGTGCTCACCGCCGGGCGCGTGCCGCGCGTGTTGGGCCTCGCCGAGGTGTTGCGCGAGTGGGTGGATCACCGCCGCGACGTGTTGCAGCGCGGCTCGCGCCATCGCCTCGGCGTCATCGGTCGGCGCCTGGAGATCCTTGGCGGCCTGCTGATCGTCTATCTCGATCTCGATGAGGTGATCCGCATCATCCGCGAGGAGGACGAGGCGAAGCCGGCGCTGATGAAGCGCTTTGATCTTACGGAAATCCAGGCCAACGCCATTCTCGACACCCGCCTGCGCGCCCTGCGCAAGCTGGAGGAGATGCAGCTGCGCACCGAGCAGGAGGCGCTGCAGAAAGAAGAGGCCGAACTGAACGCGCTGCTCGGCTCGGAAGCGGCGCAGTGGAAAAAGGTGTCCACGGAAATCCGCGCCCTGCGCAAGCTGTTCGGGCCGGAGACGCCGCTGGGACGCCGCCGCACCACCTTCGCCGACGCGCCAGCCGCCGGGGCCATCGACCTGACCGAGGCCATGGTCGAGCGCGAGCCGGTCACCGTGGTGGTGTCGGCCAAGGGCTGGATCCGCGCCCTCAAGGGCCATGTGGCGGATGTGTCCGGCCTTCAGTTCAAGGGCGACGACAGCCTGGCCCTGTCGTTCCACGCCGAGACCACCTCGCGCATCCTGCTGGCCGACAGCACCGGCCGCGTCTTCACCATCGAGGCCGCGAAGCTGCCGGGCGGGCGGGGCGTTGGCGATCCGCTGCGCATTCTGATCGACATGGACGAGAACGCCAGCATCGTCGCGGCCTGGCCCTGGCGCCAGGGCGAGAAGATGCTGATGATGTCCAGCGAGGGACGCGGCTTCGTCGCCAGCTCCGACGACATGGTCGCCAACACCCGCAAGGGCAAGCAGATCATGGTGATGGACGCGCCGCACAGACTGGCGGTGTGCGCGCCGGTCGCCGGCGATCATCTCGCCATCATCGGCCAGAACCGCAAGCTGCTGGTGTTCCCGCTGATTCAGGCGCCGGAGATGACGCGCGGCAAGGGCGTGCGCCTGCAAAAATATCGCGACGGCGGCGCCTCGGACGCCAAGACCTTCAACCTCGTCGAAGGCCTGACCTGGAAGGACACCTCCGGCCGCACCTGGACCGTGAACGAAAACGACCTGCGCGACTGGGTCGGCAACCGCGCCGAAGCCGGCCGGCTGCCGCCCAAGGGTTTCCCGCGCAACAACCGGTTCGGTTAAGCCGCGCGCGGCCCCGCTGGTGGGGCCGGGGCGGGCGGGCCCCTGTTCCGCCCGCCATAAGCCGTTCTGTTCAGGCCGCCTGCCAGAGGATGCCCCCAGAGGATGCCCCCCAGAGGACGCCCCCAAGGAATGCCTCCAAGGGATGCCAGGGGGCGGCGAAACCCTGGCGGCTTTGCCCGCCTGACCTGACGGCGCGCGTTGAAAGGACACGCGGCGGCGGTCCCGCTGTTGGCGGCCGCCCCGGCCGCGCCCGGACCATGCCTGATGGCGGGAGGCAGAACGATGACAGTCAGGCGGATCGTGGCGAACATTGCCGCCGGCGACATCAGTCGCGCCCGGGCGTTTTACGGCGATGTGCTCGATCTTGACGTGGTGATGGACCACGGCTGGATTGTCACCTTCGCCAGCGGGGCGGCGGCGCCGGCCCAGGTCAGCATCGCCAGCGCAGGAGGAAGCGACCAGCCGGTTCCGGACCTTTCCATTGAGGTTGACAATCTGGACGAGGTGATCGGCCGGCTCGCCCGCGCCGGTTTTCCCCTGGTCTATGGCCCGGCTGTCGAGCCATGGGGCGTGCGCCGCCTGTTCGTCCGCGATCCATTTGGCCGGCTGGTCAATATTCTGACCCATATCTGAGCGGCCGACCCGCGACAGGCGCGTCCAGCGTGAACGCGCCGCCGCCAGGCGTCTCCTCTCCCACATCTGATTGAGGCTCAACGCGGCGGTCGGCGCCGTGGGCTCTGGACGCGCTTTCAATCCTGAACTAGCGTTTGATTGATGATGGGGGCGGCTGCCTCCGTGTTTCAGGCGCGCCGTCGGATGGAACGCCGGAAAGGGCGCGGAGCGTGGGTGGCGCTGCTGCCGTTTCGCCGAGCGAGGCCCCTCAAGGGGCGACGTTATAAGGGCAACGCTCCGCAGCTGTCGGGCAGGCGCCCGGGGGAGGAAACAATGGCGGAATATGAGACCGTGCTGGTCGAACGGCCGGCGGAGGGCGTGGCCCGTATCGTGATGAACCGGCCTGGCGCCCGTAACGCCCAGAACCTTCAGATGACTTACGATCTCAACGCCGCCTTCGACGCGGCCGCCGCCGACGACGCGGTGAAGGTCATCATCCTGGCGGGCGCAGATCCGCACTTTTCCGCCGGTCATGACCTGCGCGCCGGCGCGAAGAACGAGGCCGGGGTTGATTTCCCGCCGGTGTTCAACTGGGGCGGTTTCGCCGAGCCTGGCGTGCACGGTCGTTATGCCCGCGAGCAGGAAATCTACCTGCAGATGACCCGCCGCTGGCGCAACATTTCCAAGCCGACCATCGCCGAGGTCCAGGGCCGCTGCATCGCCGGCGGGCTGATGCTGGCCTGGGCCTGCGACCTGATCGTCGCCAGCGAGGACGCGTCGTTCTGCGACCCGGTGGTGACCATGGGCGTTTGCGGCCATGAGTGGTTCGTCCACCCGTGGGAGCTGGGCGCCCGCAAGGCCAAGGAATTCCTGTTCACGTCGGATGCGTGGACCGCCCAGGAAGGCTACCGGCTCGGCATGGTCAACCACGTCGCGCCGCGCGAGGCCCTGCGCGAGGTCACCACGCAACTGGCGCAGCGCATCGCCGCCAAGCCGGCTTTCGCCCTGAAGCTGGCCAAGGAGGCGGTCAACGGTTCGCTCGACATCATGGGCCAGCAGGCGGCGATCGACAAAGCCTATGCCCTGCACCAGCTCTGCCACGCCCACAATTTCCAGCAGTTTGGTTCAATCGTAGACCCATCCGGCGTGCATGGATCGGTCAAGGGAAAGGCGTCTGTCTGACCATGGATCTCACCCCCACCGAAGAGCAGCGCCTGCTGCGTGAGAGCGCCGGGCGTTTTGTCCGCGCCCAGTATAACGCCGACGCCCGCCGCAAACGCGCGGAGGCCGGCGAGGGCTTTTCCGCCGGCGCCTGGCGCGAGTTCGCCGACCTGGGCTGGCTCGCCCTGCCATTGCCGGAGGCGCATGGCGGCCTGGGCGGCGGCGCCGTTGAAGTCGGCATGCTGATGGAGGCCTTTGGCGAGGGGCTGGTTGATTCGCCTTACGTCTCCACGGTGATCCTCGGCGCTGGCGCGATCGCGGCGGCTGGCTCGCCGGCCCAGCAGGCCGATCTGCTGCCGAAAATTGCGGAAGGCGCGCTGCGCGTCGCCTTCGCGCACAGCGAGCGCCAGGCCCGCTACAATCTGGCCGACGTGGCGACCCATGCGGTGAAGGACGCGGACGGCTGGGTGCTCGACGGCGCCAAGACCGCCGTGCTCGACGCCGACGAGGCGGACCTGCTCATCGTTTCCGCCCGCATCCATGGCAACCGCGCCGATGCGAAGGGCATTGGCCTGTTCATCGTCCCGCGCGATGCGGAGGGGGTGACCCTGACGACGGACCTGCGCCTTGGCGGCGGCAAGGTCTCGCAGGTGCGGCTCGCGGGCGTGCGCCTGGGCGCCGGCGCGCTGCTCGGCGGCCTTGAAGACGCGCTGCTGGTGATCGAGGCGGTGAGCGACCACGCGACCGCGGCCCTGTGCGCCGAGGCGGTCGGCATGATGCAGACGCTGGTGGAGACCACCGCCGCCTACATCAAGACGCGCGAGCAGTTCGGCAAGCCGCTGTCGGTCAATCAGGCGTTGCGCCATCGCATGGCCGACATGGCCGTGGCGGTGGAGGAGGCGCGCTCGCTGGCCCTGCGCGCGGCGCTGTTCGCCGACGCGGAGCCCGCCGCCCGCGCCCGCGCCGTGTCCGGCGCCAAGGCGAAGATCGGCCGTGGCGCGCGCTTCGTCGCCGAGCAGGCGGTGCAGTTGCATGGCGGCATGGGCGTGACCGAGGAGCTGGAGATCGGCGCTTTCCTGAAGCGCGTGGTGTTCTTCGACGCCATGTTCGGCGGCGTCGATCATCATCTGAAGCGCCATGCGGCCCTCAGCGCCGCCGGACGCGCCGCCTGAAATGTTTTCGCGCTGCGCCATTCCCGCTGTCCGGGTGCGGCGAGGCGACAGGAGTTGAACTCCCATGAATTTTTCGTTCTCCGATGAGGAAAAGGCCTTCCGTGAGGAAGTCCGCGAATTCCTCGCTTCCGTCCTGACGCCCGACATGAAGCGCGCCCAGGGGATGACCCCGTCCGTGTTCTCCGACAAGGAGATTTCCGATCCGTGGCACCGCGCTTTGGCGTCGAAGGGCTGGGCCGCGCCCGGCTGGCCGCCGGAGGCTGGCGGCCCGACCTGGACGCCGGCGCAGCGCTGGATTTTCGCCACCGAGTGCGCGAAGGCCGGCGCGCCCAGCGTGTCGCCCATGGGCGTCGCCATGGTCGGCCCGGTCATCATCAGGTTTGGCACGCCGGAGCAGAAGGCGAAGTACCTGCCGCGTATTCTCAATGGCGAGGACTACTGGTGTCAGGGCTATTCCGAGCCAGGCTCCGGCTCCGATCTGGCCTCGCTGAAGACCCGCGCCGTGCGCGATGGCGATCACTACGTCATCAACGGCACCAAGATCTGGACCACCCACGCCCACCACGCCAACATGATGTTCGCGCTGGTGCGCACCGACGACACCGGCCGCAAGCAGGAAGGCATCAGCTTCGTCCTGATCGACATGACCTCGCCGGGCATCACCATCCGGCCGATCCTGACCATCGGCGGCGACCACGAGGTCAACCAGGTTTTCTTCGACGACGTGCGCGTGCCGGTGGAGAACCGCATCGGCGAGGAGGGGCTGGGCTGGACCTACGGCAAGTATCTGCTGGAGTTCGAGCGCGGCGGCGGCATCGCGGCGGCCCGTCTGCGGCGCGGCCTGCAGCACGTGATTGAGCTGGCCAACGGCGAGGCCCCCGGCCAGCCGATCGATGATCCGGCGCTGGCGATGAAGATTTCGGAGATCGAGATCGATATCGACGCGCTGGAGCTGACCGAGCTGCGCATCATGTCGGCGCTTCAGACCGGCCAGAACCCCGGCGCCGTCTCATCGCTGCTGAAATTGCGCAACAGCGAGATCAAGCAGGCCATCACGCGCCTGGCCGTTGATGTTCTGGGCTATGACGCGCTGGTCTGGGAGCCGACCCGGCCGCTGTATGGCCTGAACCGGGCGACGCTGCCGGAGATCGAGCTGCCGGTGGTGCCGGAGTATCTCAACAGCCGCGCCTTCACCATCTTCGGCGGCTCGTCCGAAGTGCAGCGCGATATCATCGCCAAGCTGATGGTAGGTCTGTAAGCGGCGCCTCGCCGTCCGACCGCGCATGGCGAAAATGGCCGGGCTTGCCCGGCCATTTTCATGCCGGTGAGCGCACGCGCGCCTGGGTTACGGCCAGTCGACCAGATAGATGCCCCGCGCCGCCAGCACGGCGCCGCGCCAGGCAAGCAGGCGAATGTCGCCCAGTTCCCAGGCGAGCCAGCCCTCCTCATTAGTGCTGGCGCAGGCGGCGGCCATGTCGGCGCGGGTGAACGGCCGGATGGCGGCCACCCGCACGATCGCCACGGCCCGCCCATCCGGGTCTTCATCGCCAGCCTGGCGCAGAAAGCGGTGGTTTTCGACGATCAGCAAATCCTCAGCCGGGGTCAGGGCGGGGCCCAGCGCCGGGCTTCCAGGGCTTTCACACCGGCGGCAATCCTGCCTCCACCGGAGGCGACCACTGACAGGGCCCTGATCTGGCTGCCTTTGAGGCCGGCGATCACTGCGGCCTTGCCGCTTCGCTGCACTGGTCGATGGTCTGGCCCAGCCGCGCCCGGCCGGCCGGCGTGATGTCGCCGGAGACAACTGGCGCTGACAGTCCGTCCTGACGCAGGCTGCCGACGAGACAGTCGCAATACTTCTGGCAGAAGGCTTCGGAACCGGCGTTGGCGGCGCAGGCGAAGTGGCAGGTGCGCGCCACCCGCATGTCCAGCGCCGCCTGGGACGGGCCGGCGAGCCAGGCGATGGCGCCGAACAGACCCATCAGCACGATCTGGTGCGTCAGATAGATGATCAGGCTGTGCCGGCCGGCGAAGGTCAGCGCCTTGCCGATGCGGCCGGCGTCGCGCCAGCGACCAGCCGCCGTGGCCGGAAACCAGCCGAGGCAGGCCCGCGCCGCCGCCACGCCAAGCAGCACCGCGCCGAACCAGGGGAAGATGGGAACCCAGTCAGCCGTGCTGGGAACGACGTCAGCCAGCCCGGTGACGATCAGCGGGCCGTGGCTGAATAGCGGCGAGGTCCAGAAGAACGGCAGGGCGATGACGCCGGCCCCGACGAGCGCCGTCAGCGGCCAGGGCGCGCGCAGGAACGGCAACGCCAGAATGCTGGCGGCGGCGATGCAGTGCAGGATGCCGAAGAAAATGAACTGGTGCGGATTGGTGAGCCAGGTGGATGCGGTCACCGCAGCCGCGCCGGCGACCACCATGGCCAGCCGCTTGCCCCAGGCCATCCAGTTGATTCCGTTCCAGGTGGCCAGCACCAGGCTGACGCCGACCAGGAACAGGAAGCTGCTGGCGATGCCGTGGGCGAAATTGCGCCAGAACGGCGAATTCACCGCGTCGATGGGCGCCAGATTGAAGAAGGTGATGTCCCAGGCGCTGTGGTAAATCACCATGGCCGCCAGGGCCACGCCGCGCGCCGCGTCGATGACCGGCAGGCGGGCCGGGCGTTTCAGCGTGGGGGATGCGGTGGGCGCGGCAAGGGCTGCGCTGGCGAGACGGCTTGCGCTGTCCAGGGTCATTCGTGGCGTCTCCAGCCCGCGCCGGTCAGGCGTTCCTGCGGCGTGAAACGCGCCTTGTAGGCCATTTTGCGTGAACCTTCGACCCAGAAGCCCAGATAGACGTAGGGCAGGCCCATCTCGCGGGCCCGGCGGATATGGTCGAGAATCATGAAAGCGCCAAGGCTGCGGCGCTCCTCCGTCGGATCGTAGAAGGAATAGACCATCGATAGCCCGTCGCCGAGCACGTCCGTCAGCGCGGCGGCGATCAGCGGTCCCTGGCCGCGTCCATTGATGGCCGTGTCGGGGCCGCGCCGGCGCCAGGTGAGCAGCCGGGTGTCCACATGGCTGTCCTCGACCATGGTGACGTAGTCCTGCACGCTCATGTCGGCCATGCCGCCATCGTGGTGGCGGGCTGTCAGGTAATCGCGAAACAGGCCGTATTGCTCCGCCGTGGCCGCCGGCGCGCCCATGGCGCCGATGAGATCGGCGTTGGCGCGCAGCACCCGGCGAAAGCTCTTGCCGGGAACGAAGTCGCCTGCCACCACCCGCACCGAGACGCAGGCGGCGCAGTCCTCGCAGGCCGGCCGGTAAGCGATGGTCTGCGAGCGGCGAAAGCCGTTCTGGCTCAGCAGGTCGTTCAGCTCCGCGGCGCGCCGGCCCACCAGGTGGGTGAATACCTTCCGCTCCTGTCGCCCCGGCAGATAGGGGCAGGTCGCCGGTCCGGTGAGATAGAACTGGGGCGTCTCGCGTGGATGGGTGGTCACGCTGCTGGTCCCCCCGTTGCTGGGCGCGGCGAAACATCGCCAGCGGCCTCAGGGTACCATCGCCGGCCTGTTCCGGGAATGGGCCTTGCGGGGCGCGGCCTTCCGGGTTGGGCCCCCAAAGTGATGGTCCGGGACGATGGTCCACGACGATGGTCAAGGGCAAGGGCGGGCCCTGTCGGCAGCCAATGAAAGAAAGGGAGCGTCGCGGACGCCCCCCATTATCCGACGCCATGGCTGGCGTGGCCCTGAACGGCCCCCTGGCCCGGCCGCGCCAGGTTCAGTCGTTCCAGACCACCACCAGGCCGGCGAGATAGTCGTGCCCCATCCGGCCCCGGTCATCGATGACGCCGATCACCACGTCCGCGAGCCAGAGCAGGCCGGTGCTGGCGGCGAGATAGAAGAACAGCGCGTGCGCCCCGGCGGTGATGGCGTCAACGCGGCCGCCGTCCGCCCGCATCACCCGCATGCCGAGCATGCGCATGCCGATGGTGGATTGCCTGGAGCCGCCCACCGTCACCATGCTGTAAATGATGCCGGACGCCGGAACGACCAGGGCGAACAGGAACCAGCCGAGGCCAAAGGTCAAAAAGCCCAATACGCCGACGATGATCGCCAGCATGACCGTCCACAGGGCGATGATCACCAGGTCGATCAGCCAGGCGAACAGCCGCGACGTGAGCACGCCGCTGGTGCGCCATTCACGTCCGCCGCCGTTATCCTGACGGCCTGTCGTCAAATCCGTGTTCGCCATGCTGTCCCGCTATTTCCGCCATGGGGTCTGGCGCGCCCGTGCGGACGCGCTTCTGCATTATGTATGCGCGCTTGCGGGCGTTTTTAAGTAGCGATCTGGAACGCGAAACGGAAACGGCCCAATCCTCCGCGCCGCTGGCGCGGGAAATTGGGCCTCACGGGCTGGTCGCTTATGGGCCGGGCGCCTACTGGCCGGGCGCCTGCTGGCGCGGCGCGACGGCCTGCGCGGCCGCCGGGTCCGGCGGCGGGCCGTCGCTGGCTTCGAGATAGAAGCGGCGCAGAAAATAGAAATTGGCCTCCGCCAGCGGTCCGCGCTCGGTGGCCACGCCGGTAAGCCGCACCTGGGCGCCGTCCTTGCTCGCGGCGTAGCGGCATGACACCTCCCGGCTGCGCAGGCGGCCGTCCGGGGTTTGCGCGGTGTAGGCGATGCGCACGCTGGAGCGTGAAGCGCCGGGCCGGGGCTCCGCCAGCGAGAAAACCGCGTTGGCGGGGTTCAGCGCCGGGATCACCGTGCGGCAGAGGCGGGCGGCGCGGTCGTTCACGGCCGGCTGCAATCCCCACCAGGCGCCGACGCCGGCAAGGCCGAGACAGACGCCAACGCCGATGGCTGAAAGCCCCTCGGCTCGCGACAGGCCGCGTCTCCCCGCGCGCGCCCCCGCCGCCGTGGCCACCACGTCAGACGCGGGACGCGCCGGCTTCTCCCGGCGATCGCCGGGAGCGC
>Ga0180216_1001700_pt1 | contig 19199 bp, 32 predicted proteins | sample eDN3rd37CBELigMG_FD_128879 | JGI IMG/M metagenome (GOLD analysis project Ga0180216, IMG submission 128879) | Enriched Miracle-Growth compost microbial communities from Emeryville, California, USA - eDNA 3rd pass 37_C BE-Lig MG (version 2)... ...
GGCACCAGCGGCTGCAAAACGCGTTTCCCCGGCAACCATGCGGCCGGGCCGCCGCACCTCAGACGCTGCCCCGGTCGTCGGCCGGCTGCGAGAGGCCCGTCGTACCTCGACCCGGTCGCGCACGGACCGCATCACCTTGTCCAGGTAGGCGATGGACTCGATCGCCGTCACGCGGTTGGCCAGGGCTGCGATGCAACGGGGATGAGGCGGATGAGGACGACCTGGTTGGAGCAGTCGTCTCCATGGCCAGGGGGGTGCGGCCATGTTTGGCCATACCGTAGAGCAAGGTCGGGTTGCGGATCTCGACGCTGGGCGACAGGGCGGGGACGGTGTAGCGCGTTTCCATCACTGGCGGCATAAACGGTACCAGCGCCCACCGGCGCCGCGTTAGACCAGCCTTGTGCAGCCCGGCGCGGGGTCGGCAGCGAGGCACGGACCGCTGTCGGCCGCGGCATCCTGCAGCGCCAGCGCGTCCGGCGGCCGCTCGTCGAAGCGCGCCCGCAGCCGGAGCAGCGTCGTCCGTAGCCTCGGCGGCAGCACTAGTTGTCCGGACGAGCCCAGGCAGTCATGAGCGTGGTCAGGCCGCACGTCGCGTCGTCCCCGCTGGTCCGCTGGGCGCTGGCCGTACGGGGGTCGTTGGGGCCGAGCAGGTCCACGCCCTTGCCTGCGGTGTCGGCCGTGAACAGCTTGAACACCGTGTACACCTACGACGGACCCGCACCCGTGCCCGTAGTGCGGTGTGTTAGGTCCCAACCTTGCCGGAGGCCAGCAGTGCGCGTGCTCCGCACGTACGTAGTACTCCACCAGCTGAGCGAGGCCGATCAGCACGTCGTAGGCGATGGGCGAGAGGATCTGCGACAGCGAGAGGTAGCGGCCGATGAACCGCACGACGTTCACCGTCGTCGACGCCAGGATCGGCGCCTTTTGGCCCTCGGCCTCGGCCGCGGCCAGCGCGGCCGCGCGGCGCCGGGCGCGGACGGTGGCGTTGATGCTCTCGTCGTCGGTGCTGGTGCGCTGCAGCTTGGGCGCCCCACCGCCGCCGCCGCCGCCGCCGGGCGTGGGCAGCGGCTTGTCGACGGCGTCGTCGTCTGCGCCGTCGTCGTCGCTGCCGCTGTCCGCCCCGGCATCGCGGGCTCTGCCGTTTGCGCCCTTGCTGCTGTTGTTGTTGGTGGTGGTGGCGGCGGCGGCTTCGTCCTCGTCAAGGGTGAACCCGCCGTGCGCCATGGCGTCTTCGAAGAGCGGCAGCACCAGCGGCCCCTCGGGGCCCGCCGCCGCTTCGGCGGGCGCCGCGTCCGTGGCCACCGGCGCCACCGACACGTTGTTCGAAAAGTCAAACTCGCGCATATCTGTATTCTCGCCCAGAGCGGCAGGATGCCGGCAGACGGGCGTCAGGGAGGTGACTGGGCGCGCCGGTGGTCCTGGCCCGGCTCCACGCACTGTCAATGCCAAAGTCCGGCCGCACGGGGCAGATGTACCACGACTCGTTCTCCAGCATGGTTTTCAGATTCTGGAGCCGAGCGGGGGGCGCCCAGGCGATGTCTGCGGAACGTGAGCCGGCAAGCTCTTTTGCGTGCGTACGTCTGCCGCGACCGACGGTGGCCGGACGCACCTCCATGCGCTGGCGGTGGGCCGCCTTGAAGTAGGTGACGGCGTGCTGCTTGATGGCGGTGCGCAGCGTGGGCGACTGCGTGCCCGTGAAAATGTCGCCGACGTTGATCACCCGGTTGATGAGGTTGAGCGCCGTCAAAAAGTCCTCAAACTTGAAGGTGACCAGCGACTTGGCCGCCAGCGTCGCGCACAGCTTGCGCTGCACATCCTGAGTGCTCGCAACCGCCGCGGTGAGAGCCGGGGCAGTAGCGTAAGACGGCGCCGCGCGGTCACGACTGCGGTCGCCGTCAAGCTGCACGCACATCCCAGAGCGACTTGCGCGCACGGCGCAGGCGCTCGCCGGTCTCCTTGAAGTAGTGGTTGGCCTCGCCCGACGGCCTGGGGGCAGGCACCGCACATGCGACAAGTTGGATGGCGACCGCGAGCGTGAGCGGTGGCAAGCGGCGCGCCAGCAGCCACGGCGGCTAGGCGCCCGCGTACAGCGGCTGCTCGTGCCACTGGATCATCTTGTACAGGTTGAGCATCAGGTTGCAGTGCGTCGCCATGAGCGTCCGCAGGAACTGGATGTAGTCGGCGTCGTCCTTGATCATGCCGCACAGCTCCTTGAACGGCCGCCTGTAGGGTCGGACGTAGAACCCACCAAGGGCATTCCGGAAATCGACCTCAGCACCTAGGCTGTGGCGCGCGGCGTACCACCCCGCGGCCGCCATGGGCGCACCCCTTGTAGCGCTCGGTGGTGGCGGCGCGGTCGCCCGCCGTGGCCGCCGCCACGCTGGCCAGGGCGCACTCGTGGCTGACAATGTCGACGAGGTCCGACAGGTGCGTCACGACCACGTCGATGACGCGGTGCGGCTTGCCCTGCAGCTTGTAGCCGATGAGCGCGTTCTCGTACGCCGTCGCGTCGAAGGTGCGGCAGCACGTCTGGAGCGCCTTGTCCAGGCGGTCCCCGATCGTCTCCATGGCCTCGTTGAACTTGGTTTCGAGGTCCCGCACGCTCTTGTAGTGCTTGTACGTGTCGACGTCCAGCTGGCAGTCCGCGCACAGCTCGATGGCGCGCGGAAAGTCGCCGTCGTCCATGGCCTTCAGCATGGACTGCAGAAGCGCCACCGTCGCGTGCGGCAGGGCGGGCAGCGCGTCAGTCCGGTCTGACCGCGGGGAACGCCTGCTGCGCCGTGGCGCTGCTACGCACGGCGTCCTTGGCCCGCAGGTTCTTGATGGCTGTGACGTCCTCAAACATCCGCTGTGGCGGCCCGACGACCACGCCGCGGCAGCGGCGATGCGCACATCAGCGGGCCGGCCGGTGCGCCGTCCACAGGGGACAGACGGCGCACCTGGAGCACGCGCAGCTTGCGCGCCTTCGCGACGATTTCCATGCCGCCGCCCGTCAGGCCCTTCCGGGCCTGCTCCAGGTGCTGCCGGCTCGTGCGCAGCAGGAACGTCGTCGTCTTGAGGTCCGTGCTGAACTCTTCCACGCGGCTCATGCCTTGCACTGGTGGCACGCCGCACCAGGGGCAGCACGCCAGCTGCGTCAGCGCCGCACCGCGGAGTACGCGCGCATGGCCGCAGCCGGCAGGCAGCGTACCGAACGCCTTGTAGTTGTCCATGATCACGCCCGAGAGCTTCGAGTCCACCATGTCGAGCGCGCGCGTCTGGTGTGCCTGCTCGCGCTCCAGCGTCGCGATCGTGAGCTCGTCCGGCAGGTTCTTCGCGCAGCGCCGCCCACCACCAGGCAGAGCACGCGCCCCCGCGGTCAGCAGGCAGTGGCGCCGGCGCGGCCGCGGCACTCTGCCTGGGCGCACCTGCAGCGTGAAGAGCGCGGCGTCGCACTCTTCCTCAAAGAACTCCTTGGGGATGCCCTCCCAGATCTCTTCGTCCGGCACGTCCGCCTGCTGGGGCGCAAATGTGTCCTGTGGCCGACGACCGCCGCGAGGCACACAACCGCAGCGCGCCGAGCGGCTCGTTATGGCGCCTGGTGGGAGACCCTTCAGCGAGCGTCCGCCCGGCGTACCCGCGTCATGACAAAGTCGCTGCCCTGCCGCCGGGCCGGCGCCGCCGGCGCCTTGCCGCCGCGGCGCGGGCTCTGGAACGCCTTGAAGAGCGACGCCATGGCGCTGGCCGCGCGCGGAGCGTCTTGAGGGTTGACCTCGCCAGGAGCCCAGCCAGCCAGCCGCCCGGCCGTGCGGCCGGGGTGTGCGGCGCAGGGGCCGCGCTGCCGCGGAGTCGCTGACGTCCTTTGCAAAGAGCGGTGCGTCGTCCAGCGTCGGACGGGAACCGTGTCGTCCGGCTTCCGGGTCGTCCGCGTCGTCCACTTCGCTGCGTGGTCCTATTCTTCGTCCGCTGCGTCGTCGGCTGCGTCGTCCGCTGCGTGGTCCTATTCTTCGTCCGCTGCGTGGTCCTATCCTTCGTCCGCTGCGTCGTCGTCCGCTGCGTCGTCGTCCGCTGCGTCGTCCGCTGCGTCGTCCTCTTCAGCGCCGTCGTCCGCTGCGTCGTCCGCTGCGTCGTCCTCTTCAGCGCCGTCGACGTCTGCGCCCACGCACAGTGAGGTTTGGCGCGAAACCTGTCAGAAAGTTGTCGGAAACATGGGACGGAGCGTCTTTTGAGGACGCCGTCGACGCCTACGCCGACGAGGACACGAAGAGGAGGGGCAGACGAGGCCACACAGCGGCGGACAGGGACGACGACGACGAGGACGACGAGGACGACGAGGACGGCCCTGCGCTACCTTGCAGTACATGCAGCACGGATTCAACCAAGCGCTGTACGCTGCGCTGCACCACGCGGCCACGCCCACGTGGACGCCGGCACATGGCGCCCGCGCTCGAGGCCATCCGCTACGAGCGGGGCCAGGTTCGTGTGCGGGCGACCACGCGGCTGCGCTTGAGGTTCGTTGAGCCTTATGCGTCGTCGCTGCTTCTGGGCGTGTCGGCTCGCAGCTCCACGTGCTGAACCAGCTCCGGCTGCCGTTTGAGGAGTCGTACGAGGCCGTCACGACGGCCGACGAGGCATGGCACCAGATCCGCGACATGAAGGTGCGGCCACGCTTCCGCGTGCGGGCGCAGGTCGATGCTTGGAGGCTGAGGGGTTCCTCCCACCCGTGCTGGTGGTGGTCGGGGGCACCAGGTCCGCGGCGCGCCGGCGATCGCCATCGTGGCCGCGCTCGCGGTGGCCGTCGAGCTGGTGCAGGCGAGCGACGTCGGCAAGCTGCCGGCCGCCGCGGCCGAGGTCGCGGCGCTGATTCGGCAGCGGTGGGCGCACCTCAAGACGTCGCGCCCTACGGCGGTGAACCTGTTTGACGCGGCGGACCGCTTGGGCGCGCTGGTGGACCAGGCCGCCGCCGCGGCGGGCGCGGCCGCCGCCGACGTGGTGGCCGCGTACGTCGCTGCCGCGGAGCGGATGCTGGAGGACGACGTCCGGGACAACCGGGCGATCGGCCACCACGGCGCCGCACGCGTCCTGAGCGCCGCCGGCGGCGCGCCCAGCGAGGGCGCCGTCGTGCTGACCCACTGCAACACCGGCTCGCTGGCCACCGCCGGCTACGGCACCGCACTGGGCATTGTCCGCGCGCTGCACGAGCAGGGCCGCCTGGCGCACGTGTACTGCACCGAGACGCGGCCGTACAATCAGGTGCGCTGCGGTAATGAACGCTGGGCATGCGGGCGCCAGGGCCTAAGCGCGTCGCTCGCGGGCCCCATTCCGCGTGTGGGTCGGTCGGCAGGGGGCGCGCCTGACGGCGTATGAGCTGGTCTACGAGCAGATGCCCGCGACGCTGGTGACGGACTCGATGGCGGCCGCGCTGATGGCGACGCGCCGCGTCTCGGCCGTCGTGGTCGGCGCGGACCGCGTGACCGCCAACGGCGACACGGCCAACAAGATCGGCACGTACCAGCTGGCCATTGTGGCGCGGCACCACGGCGTGCCGTTCTTTGTGGCCGCGCCGACGACCTCGATCGACGTGGCGCTGGCGTCGGGCGCCGCCATCCCGATCGAGGAGCGCAAGCCGACCGAGCTGACGCAGGTGGCCGGCGCGGCGCTGGACGCCGCCACGGGCAACGTCGCGGCGCCGCTCGCGCTGCAGACGGTGCACGTGAGCGCGCCGGGCATCGCCGTGTGGAACCCCGGCTTCGACGTGACGCCGGCGTCGCTCATCACCGCCATCATCACCGAGCGCGGCGTCATCGAGCGCGCGCCGGACGCGACTGCCTTTGACGTTGCCGGCTTCCTCAGGACCGCGGCCGCGCTCTGACGACGGGCAGCCACGAGCCGTTACATTATTGAGGTGGTTGATGCTATACACGTGCACTGTACAGTAGCGGCACGCAATGCAGCCGTCCCCACGCGTTTCAGGAGCGCGCGGCCGCTGCGGGGCCGGCGCGCCGCCGCCGCCGCGCGAGCCAGCCGGGCACAAAGGCGATCGCCGCGAGGACGCACAGCCGCGCCGACGTGCGCGCCGTCAGCACGTCCCAGACCGACGTGATGTCGCGCACCATCTGCCCGGCCTGCACCGTGACCACGTTGTACGGCATGACTCCTGGAGCGCCCAGCGGCCCCAAACGCGCCCGCCGCCGCCGCGGTCAGGGTGGCGGCCGGCTCCGGCCGTCTTCGCTGCGGCCCGCGGCCGTACCGACGAGGACGGAGGCGGCGAAGGTACCCAGGGGCACCTGGACCAGCGGCGACGCCATGTTCACGAGCCAGTGCGGCGTGACGGGCAGGATGCGCAAGCTGACGAGCTCGAAGAAGAGGCCCGACTGCGCGTGCTGCGCAATGTGCGCGCGGAACGCCTGGAGGCGCGCCGGGATGGCCCACTCCACGAGGTCCTTGCCAATGGCGCCGGCCAGCAGGTAGCAGCACGTCGCGCCGGCCGTGTTGAGCAGGCAGACCAGCGGCACGCCCGCCCAGCCGTACAGCGACCCCGCCAGCAGGTTCTGCCACCGCGACGGCGCCCCAGGTGGCCAGAGGCACCGGCCGCTGTGAGATCTGTACGCGCCTCGGCGCGGCCGCCGGCCGCTGGGCGGCGGCGCACCAGGAAGACGGAGCCGGGGATCGCAAAGGTCTGCTTGAACAGGTAGGCGGCGCAGAAGAGCAGGGCCACGTAGTGCGGGTGCGCGTCCTCGTACTCGGCCAGCGTCGCCGCGAGCAGCTGCAGCTCCTCCACCGACCCCGGGAACCTGTGCCGTAGCTGGAGAGAACTCTTTTGGGACGGCGCAGTCAGGCGCCGACGTGCCGCGTTGGGGCGGGCCGCCCGCGCTCGGAGCCGCGCGCGTACTTGATGGCAGCGGCGGCGGCGGGGGGCAGGTCCGGCAGGCAGTGGACGAGCCACGAGAGCACCGCGGTGCTCAGCGCGACGACCGCCGCGAGCGCGGCGAGCGGGCCGAGCAGCCGCGCCGGCAGGCTGCGCGGCGGCCCGGCCTGCATGGTCGGTCGGGCGATGGGGCACCGCGGCACAAGTGGCGACTGATGCCAAAGGTCCGAGTCGAAGCGCCCTGTGCACACGACGCAATGGCTAGCGGCTTTGCTGCGAGGCACCACCGGCCCGCCGCTGGCCTTGCTTTGCGAGGGGCCACAACCGGCCAGAAGAGGAGGTATTTGGGTTATGGCAACAGTGTATTTAGTGATGTAGTGGCCCGACAGCAGCGACGGACAAAGATGTGCAAAATGGGAGAATGCCGAGCACGCCGGCGCGCCGACAGCCGTTTTACTTGGCCTCCTTGTCCTCCTTGAGGTCGGCCGCGGTGGGCTTCCAGGTCTTCTCGTTGGTGGTCGACTTCTTCAGGCCGGACTTGACGGCATCGCCCTTGGCCTCGATCTGCTTGACGAACTCCTTGTTGTCGGCCATGGTGTCGGATGGAGTGGGGCGCAAAAAGCGCGATCTACACGGACGGCGCGGCGCGAGCACGAGCGAAAAGCAGCCGCGTTTCACGTTAGCACCACGTCGCGGTAATAGGCGAGGAGGGAGGGCGCGACGAGGAGGAATGGTCGGTGGAATGTGGGTCGGCACGCGGCGTTCGACGCCGGCGCGCCGCCCTGCGAAGTGTGAGGCGCGCCCGCGGGGAGGGGGAGGGGGGGACCGCCCGCTGCGAGCGCGCCCGTTCCCGGGCACGCCGCGACGTTGCCACCACCCACCCCACCAAACACACCCGCGCCGCCGCCCACCCCCACCCCCAATGAGCGACTCCACCGCACAGTGCACGACGTGTGCAGCGCGGGCTGCGTGCAGGCGTGCCTGTGTCCCTCCTCCACGTCACCCTCGCCGGCCCGCCACCAACGCGACCGCGAAGAAGGAAAAAAAAAACACCACGCAACGAAAAACGCGAAAAAAAAGCGGAAACCAGTGCGAGATGCCCCGCCCTTCCACCCCCCACCGCCAGGACCGTCGTGTCGGCTGCGGTGCGTGTCGAGCCACCCCAGCGCCACAGCGCTTTCCCGCAGCACGCTCCACCGCCACCCCGCGCAGCCACTGTTTTGACGCCACGAAACACAACCACCCACCGATGGGCCCCCATCCAACATAACATGCAGGCCCACCCGCAGCAGAAAGAACAGGGGAGACGTGGGCGGCGGGAGGGTACAGCGGCAGGGGCCGGTGCAAGGCGGGGCGTGTGCGAAGGCGCGGCGGGCGGGCGGGCGTCGTGGGGGCCGACGTACCGCGTTCGACGAGGAAGACGAGAAAAAAGCGAGCGACGGGACGAAAAATGAAGTGAAGCCGGCAGCGCGGCGCGGAGCGAACGACAACAACAACAGATGCCCCTCCAGCGGCCCGCTCCCCATTCTGCCGCTGTTCTGCCGCTGTTCTGCCGCATGTCTGCCGCCATTCTGCCGGTGGGCGGCTCCGCGCAGCGCACTGCACCATCGCCGCGGCAGAATGGGGTGGAACAGGGTGGACGCCTCAGCGGGCGCTCACCGGCGCCGAGGGTGGAATAGGGGCGGAATCGCCGCTGGTGCACCAAGCGCAGGCGGTTCTGCCGCGATTCTGCCGCGATTCTGCCGCGATTCTGCCGGTCGCCATGGAAAAAATTTTGAAGTGGGCGGGGCTAGGGCGGCTTGGTGCCGTCTCTGCCGCATGCATTCGATGGCAGGGAATCGGGAAGGAATGTCGGTGTGGCGGGAGGTGTGGAATGCATGGGCATGAGACGCATTCCACTCCGACGCATACCTGGGGGCCAAGTCGCCATGGCAGTGGCAGCGTCACCACCATTCAGGAAACAGAGCTGCGGATGCAGCGGCGAGCACAGAGGCTGTCTACGGGATCAATGCGTGCAGGACCGGCCCCAGCAGGATGGACGCGCGGCGCCGCTGGGCGCCGCGCGGGCGTCAGCGGAGGTATGAGGTAGCTAGGTTTAAAAGGCATCGCGGGCACTAGCTGACCGGCGCGAGGATGCGCGCGGATCGAGATCCCGATGATCGCGGAGAGCACTCCACAGATCCTAACGAGCCGTCGAGGCGCGACTGTCATTGGCTCCACGTCATGGCAGAGGTAGGCAGTGCGCTGCTGCCAACGGTCCTGCGCGATCCACGCGGCGGCCAGACTAGTTGGGCATGCAGGCGCGCGCGTCCATCAGACGCTGTTGGAACACGCGCCAGCACGAAGCCCGGATCCGGCCCGTGCGAAACCAAGATGTATACAGTGAAGGTCGCATTGCAAGGCTGTACAGGGACTGACTGGTACAGATGAGGACGCACCGGATGCAGAAGATACTGACTGACAGGGGGCTCACGCAGGAGCCGCCGCACACAAACTGTTCACAAACGCGCGACAAGGCGACGGGCCGAACGGCAGCCAGTCGGGTTGTCGGGGTTGAAAGCGCTTAAGTAGTACATACTGTATCGGCCGCGCAAAAAAGGGATTGCCTGAAAAAACCAGTTCGGATTCAAAGGAGGGGGCGCGCGCGCACGGCGGGCAGACTCACGCCGCGGGCGGGCGCGGCTCACAGCTTGCTCTTCTGCTTGCCGAGCTCTTTAGCCCGCTGCGACGCGGCGACGACGGCGTTGATGGCCGCCGCGCGGAGGCCCGCCTGCTCCAGCGCGTGGATGCCCGCGATGGTCGTGCCGCCGGGCGAGGTCACGCGGTCCTTGAGCTGGCCGGGGTGCGCCTGGGTGTCCTGCAGCATCGTCGCGGCGCCCTTGACCGTCTGCACGGCGAGCGCGTACGCGAGGTCGCGCGGCAGGCCCGCGCGCACGCCGCCGTCCGCAAGGGCTTCGATGAACATGAACGTGTACGCGGGCCCGCTCCCGCTGAGGCCGGTGATGGCGTCCATGTTCTTCTCGTCCGTGGCAATCGCCACGCCCGTGGCGGAGAACAGCCTGCGCGTCGCGGCCGGGGGCGCGCACAGGCACGACCGACGTGGTGAGCCTTACGCGCCACCAGGCGCGCGTCCTCCGCCCGTCCGGGCGTACCGCTTCACGAGGTCAATGTCGGCGGCGGTCGCCGTGGGCCCGCCGGCGAGCGCGGTGGCGCCCTGGTTCACGAGGCACGGCGTGTTGGGCATGACGCGCACGAGGCGCGTGCCGGTCGGCACGAACGACGCGAGCGTGGCGAGGTCGATGCCGGCCGCGATGGAGACAACGAGGTGCTGCGCCGTCAGCTCGGGCCGCAGCTTGGTCAGCACCGCCGGCACGACGTCCGGCTTGACGGACACCACCAGGACGTTGGCCGCGCGCGCCAGGTCGGCCACCGACAGCGCGCGCTGGCACCCGAGCTTGACGAGCGCGTCGACGGCCGCGGCGTTCACGTCGTACGCCCAGATACGCTCGCCAGAGCTGCGCGGCCCGCGCCTCCAAGAAACGCCCGCCCCGCGGCCCCGCGCCAACGCGCGGCCACGTGCGCCGCCGGTCAGCCCGCGTCCCGCCCCGCGTGGGTTCCTTGCGCGCGCGGCGCGGGACCGTACACGAGGCCTGCTCGAAGGACGCCGCCGATGATGGCCGCGGCCATCTGGCCCGCGCCCAGGAAGCCCAGCTTTGTTGCCGCCATCGCGTCGTCGCCGGCGCTCATTCTCGGTCGGTTGCGCTGCGGTTGGTTAGACGCACGGCCACGGCGCGGCTTGGCAAGTCCAAAGTGTCATAACCCTGTCAGAACTCGATTACGTCATCTGAGAACCGTTTTCCTCAGTCCCGCACCGGCCATCGGGGCGTGAGGACGACCCGGTGATCGGACAACGCGGTCCTGTTCAGCTGGGCCGACCATCAACCACGGCTGCGGCGCATGCGTCGCGGCCTACCATGCTGTACAAAAAAGGTTGCTGTACAAGGCTCTCCACAGTTATTGCTGTACATACATGCACTCAGCGTCCGCGGACGCTGCGGAAGGTCTGCGGCATCCAGTCGGCCAGCGCCACCAGCTTGACATCCGGCCGGAGCCGGCGCAGCGGCTCCAGGTGCTCGGGGCCGATCCGGCTACCGTAGCTGACGTCGACCATCTTGAGGTTGCGCGCGTTGCCCAGCAGCTTGGCCAGGGCGCCCGGGGAAAACCTGCGCATGCATTTCGGCCGCCAAAAGATGCGTTGGTGAGCACGCGCTCGTGTAACAGGCACGCAGCCATCGGAGCGCATACTTGTGGCAGTGCTTGGCGGTGAGCACGTTGAGCACCGGCAGGCGGACCAGGTGCTCGAGGCTGGCGTCGGTCAGCTGCGTGCAGTGCGTGATTGACAGCGCCCGCAGCCCGCGGCACTGCAGCGCCACCGCGACCAGGCCCGCGTCCGTGAACGACGCACATGCGTCCAGCGCCAGGCTGCCAACCGTTCAACCGGGGGCGCGTTGCGCGCGCGGTGAGCCGCCGACCTGGCGGCATCCCACTCCCGCAGCGTTCGCGCCCGCCTACCTGGCGAGGTTAGGACAGAACGACGCGACGGACGCGAGCACGGGGTCGGTCACGCCGGCGGTGTTGGACAGGTCGAGCACGGCGAGCCGCGCGCCGCACTGGCTGATCAGCGCCGTCAAAGCCGCGTCGCCGAGGCCTAGGCCCGGCAGCAGCAGGCGCTCCGGCTGCATGCCCGTCGTGGCCGTTTGCACCACGCTGCGTGCTCCGCCCATGGCGTTTCCCTCGCACAATGCCGCGTGAGGCCCCGTTGCTGCCCCCGTACAACATTCCGGTGGCGCCAGGCGCACCACGCATCGATCTCGGCCATGACCGCGGCGCTGGCGACCGTCCGCGCGCCGGTCAGGTCCAGCAGGCGCAGCTTGCTGGCGAACGCGGGGAGGTGCCGCAGGCAGCCGACTGTCAACTGGGTGTTGCGGCACGAGAGCACGCGCAGCGCGGTGCAGCGCTCCGTCGCCAGCGTGGCAAACGCGGCATCGTTGATGCTGGTGCCGTCCAGCAGCAGGGTGGCCAGGGTGCTGCGGCAGGCGAGGGGCCCCGCGAACGCGCGGCTCGTGATCTGCCCACGCTGGCGTCCCAGAAAAAGGGCGACGGGCGCACTGAGACACCACGGCGATTGGAATGCCGCGCGTCCGACTCGGTGGCGGCGTACCTTGGCGTTGCCCGTGAGGTTGAGCGAGGCGAGCGTTGGCGACGACGCCAGCAGGAGCGCAACGGCCCCGTCGCGCACATCGGTGCCCTCCAAGTTCACGGCGGTCAGCGAGCGGCCGGCGCGGCGCAGCGCTTCAAACGCGCTGTGGATCGTTGTCGATGGGATTCCGTGGCAGTTTTTCTGTACGAGACGCACGGCCGCCGGAGGGTTGGGGGCGGCGGCGATTAGCTGCGCACGCCTTCGCTGTGCGCCACCGGTTCAGCTGTACCAGCACGAGCGTGGTGAGGTTGGGGCAGGTGCCGCGCAGGATCGGGTTGAATGCGCTGGACCCGAGCTTGCCGCAGTCGGTCACGTCCAGTGTCCTGTGCGCTTGGACGTGGGGGACAGACGCACAGGTGGAGTGGGTTAAATGGCGCACATTCTGTCGCACTGACCGTGTGCGCACAGGCGTACCGTAGGCACCAGCTGGCGCGGGTGAGCAGCCCCTCGAGCGCCCGCGACGTCAGCTTGGCGGCGTATGGCGCCAGCGCCAGCGTCGTGTACAGGCTGCGTGCGCCCCACGACCCACCGGCCACGGCGGGGATGAGTCACCGCCCTGCATCCTCTGTCCGCGGCGCGGTCAAACGACGTACGTGGCATCCGTGGCCGCCAGCCGCCACTGCCGACAGACGCGGCCGCAGCGCACGACGGTCGCGAGCGGCAGGTGCTGAAAGATGCGCAGCAGCACCTCCACGGGGAGCATGCTGCCGTCGATGCGCCGCAGGTCGGCGGCAGCCTCGGGCGCGGCCGCGGCCTGCGTCGCCGCGGCGGGTTTTCCCGGCGCCGCCTTCACCGGGCTGGGCTGCGTCGATACGGTGCGGCGCACCGACGCATACTCGAGCAGCCGCTCCAGCGTCTGGACCACCGCGAGGACGCTGCGGCTGCCGACGCCTGGGCGTCAGCCAAGCGCGCGCTACGGGCACGCCGCGTGGTCCAGAGGCACGGTACGCGGCCGTACCTCGCGCTGGGACCCGGTGGGCTTGGCCTTGGAGAGGCCGACATCGAGAATCTCCTCGGCCTCTGCGAACCGACGCAGCGCGATCAGCGCCTCGCCGGCGATAACGTACGCCTGGATCCGCACGGCCCAAGGGTGCGAAGGGTGACCACTGATTAATAGTTTTCAAGGGGGAATGCCCAACGGCCGGCCACGACCGTCTCGACGCACCGACGCCTCGGTCTTGGCCAGCTGGACCGCCCGCAACGCGTCGGACAGCGCGTCCGACGGCCGTTGCGCGTCAGCATGCAGCCGCGCCCGGGCCAGCCACAGCTCGGCGGCGTCCGGCCGCTGGGCGACCGCCTGCGCGGGGCGCGCTGCCCCGGCATGAAAAAGTCGTTGCGTGGTCAGCGCACATCCACGGAGGCGGTGCGACTATCGCCCGTCCTCATACCTGCGTCAGCACCGCGTCGGCCTCGGGGGCGCGGCCGTCGGCCGCCAGCTGCGCCGCCTCGGCCACCCAGCCAGCCGGCGTTCCCGGAGGCGCCGGCGAACCGACCGCTGCGAGCTTGACGTCGGCCTCCGCAGGAGCGTCCGTCGCAGGCGGCGGGTTCGGGGCGGGCGCTGGTGGCGCGCTCGTGCGCCAGGCGGCCGGCAGGGTCGTCTGTCGCGCCTGCGGCGCGTCCGATAGCGGTCGCGGGCGCTTGGCCTCGCTGGCCTCGCCCGCGGCGGTGCTGCTGGGCGGCCGCTTCTTCAGCATGAGCGACAGCCGCGGGCGCCCCGGCGCCGCGCCGGCCGCGGCGCCGTTATTCTCGGTCATCGCCACAGAACCACGTTGGCCGGGCTGGTGGAGGGCTAGCGCGCTGCGACAGCAGAAACCCGCACTGCCAAGCCCACGCCCACGACGTGTCGGGCCCTTTTCGCCTTACAAACCCAGTGCCGGGCACACCAGTGGGCCCCGCCCAGCCCCGGATCGCAGCGCTCGGCCGTTTCGCGCCAACATCAGAGCGATGACGTCATAATAGGATTTGAATCTTGTTTCGCCGCCGCCGCCTGCTGCCGGCCGCCGCAGCTCAAGTACGCGCTCGCCTTCCTGGCCTGTGAAAGCTCGGACGGGTTGCCTTGTGCCTCCAAGGGCTGCGGCAGATCGCCCATGAGCGGGGAAAGGCAATTGGCCGGGGTGGGGGAGCGGGCGAACGGAGCCGTCATGGGCCAGTGCTGACGCCAGCCTGGCCCATTTATTGGGATCGATCCAAGAAAGGACGCAGCCATGGCCGACAAGCCGGTGCCGCCCCCGCCGCCGACGTCGGTCGCGTTTGTCCGGGGCACGCCCCCGCCCGGGGCACGGCCGGCGCCCACGGTGACCACCAGCACGGGCATGTACAACGACCCGCCGCCGGAGCTGTTCTTTGCGGGCAAGACCGCTGCGCCAGCGGCCAGCGCCGGTGCACGCGCGGAAGGCCCCCGGCGGGCGCGGTGCATGAGCCACGGCTGACGGCGCGGCTGCGAAGGAAGATCAGGGCGCGGGCTGCGGCAGGCGACGCCGCTGCTGGTGCGCTGGCGCCGGCGGCCATGCGCGGCGTCCTGAGCGAGTACCTGGAGCGGTGCCGGGGCAAGGAGCTCGCCTCGGTACGGGCGCGCCAGCCGCAGCTCGCGCCGCACATCGCATGGGGCTCAACCACGAGCCGCCGCATTGCGCAGACCGCGCGCCGGCCCCGCTGTCGCAGGCCAACCCCAAGCTGGCAGAGGACACGACGAAGCGGGTGCAGGCGCTGCTGGCGGCCCTGGACAGCGGCACAGTCAGCGCCCGCGTCCTGGAGCTGCTGCGGCCCCTGGTGGCAGGTGCGGCCGCAGGCCTTCATGCATACGCAGCGCCGACGCGTTCTGACCGTTGGCCGAGACCCCACAACGCGAGGCGGGGAGCGCACGCCTGGGCAGCGGTCCGGGACGGGCAGTTCAAGGCGGCGCTGGACCTGCACGTGCCCATCATGACGATGCACTACGAGGAGGCGGGGACGTGGATCGTCGGCCTCAAGCGGCTTTTGGCGCTCAGCGCGGAGGCCTCGGCCGCATAGACCCGAGCGCTGCATTGTACAGCCAACCACATGTCCGCACTTGCTTTTCGCACACTCACTGTACACGACCGCTTTTTCCAGCCTTAACTACGTGCACCGGCTGCTCCCGGTAGCGGTTTGCTGGGTTCCCGTGACTCCCAGCAGCATGGATGCACACGAACATGAACAACATGGTGTCCGACTGCAGCTGCATGAACCCGCCCATCGGGTTGGGAAGTCGAGCCAGTAAAGCGGGTCATAAGTGCGTCATATGAAAGTTTTCGCGCCATGTCTGTCTACGTATGCGCCACGTCGCCGCCGCCTTCTTCCACCACTTCCTCCTCCTTTTCCTCCTCCACCACCTTTACCCGGTTCGCCTCCTTCGCCTCCTCCCCCTCCTCCTGCTGGTGACGGAGCCCAGCATCAAGCGGCATCGGCAGCGACGGAGCGCCACGTCGGCAGCAAGAGGCACCGCCACTGGTACAGCAAGGGCATCGCGCCAACGTACGGCCAGCGAGAGATGCGGTTCTGGAGAAGCGTCGCTGAGGACTAACACTGCTGGGATGCCCCATAGACACGCCGCACCACTGCTGGCGGCAGGCAACGCCGGGATTGAACGCGCTGGAGCGGTGAGGAGCGAGCAACCATGGCGGGCGACGACGTGGACGTGGCCGCCAAGCCGGCGGCCGCCCCCAGCGCGCCCGAGGCCGAGGCGAGCGCGGGCGCGGCGCCGAGCCAACCGAACGGCGGCGGCCAGGCCGCCGAGGTCGGCGAGACCACGGAGGTGCAGATTCGCTTCCGCCGCGGCACACTGGCGGTGCCCATCCGCGTGCGGTCGCAGCCGGCGGCGCCCAAGCCGCCCACGTCGCCCAAGGCGGCGGCCGACGCCGCCGCCTCGGAGGACGCCACGCCCAAGAAGCTGGACACGGCGAGCGACGCCACGACGCCCGCGCCGCCGTCCGAGGGCGCGTCGTCCGCCACCGCGGAGACGCCCGGCAGCGCCCCCGGCGTCGGGCCGGACGCGGCCAAGTCGTGGCCGTCCACGCCGACGGTGCTGCACAACCTCAACAAGGGCGTGCTGGACCGCCAGAAGAGCGGCCTGCTGCTGGAGGCGCTCAAGCTGACCGATAACAGCGACGAGCCGCTGGACACGGAGAAGGTCAAGGACCTCACCGCGCGCCGCATGTCGTTCGTGCGGACCAAGTCCACGAGCAACGTCGCCGACGACGAGTTCGAGCCCATCATCCGCGTGCGCTTCAACATCCACGAAAAGCTCGGCAGGTAGGCGCTGCGCAGCCGCGGGCCGATCGGTCACGCGAAGGGGGAGGGCGCTGACGGGTGCGCTGCCGTGGGCACGCGGCACGGCGCGCGCCGGCAGCGGCGGCTACGCCGAGGTGTACAAGGCGACGGACCGCAAGACCGGCGAGGCGTGGGCGCTCAAGGTCATCTTCCGCGACCGCGTCAAGAACCAGAAGCGCCTCGACCAGGAGATCGAGGCGCTCCGGCGCGCGCAGCACCCGTCCATCATCCGCCAGTACGAGACCATCCACACCAAGGAGCGCCTCTACCTCGTGCAGGACCTGTGCGTTGGCACGGCGGATGCTGGGCCAGGGAAGCGCGCCGGGCTGACTCAGCGGTCGCTGGGTGGCTCGTCGTTGCCGCAATGGGTGCAGGGCCGCCGGCGGGTGCCTGTTCGACCTGCTGATCGATTCCGGCGGCTTTGAGGAGGTGCACGTCGCGATCGTGATGCAAAAGATGTTCAGCGCCGTCGCCTACCTGCACAGCATCGGCATCGTGCACCGCGACATCAAGGTGCGCAGGCTGACGGCCGCATAGGGATCGGGGCCAGCCGCAGCGCGACTCACCGAGGCGCGATGGCCCACACCGCGTGCCCCCTTCCCGCGACGCCAGCTGGAGAACATCCTCTTGACGACGCCGTTCGATCTGTCGAGCGTCAAGCTCTCGGACTTTGGCGTCGTCCGCATCCTCGAGGACGCGTCCAAGAACGGCAAGGAGCGCCCGCAGATCCTGTCGCAAGTGGGCTCCGTCGCCTACATGGGTATGCGATCGCGCAACCATGGCCGGAAACCGGCGCCCCTTGCCGTGGGCCTCACTCGCCGCCCTGGAGCTGATTGTTTGGCTGCCTCCGGGCGTGCAGCGCCCGAGATCTTCCTGGGCAAGCCGTACGACGAGTCGGTCGACATGTGGGCGTGCGGCGTGCTCCTCTACATGCTGTACGTCCGTTGGCCATGCTGGTGAGCCCAGGGCAAGCGGCCGCCGCTCACCTCACCACCGGGTGCGGGCGGCTGCCCAACGCGGTGTTGGGCAGGCTGTCGCTCGCGTCGCCGTTTGGCAATGACGCGTGCGACGAGGACTTTGAGATGGAGCAGATCAACCGGATTATTAACGTGGACTACAACTTTGACGCGCCCATCTGGAAGCGCTACAGCGCTGCCAGTGCGTCCCATGGCCGGCGTCGGACCGTGGCGCTGGGGGTGGGTGCGCGCCGGCGCTGACGGTCGTTGCCTCGCGCAAGCCTCGCGGGCGTGGGGAGCGCAGGCATGAACATGATCAACCGGCTGCTGCGGTTCCACCCGATCGAGCGGCTCAGCGCCAACGAGGCCCTGCGCCACCCGTGGATCCGGGTACGCCGCAGCGCACCTGCCGGCGGCATCGGTTGGACGCACGCGTGCGACTAACGCAGCCAGGTGCGGGGCCCCATGCGGCGCGCGCACGCGCGCGTCGCAGCAACTCGACTCGAATCCGCCCACTGCCACCACCAAGTGACCAGCACGCAGCACAACGTTCGCTTCAAATGTACAAATATGCCGCACCCACTGTACACTCTTTTCATTGGCAATGCTAGATGCGTTCGCTGGAGAGCAGCGTGGTGATGGCTTCGACGATGGGGTCCGTGCTGATGCTGAGCGTCGGCTGCGCCAGTTTGCGCTCCAGCAGGCGGTCGAGCTGCTGTCGCAGGCGGCGAATCAGCGCTGTGCACCAGTGCAGCGGCGGTGGCGGCGCGCGTGAACGGTCAGCATGCGATTGCACAGGTCGGTACCAGGCGCACGCTGCGGGCGTACCGGCGACGCGGGCAGAGGCGTGCAAGTGCAGCCAGTCGTCCACCACTACCATTTGCCGCGCGGGGTCGGGCATGGCGAGCTTGCCGCCAAACAGGAGCAGCATGTACGGCGTCGCCGGCGTCGCGTCCATGAGGAACGGCTGAGCGGCCTCGATCCACACGGAGGCATGCTAGTGCTGCTCAGCGCGGGGCCGGACCGCATGGCGGATGGCCCCACCGACCCGCACCTTGGACGTGCGCATGCAGCGCGCAAAGGCCAGGTAGGTGCCGGGGTACTTGGCCGCCGAGAAGAGCACGCACGACGGGTGCAGGAACAGGCGGCCGGTGTGCCGGCCAAAGAGCTTGATCTGGCCCGGCTCGATGTCCTTGGCGATCGTGCCGCCCTCCACCTGTTGGTACACTGGCATCGGCGCAAGCTTCGACCACGGGGGCCCGTGCCATGCAACGCTGGTTCGCGCGGGCATCGCCGGGCGTTCATGCGGTGCAGGCGCTGCTCCGCGTACCCGTTCTTGGGTGCTGCATGCGCGCCACGTTGGGGTAGAGGCCGGCAAAGATGGCGGCCCGGACGACGGCCTTGTTGCCCGTGCACGCGTTCAGCGCGGGCGCGGCGCCGTCCGCGTCCGCGTCCGCCGGCACAAAGCCGAGCGAGCTGAGCGACCGCACAAACTGGCGGCGCAGGTCGTGCACCGTGGCCAGCGCGGACGGCGAGACAAAGTTCTGGGATGCAGGCGGCGCGACAGGGACGACGGAGGGTGCGCGTCATTGTTGCGGCGCATCGGGCGCGGTACACGTGGGTGGCGGGCCGTACCGCCTCGCAGAAATGGCGCTCTTCGGCGCGGCCGCGGCAGGCGCGCCACGCCAGGTACGCGGCGTGCTCGGCCAGCAGGTCGGACTGGTCGTTGGCGAAGCGCAGCTTGGCCCTGCGATCCCCCCCCCCCCCAAACCGGGGGGCGCCACATCGCCTCCCCCAATCGGGTGAGCATCCGCCCCCCCCCCCCTTCAAGGAAACCCTTCCGGCACCC
>Ga0180216_1001702_pt1 | contig 19191 bp, 11 predicted proteins | sample eDN3rd37CBELigMG_FD_128879 | JGI IMG/M metagenome (GOLD analysis project Ga0180216, IMG submission 128879) | Enriched Miracle-Growth compost microbial communities from Emeryville, California, USA - eDNA 3rd pass 37_C BE-Lig MG (version 2)... ...
GATTCGCGACGCATAGAGTTAAACATGGGGGCGCTGGGAGCCCCTGGCAACTCTTCCAAGGCGGCGCGGAGGGCCATGCGCTGGCTCATTGATGGGTACAATGTGATGCACGCCGCGGGCGTGATGAACGCACGGCGCGGGGGGAAGGCGTTTTACCTGGCCCGCAAGCGGTTCCTGAATGAATTGGCCGCCGCGCTGGGGCCGCTCGTCGGCGAAACGACCGTGGTTTTCGACGCCTCGCATCCCCCGGCGGGATTTCCCGTCGAATCCACCTATAAGGGAATCACGGTCATCTTCGCGGTTGCCGACGATGACGCCGACGCCCGGATCGAGCGGATGATCGGCGAGCATCCCAACCCCAAAGCGCTCGCCGTCGTCTCCACCGACCACCGCGTCCGCCGGGCCGCGAAGCGACGCAAGGCCCGACCCGTGACGGCCGACGACTACCTCGACCACCTGCGGACCCTCCGCTACGAGCGCGTCGGGCCGGCGTCCCCGCCCCGCGTCCGAGAGGAGCCGGAACCCGAGTCGCGCGAGATCGCCATGAGCGCCGAGGAAATCGCGCACTGGGAGCGCGTCTTCGGCTCGGTCAACGAGGAACCGGAGGTTCGAGCCGCCTTTGAGAACGGCTCGCCGATGATCACCGACGCCGACATCGCCAAGATCAAGCGGGAGGTCGACCGCGAGCCCGTCGCCCGGCCGCCGTTGAAGCCCCGGGCCCAGTTCCTCACCGACGCCGACATCGCCCAAATCCAACGCGAGGTCGATCTTGAAGACTGAGGTTCTCCACCCGTTCTCCCACCACCTCCCCCTGATGGCGCGGCGGCTCGAATGCTATAATCTCCGCTTGTGAGTCAACGGCGAGCGCCAGCCGTTTTGTTCTCGGCATTCATGGCCGAACGGCGACGGAGCCCTCCCGCCCTCGCGAGGCGAGCGTCGTCCACCCTCATCGAGAACCGCCGCGGCGCCGGGGGTCGAGAACGGTGGACCGCGCCCGCTTCACGAAGACGACGCGACGACCGCCGGCGCGGCCTCCGCGCGAGTCAATCACCTTTCTCTTTGTTGGAAACTGGGGCCGAATTGAATGAATGTTCATGAGTATCAGGCCAAGGAGCTTCTCGGCAAGGCCGGCGTCGCCGTGCCGGCCGGGATCGTGGTCGAGACGCCCGCCGAGGCGGCCAAGGCGTACGATTCCCTGGGCGGGGGCCTTGTGGTGGTGAAGGCCCAGGTCCACGCCGGTGGTCGCGGCAAGGGCGTGGCCGTGGGACCGGAGGTCGACCGCGCCGAGGCGCTGGCGATCGCCAGCGGCGAGAAGGCCCGCCCCGACGGCATGGCCAAGGGCGTCCAACTCGTCAAGTCGGCCGCCGATGCCGAAAAGGCCGCCGCGAGCCTGCTGGGCAAGACCCTGGTCACCTACCAGACCGGCGCCGAGGGGCGGACGGTCAAGAAGGTGCTGGTGACGGTCGGCCACGATATCGCCCGCGAGCTGTACCTGGGGATGGCGATCGACCGCAACCTCAAGCGCCCGGTCCTGATGGCCTCGACCGAAGGGGGCGTCGAGATTGAGACGGTCGCCGCGAAGTCGCCCGAGAAGATCCACCGCGAGCCGATCGACGTCGGATTGGGACTCGCCGACTTCCAGGCCCGCAAGATCTGCAAGGCCCTCGGCCTGACCGGCGACACGGCCAAAAAGGGCTCGGTGTTCCTGAAGAACTTCGTCCGGTTCTTCCTCGACTCGGATTGCTCGCTGGCCGAGATTAATCCCCTGATCGTCACGGACAAGGGCGACGTGCTGGCGCTCGACTGCAAGCTGAACTTCGATGACAACGCCCTGTTCCGCCACAAGGACGTCGCCGCCCTGGTCGACGTGGACGAAGAAGACCCGGCCGAGCTGCGCGCGGGACGGTCGGGGCTGTCCTATGTGAGCCTTGACGGCGACATCGCCTGCCTGGTCAACGGCGCGGGGCTGGCGATGAGCACGATGGACCTGATCAAGTACCACGGCGGCGAACCCGCCAACTTCCTCGACGTCGGCGGCGGCGCCAACAAGGATCAGGTGCTGGAGGCGTTCCGCATCCTGCTCGACTCTCCCCGGGTCAACGCCGTTCTGGTCAACATCTTCGGCGGCATCATGCGGTGCGACATCATCGCCTCGGCCCTTTTGGCGGCCTACGACGAGATCGACTTCCGCGTTCCGTTGGTCGTCCGCCTCGAAGGGACGAACTCCGACGTCGGCAAGGACCTGCTCGACAAGAGCGGCCGGAAGATCATCACCGCCACCGGCCTGACCGACGCCGCCCAGAAGGTCGTCGCCGCGGCCAAGGGCCAAACCGCCTGAGCGATCCCCGAATCGGGCGCTTATCCATTTATAGAAGCCTCCAACGGAATTGAATACATGAGCATCCTGGTCGACAAGAACACCCGCCTGATTTGCCAGGGGATCACCGGCAAATCGGGCGCGTTTCACTCGGAGCAATGCAAGGCCTACGGCACCAACCTGGTTGGGGGCGTGACTCCCGGCCGAGGAGGCGAGACCGCCGTCGGCGTTCCGGTCTTCGACTCGTGCGGCGAGGCCGTCAAAGAGACCGGCGCCAACGCGACGATGATCTTCGTCCCCGCGCCCTTCGCGGCCGACGCGATCATGGAGGCCGCCGACGCCGGCATCCCCCTGATCATCGCCATCACCGAGGGGATCCCCGTCCTCGACATGGCCCGCGCCGTGGCCTATCTGAGGGCCCATCATCCCGAGGCTCGCTTGATCGGTCCCAACTGCCCCGGCGTCATCACCCCCGGGGCCTGCAAGATCGGCATCATGCCGGGCTATATCCACAAGCCGGGCCGGGTCGGCCTGGTGAGCCGCTCGGGCACGTTGACCTATGAGGGGGTCTGGCAGCTTACGAACCTCGGGATCGGCCAGAGCACCTGCGTTGGCATCGGCGGCGACCCGGTCAACGGCACCAGCTTCGTCGACGTCCTCCAGATGTTCGAGAACGACCCCGACACCGACGCCGTGCTGATGATGGGCGAGATCGGCGGCGACGCCGAGGAGCAGGCCGCCGCGTTCAAGGCGTCGGGCAAGTTCACCAAGCCGCTGGCCGCCTTCATCGCCGGCCAGACCGCGCCTCCGGGCAAGCGGATGGGCCACGCCGGCGCGATCATCTCGGGGGGCTCGGGCAAGGCGTCCGACAAGATCGCCGCGCTCGAGGCCGCCGGCATCGTCGTCGCCAAGAGCCCCGCCGACATGGGCCTGGCGCTCAAGAAGGCCATCGGCCAATGACCGGGGACTCCAACCCGTCGTCAATTCAACCGAACGAACCGCCCCCCGCCAATCCCTGGCGGACCCTGCGGTCTCGTTCGGTCTACGAAAACCCCTGGATCCGGGTCAGGGAAGACCAGGTGCTCCGTCCCGACGGCAACCCCGGGATCTACGGCGTCGTCGAGTACAGGTGCCGAGCCGTCGGCGTCCTGCCCGTCCACGACGACGGCTCCATCTGGCTCGTCGGTCAGCATCGCTACCCGCTGAACCAGTATTCGTGGGAGATCCCCGAAGGCGGCGGCCCGCCAAGCGAAACCCTTGAAGAGACCGCCCGGCGCGAGCTGCGCGAGGAGACCGGCCTGACCTGCGGCGAGCTGGAGCTCATCGCCACGAGCCACCTCTCCAACTCGGTCAGCGACGAGATTGCTTATATCTATCGCGCGTCAAAGCTCACGCTCGGCCAAAGCGCGCCCGAGGGGACCGAGGAGATCGAGGTTCGGCGGGTGTCGTGGGATGAGGCGTGGGGGATGCTGCGGGAGGGGCGGATCACCGATTCGATGTCCGTCATCGCGATCCTGCACGAGGCGACGAGGCGCCTGGGCGGAACGGTGTAGGCGCGTAAGAGGAGGGAGGGAACCCGCGTCCCTGCGGGTGGAGATGGACTGATCTTCCGAGCGACCGGCGGCGCGGCGATCACCGAGAGGGCGCGCCGTCCCGCTGGTTCCAGGTCCGAAGCCGCAAGGCGGTGGGGACGGCTCGGCCTCGGGTCGGGGCGTAATCGACGGTCTCGGTCTTCGCGGCGGCGTTGGGCCGGAAAACCGAGGCGTTGGGGAAGAACCCACCGGGGCAGACCGTCGGCGTGGCCGCCAGGTGGGCGTGGGTCTCGATCCGCTCGTCGGCGATCTGGTAGCGCTGGCTCAGGTAGGCGATCAACTCCTTGGCCGCCGCGATCTGCTTGGGCGTCGGCGGGGCCTTCTCGAAATCACCGATCAAGCAAATGCCGATGCCGTACTCGTCGATCTCGGCCTTGCGGGCGTTCTGGCAGTGGACGCCGTGCTTCTGATTCACCCAGCGCTGGGCGACTTCGATCTGGCCGTCGCCGCTGCCGGTCCCGTTGCCGATGACGAAGTGATAGCCGCAGCCATCGAAGCCGAGGATCCGCCTGTGCTCGGCGTCGATCTCATCGTAGTTGCCCGTCTCGGTCGCGCTTTGGTGCAGGACGACGTACCGCCAGGGGCGGTCGGCCTTGTTCGGGAAGAAGAGGTCGTCGCCCCCCCGATCGCCGAGGTACGACTCCAGGCGCTGGCGGACGCTGGCCTGCTTCACCAGTCCGGTTGATCGCGAGGAGTGGACCCGTTCGCCGTCATTCCAGGTGGTCGGCTTGGAGCTTCCGCTCGGCCCCTGAAGCGTGGGGGATTGGGAGTCCGCGTCCGATTTCGGCTTCGGATCGAGCGGAACGCGCAGGCTCCGCGAGCGGGTCGACTGCGACCGGGAATCCGACGGGACGGGATCGAGGTCGGGCTCGCGGTCGATCGTGGCCTTCGGGGGCGCCTCGGGCGGCACGCTTTGACGCGAGGTCGGGAACGAATCGAGCGAGGGAGCTTCGAGAGTGGGCACCGACGAATCGGTCGCGCCGCTGGGCTCGCTGAAGGTCGGCTCGCTGGAAAGTCCGCGCGACGAACCTCCGTCGCGAAGAATGGGGGCCGGCTCGCGGACGATCGTCGATCCGCCACCGCTGGTTCCACAGTTGTCGCAGGGGGCGGCAACCGCCCCGGGCGAGGTGAAGACCGGCCGAAGCGCGGTTCTTCGGTGGTGCTTGCAACCGGTCGTCGCCAAAGCGCCGACGACCGCGACGGCGATCCACGCGGCGTGAGCGCGCGGAGCGATCCAGGCCAATTGTTTCGAGGCCATTTCCCATCTCCTTGCCGGTTTGAACTCTCGCTCGACATCCCGCGTCGAGCTTTCGATTCCCTCAAATCGCAAGAGCGATGCCGAACGGCCGGCGAGAGCGCTCCGAGCGAGGGGTCAAAATTCCGGCTTCGTCTCAAGTCTACACGCCATTTGGCCGAGGGGCGGATTTCTTGAGTTTTTTTGCGAAATTTCCTCAAGTTGCGGCCGACGAGGAACCGACTCGGCTTGTAAGAATTACAAATATCTTGTAATTCCGAACAGCCGTACACCTGAGGCTGGGGCGCGAGATCCGGTCGCGCGGGCTTTGGCGATTGCGGCGGCGGATCGCCCGCGCATGCGTCCAACTGGCGTTTGAGGGGGCGAAACGGTATTCTCGACGGGTCGAGTGAATTGGACGGGCCCCCCGGCGCGCGGGGGGCTTTTTTTTCGAGGCGGAACCGCGGTCGGCGAGCGAATCCGCGCCCCAATGGCGCGCCTCATTCGCCGCGACCGGAGATATTGGACCCATGCCCGCGTATCACCCTCAGCGCATCGAGCCCAAGTGGCAAGCCTACTGGGAAAAGCACAAGACCTTCGCCACGCCGGACCTGGACCACTCCCGGCCGAAGCTCTACATCCTCGACATGTTCCCCTACCCCAGCGGCGCCGGGCTGCATGTCGGCCACCCCGAGGGCTACACCGCCACCGACATCCTTTGCCGCTATAAGAGGATGCGCGGGTACAACGTGCTGCACCCGATGGGCTGGGACGCCTTCGGCCTGCCGGCCGAGCAATACGCCGTACAGACCAACACCCATCCGAGCATCACCACCCAGACGAACATTGATACGTTCCGCCGCCAGATCAAGTCGCTGGGCTTCTCCTACGACTGGGACCGCGAGGTCGACACCACCTCGCCCAAGTACTACAAGTGGACCCAGTGGATCTTCCTGAAGATTTACGACACCTGGTACGACCCCGAGCACGTCTGGACCGACCCCACCGGAACCAGGCGCAAGGGGAAGGGCCGGCCGATCGCCGAGCTGCCCATCCCCGAAGGCGTCGCCGACCCCGACGCCTACCGCGACTCGAAGCGCCTGGCGTACCGGGCCGAAGTCCCCGTCAACTGGTGCCCCGCCCTGGGGACCGTGTTGGCCAACGAAGAGGTCATCGACGGCAAAAGCGAACGCGGAGGGCACCCCGTCGTCCGCATGCCCTTAACTCAGTGGATGCTCCGCATCACCGCCTACGGCGACCGACTCATCGACGACATCGAACACGTCGACTGGCCCAAGGCCATCAAGGAGATGCAGCGGAACTGGGTCGGCCGCAGCGAAGGCGCCGAGGTCGACTTCCCGATCGCCATCGGTGGCGCCCCGCCCTCCCCGGCTCCCGCGGGCAAGCCCTTTCCCGAGAAGCCGGCCGACGACGTGATCCGGGTCTACACGACTCGGCCAGACACCCTCTTCGGCGCGACCTACATGGTGCTCGCCCCCGAGCATCCCCTGGTCGATCGGGTCACGACGCCCGAGCACCGCGAGGCCGTCGACCGGTACCGCGAGCAGGCGGCGCGCAAGAGCGACTTCGACCGCAGCGAGATGGCGAAGGTCAAAACGGGCGTCTTCACCGGCGGCCACGCCATCAACCCGGTCAACAACAAGCCGATCCCCATCTGGATCGCCGATTATGTGCTCATGGGTTACGGCACCGGCGCGATCATGGCCGTTCCGGGGCACGACGAGCGCGACTTCGAGTTCGCCAAGACCTTCGGCCTGCCCATCCTGGCCGTCGTTCAGCCCCCCGACTCCTGGCTCGAAGCGAACAGAGGTCCGACCCTCGACCCCTCGGCCGACGCGGCCGCCTTGCGCGAAGCCTTTCAGCGCGACCCCGGCGCGTTCGCGGCCGTCTTCGTGGACGAAGGGATCGGGCTCCAGTCGGCCAGTGATTCGGTGTCGCTCAACGGCCTGCCGACCGCCGAGGCCAAGCGAACGATCACGGCCTGGCTGGCCGAGCGCGGCCAGGGGCGGAAGGCCGTCAATTACAAGCTCCGCGACTGGCTCTTCTCGCGCCAGCGGTACTGGGGAGAGCCCTTCCCCGTCCTGCTGGATGAGAACGACCGGGTCCGCCCCGTGGACGAGTCCGAGTTGCCGGTTCTGCTGCCGGACCTGGACGACTTCAAGCCGTCGGGCAAGCCCGAGCCGCCGCTCGGCAAGGCCAAGGAGTGGGTTCGGTACTCCGAGAAGTACCGCCGCGAGATCAACACGATGCCTCAATGGGCGGGCTCGTGCTGGTATTACCTTCGCTATCTCGATCCCAAGAACGACGCTCAAGCCTGGGATCCCGAGAAGGAAAAATACTGGATGCCGGTCGACCTGTACGTCGGCGGCGCCGAGCACGCGGTGCTTCACCTGCTTTACAGCCGGTTTTGGCACAAGGTGTTGTTCGACCGGGGGTTGGTGAGCACGCCCGAGCCGTTCCAGCGGCTGGTCAACCAGGGGATGATCCTCGGCGAGATGGAGTTCACCGCGCATCGCGATCCCCAGGGAAACTGGGTTTCGTCGACTCAGGTGGGGCACGACGCTCAGGGGCCGGTGCTGAAGGGCTCCAATCCGCCCATTCCCTTGTCGCCCGTCAAGCTCTCCGAAGAGGACGTGGTCAAGCGGGGCGAGGGCTTCGTCCTGAGCGCCGCGCCTGATGTTCGGGTCGACGCCCGGGCACACAAGATGTCGAAAAGCCGGGGGAACGTGATCAACCCCGACGCCGTCGTTTCCCAGCACGGGGCCGACAGTCTCCGACTTTACGAGATGTTCATGGGCCCGCTGGAGGCGGTGAAGCCCTGGAGCATGCGGGGCGTGGAGGGAGTCCACCGCTTCCTGGGACGGGCCTGGCGAATGATCGTCGACGCCGACGCCGAGGAGGTTCGTCTCGACCCGAGGGTTCAAGACGTCGCCCCGACGCCCGAGCAGGCCAAGGTGATCGCGCGGACGGTGGCGGCGGTCGGCGAGGATTTCGAGGCCCTCCGATTCAACACGGCGATCAGCCGGTTGATGGAGTTCGTCAACGCCTTCACCGGCGCGGAGGTCCGGCCCAAGTCGGCGATGGAGACGTTCACGCTCTTGCTCGCCCCCCTGGCCCCGCACGCGGCCGAGGAACTGTGGGAGGCGCTCGGCCACGACGAGACGCTCGCCCACGAACCCTGGCCCACGTTCGACCCGGCCCTGCTCAAGGATGACGAGGTGGAGATTCCCGTCCAGGTGATGGGCAAGCTCCGAGCCAAGATCGTCGTCCCGGCCGACGCCGACGCCCAGACGATCGAGGCCGCCGCCCGCGCCGATGACCGAATCGCCGGTCTTCTGGCCGGGAAGACGGTTCGCAAGGTCGTCGTCGTCCCCGGCAAGCTGATTAATTTCGTGGCGAATTGACGAAGCGGTTCCGCCCTCCCGGAGAAGTCCACCGCGCAAGCGCGCGTTCTGGGAGGGCAATATCCTCCCAGCTTCGCGCCGGGCCCCTCCGTAAACCCGTCAGCCCTCATCGGGACCACCGCCCCGTTCATCCCGAGGGGAGACGTGGGGATTGGCGACGATTCGTCCGCTCAATCGTTGTACAGGTCGTCGACGTTGAAGTCGGGCGGGAGTTGGTTGACCTGGATCGAGTGCGTTCCGCTCTGCGAATGCGTCGGGGTTCCCTTGGGGGGCTCCCGGCGTGTTGGCTGCGACGGGTCGGGGTTCGGGGCGGTTTGGGTCGGCTCGGGCTCGGCCTGCGCGGAGGGCAAGGCGCTTTGCGTTTTGCCGAGCGACATGACCGGGCGTTGAGCCTCGACGAGGTGGCCGCCGTCGAACCGTTCGCCAATGTAGTGGCGACGGACCTCGGGGTTGTTGAGGATCTGTTCGCGGTTGCCGTAGGCGAAGACCCGGCCCTCGCGGATCACGTAGCAGCGGTTGGTGACCTCCAGGGTCTCGCGGAACTGGTGGTCGGTCAGCAGGATGCCGATGTGGTAGGTGTCGACCAAGTCGCGGATCTGCTCCTGGATCTCGGCGACGGTCTTGGGGTCGATGCCGGCGAAGGGCTCGTCGAGCATGATGAGCTTCGGGTCGGTAATCAGGGATCGCGCGATCTCGGTCCGTCTGCGCTCGCCGCCGGAGACCCGGTGGGCCAGAGTCTTGCGGATCTTGGTCAGGCCGAAGCGGTCCATCAGCTCGTTGAGCCGGTCCTTGCGCTGGCGACGGGTCAGGTCCTTGCGCGTCTCGAGGATCGCCATCAGGTTTTGCTCGACGGTCAGCTGCCGAAAGACGCTGGAGTCCTGCGCCAGGTAGCCCATGCCGGCCCGGGCGCGAAGGTACATGGGGAGGCGGGTCACGTCCTTGCCGTCGAACGTCACCTTGCCCCCGTTGGAGTCGATCAGTCCGATCGTCATCCGAAAGCTGGTGGTCTTGCCGGCGCCGTTGGGCCCGAGAAGGCCGACGACCTCCCCTTGATCGACGTCGAACGTGACCCCGTTGACGACCTGGCGACGGCCGTACCATTTTTGCAAGTCGCGAACTTCCAGCAGGGCCATCGCTCGATCCTCCGTGATCGTGGACGAATTCAGGTCGCGTCCGGGGCCGGGTCCGGGGCCGTCAGCGGATCCACCTCATCCGCTCCAGGTAGGGCCGGAACGGGACGCGCAGGTCGGGACCGATTCGGATGTCGGGGCCGAAGGGGACGCCGTGGGGCCAGTAGACAAAAAACGCCTTGCCGGTGATGAGCTCCAGGGGAACCTCCCAGGTTTGCCGATTCACCGTGTCCCAGCGCCAGTCGGCCGAGCCCCATCCTCGGCTGTCCTTGCTTCGGGGGCTGTTGTCCCCCATCATCAAATACCGGTCGTCGCCCAGTTCGTACTCCTCCTGGCGCGTTCGCGCCAGGTCCGGGAACCGCGAGGGATCGGCGAGGAAATCGAACAGTTCAACGGGGGTTCGGGGGTATAGGTCCTCCCAGACCGGCCCGTAATCGTTCCGTCCCGGCGTCTGGGTATAGTAGATGTCTCGCTTCAAGACAAGGTCGCTCGCCGTGATCGCGGCCCCGCGGGCGCTAATCGCCGCCGGGGAAAGATCGGCGGCCGTGGGCGCGAGCGGCTCGTCTCCCCTCTCGAATTCAACGCCCGAGCCGACCAAAGACCCGTTTATGCTCAGCAAAAGGCGGTCGTCCACGTTGGCGAACTCCAGGCCGTAGCGGCCGGGCCGGGTCATCGTGGTGTCGAGCTCGGCCAGGGTTTCGCCTCCCCGAACCAGCCGCGTCTTGCCGGTCGCCAGGTCGATCAGGCACTCGTGGGCGACTCCCCCTTTGATCAACTCAAGCCGCAGTTCGCCGCCGGGCGAGGCGACTTCGACATTGGCCGAGAGGGTTAGATCGCCGACCCAGTGAGGCTGAAGCCAGGCGCCCTCGGCGTCGGCCCGCAGACCCTCGAGCAGGTTCGAGCCCTCGGCCGGGAGGCCCGTGTTGTACGAGTAGAAATCGGTGACGAGCGTGGCGCGCGGCTCTCGGCGCGGGGTCCGGCCGTGGATCAGGTCGTCCCATTGTTCGGGGTCGGGAACGAGGTTGCGGTATCGCAGATCGACCCAGTCCTCGGTTGACTCGTCGCACTGGTACTGGCTCAAACCGGGGGCGAGCGGCTTCCAGCCTCCGGCTTGCTCGGGACTCCAGCGCCGCCATTCGTCGCGATTGGCCGTCGCGCGCGCCTGATGGCGGTCGTCGTAAACGGTGATCTGCATGGCCGCTTGATGCTTCGGCGGCTTGCGCTCGAGCCGGAATTCGGCCTCATCCCGTTTCTTGATGTAAATGTCGCCGTGGTGGATCTTGATCGTCTCGCCGGGAAGGCCGACCAGGCGCTTGATGTAGCTGACCTCGGGCTCCTCGGGATACCGGAAGACGATGACGTTCCAGCGCTCCAGGGTCGCCAGGCTGGGCAGAAACGGCAGATCGTAGGGGAACATGGAGACGAGAATCCGGTCTCCCTTGAAGCTTGGCTCGTCGTCGAGCCGGGTCGCCTGGTAGCGGCAGTTGACGCAGATCCCCGAATAGATCCGCCGGGCGTAGGGACCCCCTTCGACCTCCTCCGAGGCGTTGACCGAGTAGACGAAGCCGCACTGGGGGCACGTCACTTCTTTATGCCGGCCCATCAGGGTTGGGGCCATCGAGCCGGTGGGAATGACGAACGCCTGGGCCTCGAAGCCCCGAACCACCAGGGCCAGAATCACGGCCACGACGATCGCCTCGACCGTTTCGCGGTGGCCCTCGCCCTTGGGGGGATCGGCGGGCGCCGGAACCGCGACGGGCCGCGCGGGGGATCGTTGGGGTGCTGGGCTCGCGGGGTTCGTGGAGGGTGTCCGTGGCATGGTGGTTTGGTCTTTTCCCAGCGACGGCCCTTCGCGAGCCCCGGTTGGACCCGTCGCGCGTTCCTCGGATCAATCCGCCCCGGGAGACGAACGCCCCGGGCACAAATTCCGGCTCTTCTAATGAATGTAACGAATTCGCCGCGGGTCGGGAATCCAGTAAACCGATCGGCCGAACACCTCCAGGGCCATGACCCGGCCCGGAAGGTGAACCAGAAACGGCTTTCCCAGAAACATCGAGCGGGGGACGACCGGTCCAGAGGCCCAGAATCGCGAGTCGTTCGACACGGGGCTGTTGTCTCCGAGCACGAAATACTCGTCCCGCTTCAGCTCGTACGGCTCGGAGACTCCGTGCGGGTGGCGATGGATCGCGCCCAGGGAGCTGGTGTAGTGGATGTCGCGATAGATTTTCAGATCGGGCGCGGCCATCGCGCCGCCCCGCACGCCCAGGGCCGCCGGGGATTCGTCGTTGTAGCGGGGCTCGGCCGGATCGTCGTAGTCGAACGGTTCGAAGACCAGCTCGCCGTCGATCGCCACCGCCACGCGCTGATCGAAGGCGTAGGCCTCGACCAGGTGCTCGGTTTCCTCGACCGTCGCGACGGCCAGGGGATTCTCTCGAAGCTCGATCCGCCGGCTGGTCCCGTTGCGGGTGAGCCGAACCGGCTCGTCGCCGCCCACGGGGATGCGGACGATGAACCGATCCCCGGCCGATCGGAGCATGATCGAGAGCTCCTCCACCGCCGGGCCGATCCGAACGCGGGCCTCCAGGCCGACGTCCTTGACGATGTTGTTCGAATCCAGGTCGCGGCCGTTGTAGCCGTAGTGGTCGCGGACCGGGCCGTAGCGCTCGAGGATCGGGTCCCAGTGGCGATAGATCAGCCAGTCGTCCGTGTCGATTCCCGAGTAATCCACCAATTCGTGGTGGAAGCCGTCTCGCCCTTGAGACCAGCCGCTGGGTTCGAGCTGGAGTTTCGGCCCGCGGCGGAACTCCCAACGCGGGTAGCGGTTGGAATCGGCCGGGGCGTAGCGGCCGTCGTGCGTTAGGATCCGCGTCGCGCGGATGTCGTGCAAGCTTTTGCGCGCCACCCGGTCATTGATCCAAACATCGCCGTCGACGATCTGAACCGACTCGCCGGGCAAGCCGACCACGCGCTTGACGTACGCCTGCGAGAGGTCGGCCGGATACTGGAAAACGGCGACCTCCCAACGCCTGGGCGCCCGAAACTCGTAGACGAGCTTCTGCACGAGGACGCGATCCCCGCCGCTGACGACGCCGGGGCGGCGGTCGAAATCGCTCTGGCCGCAGTTTGGGCAGACCGGCCGCGCCGAGTGGGCCTCCTCGTCGACCCCGACGTCGAAGCGAAACCCGCATCCGGGACAGGTGAAGTCGAGGTGCCGCCCCAGCAGGGTGGGCGCCATCGAGCCGGTCGGCACGACGTAGGCTTCCGCCGCGAAGGCGCGGAAGAGGATCACGCCGACGCAAAGAAGCGCGAGCAGCTCAACCGTTTGGCGAACCACTCCCGCCGAAAGGTTCTCCGGCTCGGGAGAATCAAGGGTCGGCGGAAGAGTGCTCATTAGGCTTCACGCGCCGGCGTTCGGGGCCGGCGCCCAAATGAGGTTGATTGGTCGGTTGGGAGTCTTGGATCGGCGCCCCCTTCTCCCAACTTCAATCCTCGCTGTCGTCGAGGACCGACAAGAAGGCTTTCTGCGAGATCTCGACGTTCCCCACCTGCTTCATTCGCTTCTTGCCCTCCTTCTGCTTCTCCAAAAGCTTTCGCTTTCGAGAGATGTCGCCGCCGTAGCACTTGGCGGTGACGTTCTTCCGAAGGGCCGAGATGGTCTCGCGGGCGATCACCCGGCCGCCGATCGCGGCCTGAATCGCCACCTCGAATTGATGCCGCTCGATCTCGCCACGCAACTTCTTGGCCAATTTCCGCCCGCGGCGGTCGGCCTGCGAGCGGTGGACGACCACCGAAAGGGCGTCGACCCGCTGGCCGGCCACCAGGATGTCGAGCCGGCACAGGTCGTCGGCCCGATAACCGATCAGCTCGTAATCCATCGTCCCGTAGCCGCGAGTGGCGCTTTTAAGCTTGTCGTACAGGTCGTAGATCATCTCGGCCATCGGCAGTTCATACGTCAGGATCGCCCGACTGTTCGAAAGATAGTCGGTTTTGACGTAGGTTCCCCGACGGTCTTCGCAGAGCTGCATGATCGCGCCGATGTTCTCGGTCGGCAGGATGAAATTGATCCTGGCGATCGGCTCGCGAAACTCCTCGATGTCGCCGGCGTCGGGGATCCGGGTCGGGTTGGAGATGTGGTGGACCTCCCCCTTGCGGTCGAGGATCTCATAGGTGACGTTCGGCGCGGTTTGCACCAGGGCGAGGTTGCTCTCGCGCTCCAGCCGCTGCTGGATGATCTCCATGTGGAGCATCCCCAGAAACCCACAGCGGAAGCCGAAGCCCAAGGCGTCGGACGTCTCGGGCTCGAACGAGAAGCTCGAATCGTTTAAGGCGAGCTTTTGGAGAGCGGTCCTCAGGTCGTCGAATTGGTTGTGCGAGGCCGGGAAAAGCCCGCAAAAGACAACCGGGACCGGCTCCTCGTAGCCGGGCAGGGCCTCCTCGGCGCCTCCGGGAACCTGGGTGATGGTGTCGCCGATGCGGACGTCGGCGAGCTTCTTGATGTTGGCGACGACGTAGCCGACCTGCCCAACCCCCAACTCCTCGCAGGCGACCTCCCGCGGCCGAAAGCGGCCCAGACCGATGACTTCGTGGGTCGTCCCGCCGGCCATCATCCGGATCTTCTGGCCGACCCGAAGCGCGCCGTCGACGATCCTGACGTAGACGACCACCCCCTGATAATCGTCAAACTTCGAATCGAAGATCATGGCCCGAAGCGGCTTGGACGGATCGCCCGACGGGGGCGGAACGCGCTCGATGATCGCCCGGAACAGGTCGGGAACCCCCAGGCCCGTCTTGGCGCTGACGGCCAGAACCTCGCTGGGGTCGATCCCCAGCGTGGTCATGATCTCCTCCTTGATGTCCTCGGGCCGGGCCGACTGCATGTCGATCTTGTTGAGGACCGGCACGATGTTCAGATCATTGCCGATGGCCAGGTAGGCGTTGGCGACCGTCTGGGCCTGCACCCCCTGGGTCGCGTCGACCAGGAGGATCGCCCCCTCGCAGGCGGCGAGGCTCCGCGAGACCTCGTAGTGGAAGTCGACGTGGCCCGGCGTGTCGATCAGGTTCAGCTCGTAGGTTTGGCCGTCCAGGTCGTAGTTCAGCACGACGGCCCGCGCCTTGATCGTGATCCCGCGCTCGCGCTCCAGATCCATGTCGTCAAGCAATTGCTCGCGAAACTCGCGCTGGGTGATCGCTCCGGATTGCAGAAGGAGCTGGTCGGCCAGGGTGCTTTTGCCGTGGTCGATGTGGGCGACGATGGAGAAATTGCGGATGTACTTGGGATCAAGGGCCATAGATCAGGTCCGATGACGTGGATCGGTCGTCCGGAGGGCGGCGCTCGGCGAGCTTTCGTCTTCCGAGCATGCCGTCTGGGGTTGAGGTCACGATGACGAATGGAGCCAGCGGAGGATGGCCGACGGAGGGCGCCGCCACCGTCTCCGTCGCCCGGCGACGCTCCGAGGCTGGTGGTTCGAGGCGGTTTCGATGGTTCGAAACCCGGCGCGTCGAGGGTGGTGGTCGGTGGAGGCTCCACCCGCTAAAGATTATATTGGGTGAGAGGGGCCGCGAGAAGTCGGGTTACGCGCGGACCCGGCTTGGACCGTCCGCCGAAACGATCGGCGCGCCGTTCGCGAGTTTCCTCGGACCGAGGCGCGACGTCGTTCCCTTCGAGAATTTTCAGGAATGCCCATGAAGTGCGTCTCCGCCCTGTCCACCGCCCGCGGCGCCAACACGGCGTTCCACCAGATCCGGGAGCGTCTGGACGAGGCCCTGGGCGATTCCCCCGCCGACTTGACGCTTATCTTCGCGTCAAGGCATCACGCCGAGAAGCTCGGCGAGCTGTCGCGGGCGTTCCTGGAGCAAGGGCGTTCCCGGCGCGTGCTGGGCTGCCTGGGCGAGGCGATCATCGGCGAGGATCGGGAGGTCGAGGGGAAACCCGCGTTGGCCGTCTGGTCGATCGTCGCGCCCGGGCTTGAGATCCAGCCCGTCCGCTTCGATCCCGGCGGCGGGTCGCTCAGGCAATCACTGGCGACGCTGGAGAAGCCCGGCGAGTCCACCCTGATCCTGCTGGCCGACCCATTCTCCTTCGGCATTAACGACTTTTTGAAGCTGGTGAACGAGACCCTGCCGGGTCTCCGAGTTGTCGGCGGCATGGCCAGCGGTGGACATGAACCGGGTTCCAACCGGCTCGTGCTCGACGGCGAGACGCACCTCGACGGCGCGGTCGCCGTCCGGCTTTCAGGGCCGATCTCGATCCGGACGATCGTCAGTCAAGGGTGCCGTCCCATCGGCCGCCCCATGCTCGTGACCAGGGCCGAGCACAACATCATCCGCGAACTGGGCCGCCGCCCCGCGCTCGAATCACTTCGCGACCTGTTCCAGTCGCTTTCCCAGGACGACATCAATAAGGTCCAGCAGGGGCTGCACATCGGCCGGGTGATCAACGAGTACCAGGAATCCTTCCAGCGCGGGGATTTTCTCGTCCGCAACGTCGTCGGCGCCGACGAGTCGGGGGCGATCCAGATCAACGACTTGATCCGAGTCGGCCAGACCGTGCAATTCCACGTCCGCGACGCCGAGACCGCCGACGAGGACCTTCGCGAAAGCCTCTCCCGCGAGCGGGGCCCCAAGGAGGCCCCGGCAACCCCCTTCGGCGCGCTCCTTTTCAATTGCAACGGCCGGGGCGCCCGCCTCTTCAACGCGCCAAATCATGACGTGGAGCTGATCCACGAGATCCTCGGCCCCATCCCCGTCGCCGGCTTCTTCGCCATGGGCGAACTCGGCCCCGTCGGCGGCCAGAACTTCATCCACGGCTTCACGGCCAGCATCGCGGTCTTCGAGCGCCTCGCCTGACCGACGCGGCCCCGCCGCCAACGCCCCGCGAGGCCGTTCAGTCATGATCGCGCGTGCGCGCGTTCATGTGCGTTTCCTCCCCGCCCCAAATCCCGCTTAACAAAACTTTTTGACGCCCCCGATCCGTGACCTAGGGTTTCCTTCGTAGAGCCCCCGGCCGCCGCGGGGCGAAGCCTTGGCGCTGCATTTCACGCGAAGGTCCGGATCACCCCCGGACGATTCGCGCGAGCTGGTCGTCGCGCCTTCACCACACCTTGGGGATGGGAACCATGCTGAGCAACTTTCTTCCCAACGGTCGTTCGCAACTTCGAGGCGCCGATCGGCAATCGGCCAACGAACGGAAGCGCCGACGGATGCGGAGCCGCCGTCACCTTGCTCTGGAGAACCTTGAGGGGCGAGCCTTGCTGTCGACGATGTTCGTCGACGACGATTGGGCCAATCTGGACATTGACACCGTCGTCCTAGTCGGCGAATCCGGCGAGACGGCGACGATCGGAACCGACGCGTTCGGCACCATCAAGGCGGCGATCACCGCGGCTGGCGACAACGACGAGATCCGGATTGCGGCGGGGACCTACGCCGAAACGTTCTCGCTCGCCAACAAGACCGGCCTCTCGCTCATAGGCGAAGGCGCCGACCTGGTCACCATTGACGTCACGGCCGGGGCCACCAACTACGGCATCAACGTCCCCGTCACCGCCCCGAACACGACCTTGAGCGGGTTCCGTCTGCTCGGCGACACCGCGAACACCAAGGTTATGTATGGGATCAACGTCTCCCAAGCGGACGGGCTTCACATTGACAACGTGGTCGTCGAAACGACCACCAAATCCGGCATCAATCTCAACGGCGCCACCAACTTCGAGATCGACAATGTGCGGGTCCAAAACACGACAGGCGCCGGCCTCTTCTTCACCGATGTGAAGGACGGGACGATCTCGAACATCACCACCGAAGGCAACGCCTGGACCGGCGTCGGCTTCTCCACCTACGGAAAGAGTTACCCCATTGGGGTCGAGCGGATCATCGTTTCCGGAAACAACCAATTCGGCGAATCCGCCTCGCCCAACGGCGGGGTGATGTTTGAGGAGAGCCGCTGGGACGCGACCCTCAATGATGGCGCGGGCGGCTACGACATGGACGATCCACATCCGATATCCTTCAGCACCGATCTCGCGGACGGTAAGGATGTGACGTTCCTCTTCGGGGACGCCGGACCTTCGCTGAATTACGTCCTCACCGGCACTCAAGACGACGCCTGGACCGTCCGCCACAACTTCTACGGGACGCTCGCGGAGGGGTTAACCGCGGCGCTGGATACCCTTCCGGGCCACTACACGGGCGATGTCGTCAGCCTGTCGCCGCTCGGCGATGGCGTCGGGGCCCCAAGCCTCGCCGGCCCGGCTGGCATCAGTCGGGGAACGGCCTACACGCTCACGCTGGGGGCCGCCGAGAACTCGGGAGCCGACACTGAATGGCTGATCGATTGGGGCGATGGAGCGAACAGCACCGTCGCCAGTTCGGAAACTTCGGTGGACCACGATTACCCGAACGCGCCGGGCGAATACACCATCACCGTTCGGGAAATCGTGGCCGGCGTTTATGAATCCGCGAGCGCTCAGATTACAGTCACCGTCCAGAACGCGGCTCCCATGGTCGCCATCGTCGGAGCGCCCGGCGACCCGGTGAATCGGAACCAGTCGTTCGCCCTCGGCGCCATGGCCGACGATCCCGATAGCGACGACTTGACCTACGCTTGGAGCGTCACGCTCGACGGCGTGGAAGTCGCCACCGGCGACGCGGTCGGTTTCAACTTCGCTCAGGACCAGCCCGGCGAGTATCTGGTGATGTTGACCGTCACCGATCCCTTCGGCGGCTCGGCCACCACGAGCGAAATCATCACCGTCCAGAACGCCGCCCCGACCGTCGAGATTACCGGAGCGCCCGGCGCCCCGGTGAATCGGAACCAGTCGATCACCCTCGGCGCGAACGCCGAAGATCCCGATGACGACGGCCTGACTTACGCCTGGGAGGTTTTCTTCAACGGCGAGCAAGTCACCACCGGCAACGGGGACAGTTTCAGCTTCACGCCCGATCAGCTCGGCGAGTATGGAGTCACCTTGACCGTCACCGACGCCTTGGACGCCGTCGTCACCACGAGCGCAACCATCACCGTCGTGAACGCCGCTCCGACCGTCGCCATCACCGGCGCGCCCGTCGACCCGGTGAATCAGGACCAGCCGATCACCCTCAATCCCTCCGCCGATGATCCCGATGGCGACGCCTTGACCTACTCCTGGATCGTCACGCTCAACGGCGAGCAAGTTGCCACGGGCACCGAGGCCGACTTCACCTTCACCCCCAACCAGCCCGGTGAATACGTTGTGACGCTGGCGGTCGCCGACCTCTTCGGCGGCTCGGCTGAGGATTCCTTGACGATCACCGTCACAGCCCCGACGGATCCCACCGACCCGACGGATCCCACCGACCCAACGGACCCCACCGAGCCGACGGACCCCACCGAGCCGACGGATCCCGGAACTCCGACCGATCCCGGGACGCCGACCGATCCCGGGACGCCGACGGAACCCACCGAGCCCTTGGCGCCCGTTGTTGAATTCGGGCCGCTCCCCGACTTGATCATGGC
>Ga0180216_1001703_pt1 | contig 19190 bp, 11 predicted proteins | sample eDN3rd37CBELigMG_FD_128879 | JGI IMG/M metagenome (GOLD analysis project Ga0180216, IMG submission 128879) | Enriched Miracle-Growth compost microbial communities from Emeryville, California, USA - eDNA 3rd pass 37_C BE-Lig MG (version 2)... ...
CGGCTTTCCTCATCCAGGGGCTTGCGATGCTGGGGCAGCTTGCGGAGCAACACCTTGAGCGTTTGAAGCTCGGCGTCGCCCGGCGGGTTGGTTTCAACCTTCCCCGGCTGGGCCGATGGCTGCAGGCGTTCTTCTGGCATCGCGGATGGTTGGCGCGGGTCCATCATTTCCCCCGTGGCACAGGGCGGCCGGCTTAGACCAAGATCGTGCATGCCGCAGCAGCCGCGCGGCTCTCTAAACAGTAAATGCTGGAGTGTCAGGCCATTTCCGCAGAACCGCCGCGGCGGCGTGCTAAGATCGTTGCCGCAAAAGATTTGTTGGATGCCTGGCCGGGAAAAGAAGCAACGGCGGCTACTCTTGGGCCAGCAGCGTCTTGAGCCGTTGCAGGACCGTGTACTTGGCCTGGCGGACGGCGCCGGGCGTCATGTTCAGGTTGTTGGCCACTTGTGGGCCAGGCTCGCCGTCGACGGTGGTACGCCAGAACGCCTGCCAGGTCTTTGCTTCGAACTGAGGCTCCAACACTTGCAGCGCGCGGTCCAGCAGTTCCAGCCGTTCCGACTCGGTTTCCGGCCGCGGCTCGGGGCGGAAGTAGCCCACCACTTGCTTCAAGGCGTCGGGATTGGCCACCGCCTGCGGTTGTTTGCTGGCTTCCCGCACGTGCATCGCCACCGCGTTGCGGGTGATTTTCCACAGCCAGGCGCGAAAGGAATCATGGGGCGAGCGGTGGCGGAAGCGGTCGAGGCTCTTATACACCGCGGTGAAGACACGCTGCACGATATCGGCGGCGTCGGCCGATTGCAGCCCCGAAGTCCGGCACCAGGCAAACACCATGGGCGCGTATAGGGTGCTGAGCCGTTCCCAGGCCTGGGGATCATTGTCCCTTACCTGCCGGAGCAGGCTGCTGGAGGTAGACGGTACGGACCTCTGCCCCATGGCTGTCCTCGTCGTTACCGAACTGCGACGGTCGGCACCTTGGAAGGACGCGCAGATCGCATGCCGCTGTGCCATGCCTGCGGGCACCGCGCAAGTTGCCGGCAGGTCGGCGTTTTCCGCCCATGCGGCCCGGGGTGGCAGGCATCAACCGCCTGGCAAATAAGCCGGTGCAGGGGGCCCCTACACCCTGCGAAGTTACGGCTGGCCAGCCCCATGGGCCTGGTCGGCGGAGCGACTCTTTTATCGTACTTGCCGTGAAGGCTGTTTGCACCCTGAAAGTGGGGTTCGCCCGACCGCGCGGGGCGACCAGCTACATGCACGACTGCGGTGTGCCGGTCATGGCTTAAGGCGCTGGAGGTACTTGGCGGCCCGCTCGCCGTTGATCAGTTCGAGCGAGGGAATCGCCCGCAAGATGTTCTGGTTACTAAGCACCATGCTCTCGGGGCAAGTCAGCTCTGCCAACGACAGGAACTTCAGGCACGATAGATCCTGAGTTGCATGCCCACTTTGAATATACACGTGCTGTACGCGTGCCAGTCCCATCAAGGGACTGAGATCGCACGCTTGATCCGTGGGGAGTTGGAGCGTGACGAGGGTGAAGTCGTTGGCGACTTCGGAGCTGTTCATCCGCACCTTGTTCCGGCCGTTGAGTTCGATCAGGCGAGTCTGTACCGCCTCCCAGCGGTCCACTAACGGCAGTTTGACGGTTTTCTGCATGAACACTTCGGCCGCTTGGCGTTTCTCGGCCAGGTTCAACCAATACTTGTCGACCGGCACCGACGCTTCCTGGCGACCCTGCGGTTGCACGAGCTTCAGCGGCAGTGCGCGCATGATGGCATCGAGGGCATCGTCGTACAGCCGCGGCGACACACTGATCGACGTGATCGGTTTGTCTTTCAGCAGGCTGTAATCGCCGATGGGAGCGCCGTAGCAGTGGATCGTCTGCAGCGGCATATCCTTCAGCGGCGTCAGGTCACAAACCGCGGTGTTCTCAAAGCCGATGCGCTGGAGCTGTCGCATGCCGCGGACGATCAACAGGTCTTTAAGGGGCAAACCGCTAACGTCCAAGTCGTGCAGCGACATCCCAGCCAGGGGCGACAAATCCTTGATCTGACTACAGCCGCCGAGCATCAATTGCTGCAGTGGCATGCCCAGCAGCGGCGACAGGTCGGTGATCTTGCGGCATCCCTCCAGCGACAGATAGATCAGCGGCATGCCAGCCAGGGGTGACAGGTCGGAGATCGGACACTCTGAAACCCCCAGGGTTTCCAGCGGCATGCCCTCCAGAGGCGAAAGATCCGCAACCAGGGTCCGAGAGCAGCGCAGCTCCGTGAGCTTTAGGCCTGCCAGCGGCGCCAGACTATTGAGCGAACCGTAGGTGGGCGCGCGGCATTCGAGTTTGCGCAGGTTGGCCAGCGCGCGGACCGGCCAGATGTCGCGCACGTGCTTGGTGTCGATCTGGAATGTCGTGACCTGGCCGTCTTCCACCCGGTGATGAAAGAACTCGCCATCGTAGCCGGGGTTCACCTCCCGGAGCTTGGCCATCACGGCCGCCACTTGCTCATCGGGCGGCAGGCTGGCCACGTACTCGAAAAAGGCCAAGTGCTCCGCGCTGGGTTCCCAGGGGCCAGCCGGCACGGCCGGTTCGAACTGCGGCGGGGGCGCATCCTGGGCGCGCATCTCCACCGATGGCTCGGGAGCCTGCGGCGGTTCGTCCTCCGGTTCCGGTGGGGCCGGTTGAAGGCCTTTGCCGGCGACTTCGTTGACGTTTGGTTCCACGTCGCGCGGAACGCTCAAGAACAACGCGGCGCTGGCTGCCAGCACGATGCCGGCTGCCGCGGCGGCCACAGCTACCTTGCGGCCATGCCCCTGCGGTGGCTGTGCGGACGTGCCCGGCGTGGGGGCGGCCGGCGCCTTGGGCGGCGGCAAAGCGACCCGCTCACGCAGCGTCTCCCGCGAGGCGGCAAACGGCGGCGTCCCGTGATCGCTGATCGACGATGCTTCGATCGACGCCTCAGGCTGGGCCTGGCTGGCCGCGGCCAGCAGCCCCGCCAAATCGGCCCCAGCGGACCACGGAGCCAGGGCTTCGGCAAGTTGCTGCGGCGTGGAGTAGCGGTCGTTGGGATTCCGGGCCAGCAGGCGATGAATGATCTCAACGAGCGCCGGCGACAGGTCCGGCCGCACGGAATCGATCGGCGGCGGATCTTCGGTCGTCAGAGCGACCAGCTTCTTGACCGTGGTGCTGTACTGCGGCCCTTGGAACGGCACCCGCCGCGTGAGCAGTTTGTGCAGCGTGGCGCCTAGCGAATACAGATCAGCCCGAATATCGACCGTATGCGTGCTGTCGGCCTGCTCGGGGGCCATATAGTCGATGGTGCCGACAATCTGGTCCGAGCCCGTGATCTGACCGGCGTCGGCCGAGCATTCAAGCAGGGCCAGGCCCAGGTCGAGGATTTTGACCTGCGCCCCGTCCGGCCCGTCAGACAGCATCAAGTTGCTGGGCTTGAGATCGCGGTGCACCAGGCCGTTCTCGTAAGCGTGCTGTAGCCCCAGTGCCGCTTGGCGGACGATCTCGCAGGCGTCGGCCACGGGCAGCGGGCCGATCCGCCGCACGATCTCGCCCACGTCGAGCCCCGGCACCAGTTCCATCACCAGGTAATGGGTGCCTTCGTGCACGCCGGCATCCATGGCGCGAACGATGTGCGGGTGATCGAGCGCCCCCACCGCTTTCATTTCGCGTTCGAAGCGGGCAACCGCCACGGCATCTTGCAGACGCCAGGCAGGCAGCACCTTGACGGCAACTGGCCGGTCGAGCCGCTTATGCAGCGCTCGGTAGACCGCGCCCATACCGCCCTCGCCCAGCTTGCCCAACAGCTTGTACTGGCCAAGCTCCAGGGGAAGCTGCCCATGAAGGGTAAGGCCGCTGAAGCCGTCGGCCGGTTGGCCCGGGCTAGCGGATGCGGCACGCTGAGTCATGAGGGCGCGAAGTTGCTTGAACGGAAAGGAGATGGATTGAACCGTCGGCGTTCCGCCCCACCGGCGACCTTGCCCCTAGTGTAACGTCGGAAGGGGGGATGTGTGCAATGACTTTGCCCCGTCTCTGGCCGCGGCGGGGCGGGAATTTCTGGCGCTTGGCAGATGCCCGCGCGGCTGCTTGGGGCCGGTTGCTAGCACCGCTTGCGTTGTTGTTGCTGGCTAGGCAGGCCTTGTGTCCGTTGTCCGGGCCAATCGCGTTACCTCGTTTGCCCAGACTGCCTCCTCCCACGGCTGGAGGGGATCGCAAAAACGTGTTGTGTGCTGGGATTTGGGTCCGATATCGAGTAAGATAAGACCCGCTGGATGGATAGCCCGCCGCGCGACACAGCCGTGTGGCCTGCGGCCCCAGCCGGCCAATCCCGCCCGTTGCATGCCCACCCTAACGTCGACTGCTCGCCCGCAATCGTCTCTGTAAGAGGAGTCCCCAGCCGAATCTTGCTCTGGCAAGCGTGCCCTTTGGGGTTTCTGAGAGAAGGAAGATGGTTGTGAGTCTGGTTGCCAAGCCGCGCGTCGTGCTCGAATAGGCAATCGCGAGCCCAAGTAGAAACCACGAGCGACTGACCTGGCTTACCGTGCCGGGGAAGGAGGCGAGTTGATGTTTGTGCTGTTGGTTTCCGTAGCGTTAGCGGCCGATCCGGCGGCGAACACGCCGGAGTTCTCGGCGGAGCAGCTCAAGTTCTTCGAAACCGAAGTACGTCCGCTGCTGGTCGAGCAATGCCACGACTGCCACGGGCCCAAAACCCAGTGGGCTAACCTGCGGTTGGATTCTCGCGAAGCCATCCTCACCGGCGGCGACTCCGGCCCGGCCATCGTGCCCGGCAAGCCGGACGAAAGCTTGGTGATTCGGGCGGTCCGCCACGAGGACGACGCCCCGCAAATGCCCGAAGGCGACAAGCTCACCGACAAGCAGATCGCCACGTTGGTGCGGTGGGTGGAGATGGGCGCTCCCTACCCAGGCGGCGCCAAACGCGCCGACGCCCGCGATCCGAACCACTGGGCGTTCCAGCCGCCGGTCGATCCGCCGGTGCCTTCGGTGGAGAACCGCTCTTGGGTGCGTTCGCCGATCGATCGCTTCATCCTGGCCAAGCTGGAAGACGAAGGCTTCCGCCCGGCTGCCCAGGCCGACAAGATCACGCTCATTCGCCGCGTGACGTACGATCTCACCGGGCTGCCGCCGACGCCCGAGGAAGTTGCCCAGTTTGTGGCCGACGAGCGGCCCGACGCCTTTGCCCGGCTGGTCGACCGCCTGTTGGAATCGCCCGCCTACGGCGAGCGCTGGGGCCGTCACTGGCTCGACGTGGTCCGCTATGCCGACAGCAACGGCTTGGACGAGAACATCGCCCAGGCCAATGCCTGGCGTTATCGCGACTACGTGGTCGACTCGTTCAACAAGGACAAGCCGTTCAACCGGTTCGTGATCGAACAGGTGGCCGGTGACCTGCTGCCCTACGAGAACGACGCCCAGCGGCGCGAACAACTGATTGCCCTCGGCTTCTTGTCCATCGGGCCCAAGGTGTTGGCCGAGCCCGATCCCAAGAAGATGGAGATGGACATCATCGATGAACAGCTCGACACGTTCGGTCGGGCGTTCATGGGCATGACCTTCGGCTGTGCCCGCTGCCACGATCACAAGTTCGATCCGATCCAGACGGCCGATTACTACGGGCTGGCTGGCATCTTCAAGAGCTCCAAGACGATGGAGCATTACCGGATCGTCGCCCGCTGGCACGAGAACATTCTGCCCTCGCCTGAAACCGAGGCGATGAAAGCCGAATACGAGTCGCAATTGGCCGCCAAGCGGCAGGCGATCGACGACTTCATCGCCAAGACCAACGAAGAGCTGTGCAACAACCTGGGCCCCGGTGGCAAGCTGCCGGAAAAGCCCGAGGAACACTATTCCGACGAAGCCAAGAAAGCCCTCAAGAAGCTCCGCGACGAGCTGGCCGAGCTGGAAAAGAAGCCACCCGAATATCCCGCGGCCATGGGCGTGACCGAGGGCGAGGTAGCCGATCTTGCGATCCATATTCGCGGCAGCCACCTGAAACTGGGTGACGTGGTCCCGCGACATACGCCGCCGGTGATGCGCGGCCCGCAGCAGCCGTCCTTCACCAGCTCGCAGAGCGGCCGGCTGGAACTGGCTCAATGGCTCACCGACCCCAATCACCCGCTGACCGCGCGGGTGTTCGTCAATCGCGTTTGGCGGTGGCACTTTGGCCAAGGCCTGGTGCGCACGCCCGATAACTTCGGCCTGCTGGGCGAGAAGCCCACGCACCCGGAACTGCTGGACTGGCTGACGCACCGTTTCATCGATAGCGGCTGGTCGATCAAGGCCCTGCACCGGATGATCGTCAACTCGGCCACCTACCAGCAAAGCAGCCTGACCGAACCGCAATTCGCCGAACGCGATCCGGAAAACAAGCTGTACGGCCGGGCCAACGTCCGCCGATTGGAAGCTGAGGCCGTGCGCGACTCCATGCTGGCCATCGCCGGCCAGTTGGATACCTCGATGGGCGGCACCCTGCTGAACGTCAAGAACCGTGGCTACCTGTTCAACCACACCTCGATGGACGCCACCCAGTACGACAGTAAGCGGCGGTCGCTGTACCTGCCCATCGTCCGCAACAACGTGTACGACCTGTTCCAGTTGCTCGACTTCCCGGATCCGGCCATTTCGACCGGCAGCCGGGTGACGACGGCCGTAGCGCCGCAAGCCTTGATGATGCTCAACAGCGATTTCGTGATGGAGTGCGCCAGCCATCTGGCCCAGCGCCTGCTGGCTGAGAACCAAAGCGACGAACAGCGGATGGACCGCATGTACCGTTTGGCTTACGGCCGCCAGGCCACCGCCGAAGAAACCAAGGCCCAGATCGACTTCCTGGCGCAGGTCGAAGCCGCCTTGGCCGACAGCCAGGCCGATCCTGCCGCCCGCCGGCAAGACGCCTGGAGCGTGCTGTGCCACACGGTATTGGCTTCCAACGAGTTTGTGTACGTGAAGTGAGAGTGAGACTGCACCATGAACGCAATGCAACCCGGTAACCTGCTCTCACGGCGTGCCCTGCTGAAGCAATCTGCCGTCGGATTCGGCTCGCTGGCGCTGGCTTCGATGCTGGGCGGCGAGACGCCCCTGGCCGCCGCGTCCAACGACCCGCTGGCCCCCAAGCAGCCGCATTTTCCGGCTCGGGCCAAACGGATCATTTTCCTGTTCATGAAGGGCGGGCCGTCGCACGTCGATACGTTCGAGCCCAAGCCGCAACTGGATAAGGACGACGGCAAGCCGCTGCCGTTCGACAAGCCGCGGGTGCAGTTCGCCTCGACCGGCAACCTGCTCCGCTCGCCGTGGAAATTCAAGCAGTACGGCGAAAGCGGCCTGTGGGTGAGCGAGCTGTTCCCCAACGTGGCCCGCTGCGTCGACGACATCTGCATGCTGCACTCGTGCTACGGCACCAACCCGGCTCACGGTGGCGCCCTGCTCAAGCTGCACACCGGCAGCGACAACTTCGTGCGGCCCAGCATCGGCTCGTGGGTGAGCTATGGGCTGGGCACCGAGAACGCCAACCTGCCGGCCTTTGTGACCATTTGCCCGACGCTGGCCCACGGCGGCATCAACAACTGGAGCTCGGCCTTCCTGCCGGCGGTGTATCACGGCACGCCGCTGGGCAACGCCAGCATCCCCTCGGACCAGGCCAAGGTGAAGTACATCAGCAACTCGAAGCGTTCGCGCGAGTTGCAGCGGCTGCAACTGGAGCGGCTGGCGGCCATGAACCGCGAGCACCAGATGCAGGCCGGCCCCGAGGCTTCGCTGGAAGCCCGCATCGCCTCGTTCGAGCTGGCCTTCCGCATGCAGAACGAGATCCCCAAGATCGAAGATTTCAGCAACGAGACGGAAGCCACGCTCAAGCTGTATGGGCTGGATAACCCGGTGACCGCCGACTTTGGCCGCCAGTGCCTGATGGCCCGCCGCTTTGCCGAGGCCGGCGTGCGGTTCATCCAGGTGACCCACAGCGATACCAAGGTGCAGTGGGACCAGCACTCCAACCTCAAAGAAGGCCACGAGAAGAACGCCCGCGAGGTCGACTTGCCGATCGCCGGTCTGCTCACCGACCTCAAGCAGCGCGGCCTGCTGGAGGACACGCTGGTATGGTGGGGCGGCGAGTTCGGTCGCACTCCGGTGGCCCAAGGCAAGAACGGCCGCGACCACAACCCCGAAGGCTTCACCATGTGGCTGGCGGGCGGCGGCGTGAAGGCCGGTTACCGCTACGGCGCCACCGACGAATACGGCTACTACGCCGTGGAGAAGAAGCTGCACATCCACGACCTGCACGCCACGATCCTGGCGCTGCTGGGCCTGGACCACGAGCGACTGACCTACCGCTACGCCGGCCGCGACTTCCGTCTGACCGACGTGCACGGCCACGTGGCATCTGAGATCTTTGCCTGATACGCCCGGTGTGGCGGCCTCGCGTCGGCCGCCTTGCCAATCCCCAGGAGCCGCAGCGTGCTAACCGCTGAGTCGCGCCGCCGTGACTTCCCCACGCTGGAAGGCCGCGTGTATTTGAACACCGCCGCCGAGGGCATTCCGCCCTTGGCGGTGCGTGACGCCCTCTTGGCCTACTTTGCCGACAAACAGCTTGGCATGGATGGCCGCGGGCCGCACGCTGCCCAGCGCCGCGCAGTGCAGGAACACACGGCCGCGCTTTATGGCCTGGAGGCCGACGAGATCGGCTTCTGTTCCTGCGCTTCCGAGGCGTACAACCTGGCCGCCCTGGCGCTGCAACTGCGCGAGGGTGACGAGGTGGTGATCAACGACCTGGACTTCCCGGCCGGGGCCACGCCCTGGCTTCAGCCCAGTTGCCCCGCCACGGTGCACGTATGGCGCAGTCGCGATGGTGCCCTGCGGATAGACGACCTGGTGCCGCTGCTGGGGCCGCGGACGCGGTTTGTCACCACGTCGCTGGTGAGCTTCTTCAACGGGGCGATGGCTCCGCTGGAAGCGATGGTGGCCGCCGTTCGCCGCCATTCGCCGGCCCTGGTCAGCGTGGATGTCACCCAGGCATTGGGCCGCATCCCGCTGAAGCTCACCGGGGTCGACCTGATTGTCAGCAGCACCCACAAGTGGATCATGGCCAGCCACGGCGGCGGCCTGGTGGGCGTGCCTGCCCGCAGTGCCGATCGCTGGCGTGTGCCTGCCGGCGGCTGGTACCACCTGGAAGACGCCTTCGGCCCCAGCCGGTTTGAGCAGGCAGTGAGCAAGCCTGGCGCGGCCGGTTTTGGCGTCGGCATGCCGAACTACCCGGCGGTGTATGCTGTGGCCGCGGCCCTAGAGTATGTGCGCAGCGTCGGCGTCGAGAAGATCTACGCTGCCGCACAGCCGCTCACCCGGTGGTGTTTGGACGAGTTGACCAAGCTGCCGGTGGAGCTGATTACCCCGCGCGACCCGGAGCAATTGGCCGGCATCATGGCGTTTCGCCATCCCAAGGCCGAGCAGATCCACCAGGCTTTGCATGCCAAGAACATCCATGTGATGAGCCACGCGGGCCGGCTGCGGGTAGCCATCCACGGCTACAACACCGAAGAGGACGTGGCCACATTTCTTGCTGAGCTCCGCGCCGCGCTCAACGCGGTGTGATCGACTCGTAGGCCGTGCGCTCGCACCCGGCCGCGACGTTGCAGTCCGGATGTTTTCGTCCGGTGAATGGAGTGCGGGTGTCACTGGCTCCACCCGTGGGAATGGACGTGGAGACAATGCGTCCCACGCTCGTATCCAGTGTTCCTTCGCTTGCGGTTCAGGCTTCAAAAGCGTGTGAATCCTGAACCGCCCGTAGGGGCCACTGTGCGGACCAGGAACCGGCTGAGGCGGGTACCGGCTCCGCCACAACGTCCGTGGTTGTGTTCCTTCGCTGGCGCTTCAGGCTTGCTGTTGGCGGTAGCCACGCCCGTAGAGCTGCCTCTCTCGCTGACGCTTCGGGTTGGGATTTCTCGAAGCTCGTGGCACACCACCCTATGCGCGCATAAAACAAGCCGCCGGGGTGGGAGCCACACCCGGCGGCTTGCGAAAGGGCTAACTTTTCAATCGAACTGGCGGGCAGTCACTACTGCTCTTCGCCGGATTCCTTCGACTCGCCGGCCTCGCCCTCGGGCACGGTCACCGGCTCGGCTTCCTTGGTCACCAGGCCTTGGAAGAAGAGCTGCTTGCCGGCACCAACTTCCTTGATGTCGACCAGCACGGTGTCCTTGCCCTGGAACTCGCCCTTGAGCAGTTCCTCGGCCAGCGGGTCTTCCACGCGGTGCTCGATCGCACGCCGCAGCGGGCGGGCGCCGAAGTCGGTGTTGGAACCCTCCTTGATGAGGAACTCCTTAGCGGCGTCGGTCAGTTCGAGCTTCAGGCCGCGTTCGGCCAGACGCTCGCGAACCTTGGCCAGTTCGATGTCGATGATGTTCTTGAGGTCGTCGATGGTGAGGTGCCGGAAGACGATCAGGTCATCCAACCGGTTGAGGAACTCCGGCCGGAACACCTTTTCGATCTCGTCCTGCACCCGCTCCTTCATGCCTTCGTAGCTGGCGTCGGAGTCCTGCTTCACGAAGCCGAAGGCCGACTCGTTCTTGATGGCGCTGGCTCCCGCGTTCGTGGTCATGATCAGGATCACGTTGCGGAAGTCGACGTTGCGGCCAAAGCTGTCGGTCAGCCGGCCTTCTTCCATCACTTGCAGCAGCATGTTGAAGACGTCGGGGTGCGCCTTCTCGATTTCGTCGAGCAGCACCACGGCGTACGGCCGCCGGCGGATCTTCTCCGTAAGCTGGCCGCCTTCCTCGTAGCCGACGTAGCCCGGGGGAGCCCCGATCAGCCGGCTGACGTTGTGCTTCTCCATGTACTCGCTCATGTCGATCTGGATCAGGGCGTCCTGATCGCCGAACATGAACTCGGCCAGGGCCTTGGCCAGCAGCGTCTTGCCCACGCCGGTGGGACCGGCGAACAAGAAGCAGCCGGTGGGCCGGCGCGGATCCTTCAGACCGCTGCGGCTGCGGCGGACGGCCTTGGCGATGGCCTTGATGGCCTCGTCCTGGCTGACCACGCGGCGGTGCAGGTCTTTCTCCATCTCCATCAGGCGGAGCGAGTCCTCGGTGGTCATCCGCGTGAGCGGGATGCCGGTCATCTTGGAGACGACCTCGGCGATCACCTCCTCGTCGACCACGCCGTCGCTCTCGCGGCTCTTCTCGCGCCACTGGCGGGTGATGGTCTGCTTCTTCTTCTTCAGCTTGTCGGCCTGATCGCGGAGGCTGGCGGCCTTCTCAAAATCCTGGTTGGCCACGGCTTCTTCTTTTTCCTTGTTGAGCCGTTCCACCTCCTCGTCGATCTCCTTCAGGTCGGGCGGGCGGGTCATCGTCCGCAGGCGGACACGAGCGCCCGCCTCGTCGATGACGTCGATCGCCTTATCCGGCAGACAACGCCCGGTGATGTAGCGGTCGGAGTATTCGACCGCGGCTTCCAGGGCGTCGTCGGTGATTTGCACGCGGTGGTGTTCTTCGTACCGGTCGCGGAGGCCCTTGAGGATCTGCACCGTCTCTTCCTTGGAGGTCGGTTCGACGATGATCTCCTGGAACCGGCGGGCCAGCGCGGCGTCCTTCTCGATGTACTTGCGGTACTCATCGAGCGTGGTAGCGCCGATGCACTGGATCTCGCCGCGAGCCAAAGCCGGCTTGAGCACGTTCGAGGCGTCGATGGCGCCCTCGGCACCGCCGGCGCCCACCAAGGTGTGCAACTCGTCGATGAACAGGATCGTGTTCTTGGCGCGACGGACCTCGTTCATCACGGCCTTGATGCGCTCTTCGAACTGGCCGCGGTACTTGGTACCGGCCACCATCATCGCCAGGTCGAGCACCACGATGCGGCGGTCGGCCAGGATCTCAGGCACATCGCCGTCGATCACGCGCTGAGCGAAACCTTCGACGATAGCCGTCTTGCCCACGCCCGCCTCACCCAGCAGCACCGGGTTGTTCTTGGTGCGGCGGCAGAGGATTTGAATGGCGCGTTCGATTTCGCGCTCGCGTCCGATGACCGGATCGAGTTTCTTTTGCCGAGCCAGTTCGGTCAGGTCACGGCCGAAGCTGTCCAGGGCAGGCGTCTTGGATTTGCTGCTTTTGCTGGCTTCCGAGGAGGACCCCCCGGCATGGCCGCGTTCGCCGCCTTCGCTTTCCATACCATGGCCTAACAGGTTGAGGACTTCTTCGCGAACTTCCTCGAGCTTCAGGCCCAGGTTCATCAGCACCTGAGCCGCGACGCCCTCTTGCTCGCGAAGCAGGCCAAGCAAGATGTGTTCCGTGCCCACGTAATTGTGGTTGAGGTTGCGAGCCTCCTCCATGGAGTACTCGATCACCTTCTTAGCGCGTGGGGTCTGGGGAAGTTTCCCCATGGTCACCATATCGGGACCGCTCTGGACGAGCTTTTCGACCTCCAGCCGAATCTTACGCAGGTCCACGTCCAGATTCTTCAGGACGTTGGCGGCGACACCGCTGCCTTCCTTAATCAGGCCCAAAAGCAAGTGCTCGGTGCCGATGTACTCGTGGTTGAACCGTTGCGCCTCCTGGTTGGCCAACTGCATGACCTTGCGGGCGCGATCCGTAAAACGTTCGTACATAGTTGTTACTCTGCCTGGTTTTCGTGGCTGGTCCCCACGTCAACCGTGGGAGGCCAGCGAGATCATGTGGTGTTGGCCGGCAGGCGAAGTCGCAACCGCGCCTGGGTCGTGTGCGAAATCCTAAGTTCTATGATGAAAAACGATGGTCGATTGTTCGTGTGAGGAACCGGGGAGCTTTCAACCTCGGCCGCCCTGCCGCACAACTGGCCGCTGCCCTCGCACTCACGCTTGCAAAGTTATGCTGCCGGGCAAGTGCCGCTGGTGCTTCCGAGGGCCGCGATACCTTTTTCTCTATATGCATTATTGGCCGGGAAGCGGCTGGCGGACATGGTCGCCGCTGTCGCCTCTTCCTGGCCGCTGGTGCAAGGCTCGTTGTCGGCCGTGCCTTGCCGGGAACCACCTGACGGTTGCCTTGTCCCAGCGGCGGCCAACAACGATGTTCACATGGCGTTTCGGGGAGGTCGCAACCGGCCATTTAATCGGGCCAATTTACCCGATCGGTGCTGCTCGCCCCAGTTAAGTATTCCGAATCGGGTGGTTAAGACAACCCCAGCTTACAAACCGCTTTACCTTACCTTATTTGCGCCTTACCGCCGGTTGCTGCCCGCCTGCACGGCGCCTGCTGCGTGGCCCTTTGATGCGTGTTAGGATCGGCGGCTACGGTCGGCAGCCGCGCATCCCAAAAGCGCGAGAGGCTTGTAGACCGAGTGCCGCTCGTTTGGCAAGACGGGCTCAGCACGTTCGGCAGCAGTAGCGCTTGCTTCCCCAGTGACACGCAGCGCCACCGCGGAGTGACCAGCCGCTGGGCATGGGCTGCGGAATTCTACCTCGCGTTTTGGGGCCCAACAAGGCAAGTCACGATGGCATATAAGGTTAAGTCAAAACGTCTGTTATCGCTGCAATGTTGTGTCCACTTGCCGCACAGCGCCCAGTTTGCTCAGCCCGCTGTTGCCAGCATTGCTAGCTGCCGGTCATGCTTCGTGTAACGGCGATACACAGCTATCTGTTGTACGTTGCAACACGCACGCCGTATTTGTCTGTTACAGCGATTGTTGGGCGAGCCTGGGGTTAAGCCGTTGAAGCGGCACGATTTGTCGCCGCAAAACACTCGCCGGACACAACCGCCGCGGTATCTTGCCCTGCGGCCGGTTTCCTCAATACTGGCGGCAGAACCGGTACGGCCGGCCGTTGTGCCCGGGCCGTAACTGGCCGCCGCGCAACCGCTATCGCCTTCGCCCGTCATGCTTTGTGGAGCCGCTGATTGAGTACGAATCGTCCAGGCAAGGTCGCCAAGCTGCCAGATGCCGCGCTGCCCGACGCCTTTCCCGACGGCACCTGGCTTCGCACCTTCCGCCGCCGGCTAATCGCCTGGTATGGCAAGCACGCCCGGCAGTTACCCTGGCGGCAGACACGCGATCCGTACCGGGTTTGGATCAGCGAGATCATGCTCCAGCAAACCCAGGTGGCGACAGTCATTCCTTACTTCCAGCGGTTCATCGAAGCCCTGCCGACCGTGGAGCACCTGGCCGCCGCCGACGAGCAGCAGATCCTGCGGCTCTGGGAAGGGCTGGGCTATTACCGCCGTGCCCGGCAACTGCACGCCGCCGCCAAGAAGATCGTGGCCGAACACGAAGGGCAATTCCCCGCCGATCCGGCTGCCATTGCCAAACTGCCTGGCATCGGCCGTTACACGGCCGCGGCAGTGGCGTCGATCGCGTTCGGAGCTCAGGCGGCGATTCTGGAAGCCAACACCCGGCGGCTTTATGCCCGGCTGCTGGCCCATCGCGGCGAACTGGAATCGTCGGCCGCGCAAGCTCGGCTGTGGAGTTTTGCAGAACACCTGCTGCCCAAGCAGGATTGTGGCACGTTCAATCAGGCGCTCATGGAACTGGGGGCGACCATCTGCACGCCGCGCTCGCCGCAATGCACGGCCTGCCCTGTTGCCGAGCTGTGCCACACGTGCGCCCTGGGCTTGCAAGATGAGATCCCGCAGGCAACCCGGAAGGTGAAGATCGAAGACGTGCGCGAAGCCGCCGTGATCGTGCGTTCGCCGACCGGGCAAGTTTTGGTGCTGCGGTATGAACCGGGCCAGCGCTGGGCCGGGCTGTGGGATTTTGTGCGGTTCCCGCTGCCTGACGGCCAGGCGTTGCATACGCCGGCCGATGCCTCGCCTGCCGCCTTGCAAACCTTTCTGGCGAACGAAGTGCAGCGCCGGACCGGCTATCGCGTGTCAGTCGAGCCACAGGCCATTGCTCAGATCAAGCACCCGGTGACGCGCTACCGGATCACGCTCAACGCGTTCGTGGCGCAGCTTGCGGGTCCGCAGAACCGCCGGGCAAGACCCACGTCGACAGAGAAAACGCAGAACGAATCCACCTGGGTCGACGTGGCCGAGCTTCATCATCTGCCGCTCAGCGCCACCGGCCGCAAGTTGGCCAGGCTGGTTGAAAAGCTGGAAGCGTAACCGCCGCTCGGCAGCTTAATTCAGAGAAGGCCGCGCGCGTCAGACGACATTCATTTCCCGGCCGCGGTTAGTTCTCAGGCGGTGTGGCGGCGTCTGCCGTGTCCGTGCCAGAGGGGCGTTGTTCCGGCTTGCCCTCGGGGAAGAAACGGCGGTTGAACAACTCAGGATGGAAGGGATCGCTGCCGCGCGGTGTGGTGCCGGTAGCGGACCGCGACGCGGCAGGATCGACCGCACGTTCCAACCGGTCCGGCATTTTCGGCTGCGCTGCTGGTGTTTCTTCCACCGCGGATGCCTGCTGCACCTGGTTGTCGGTGCGCGTTGGCTTATCGAGCGGCGCGGCTTCCAGCGGCGGCACCATCAGGGCCGGCGGCTTGAGTTGCACCGTCGCCGGCTGCGGCTTGGACGGATTGCCACACGCCAGCAGCACCCAGCGAACCAGTTCGCGGTACTGTGCCGCGTCGTGCTGCTTGAACAGCGGCTTATCGACCGGGCCGTGCGGCCGGATCGGCACTGTGAGCAACGGGCTGCTGGTAGGAGTCTCGCGATTGACCATTTGCAGCACGGCGTACAGGTTGCGCTGCGTGAGCCGGCTGCTGGGTGCCTGGTTGGCGGGTGCCCGCATCATGCGAAACGCCGTGGGCGAGCGCGAACCGTGGCAAGCCGCGTTGCCGCAACTGTTCTGAAGCAGCGGCTGAATGCTACTGGTGAAGAGTTCGACCGTGCCGGCCGGCAGCGACTTGCAGAACTTCTCCAGGTCGTCGGCCGAGATGGTTTCCTCAACTTCGACCGCGGACACCTCGGTAGGCTTGGCCTGGGTGCGGGCGGCGTTCAGCCGGCGCTCCAGGAGCTCCGCCCGTGGATGCCGCGCATCGATCATGATGGCGATTGCCAGTTGTTCGGCGGCCCCGCCCAGCAGTTCGTGCTCGATGCACCACTGGGCCAGGTCCAGGTGCGAGTTCACGTTGCCGGCATCCACGCGTTCCCGTCGGTAGCGGTAGCAATCTTCGAGCGAAGGCAGTGCGGCCTCCACCTCGTTAGCCCGGACGCGGATTTCGCCGGTGGGCAGCGCCAGGTAATAGCGGTCGCCGTCGCGGGTGTAGCGGCCCTGGAGCGTGCGTCCGCTGCGCAGCAGCAAGACGCCCTGCTGAGGTTGTAACGCCAGGGGAGCCGGAGGGGACTGGGCCAGGCACGGTTCGGCGGCGAGGGCAGCCCAAAGCGTCAGCCACAGCGGCAGCGTGTGCCGCGCTGGAGCGTGGTGTGGGCGGCCGGTATCGCTGCTACCGGTGCGCGCAGTCTTCGCGTTGGATAATCGGTGGAAGTGCATCGGGGGGTGCTATAGGTCAAGCAGCCGGAGTGCGTCAAGGCCAGCGTGCAAACTTATGGATGCATGCGCTTTCAATGGCCGCTGCATCCACCCCAATGCCGTTGAAAACCGGCTCCACCGCTCACTTGCGGACGCTGGCGGCGCAGGTTGCTAGCACGCGTTGGCCGTTACCCCACCCCGCCGCCAGACTGGTGTTTGGGGCGATCGCCGCCTCCCGTATAATTCGCCCGGTTGCGGGAATGCCGCACAGCCGGTCAGGCTTCGGCCGCTCGTCCGGCACTGGGTCACAAGGACGACGGCCAACCACGGAGGGACTGAGATGAAATGCTTCGCATGGCGGCGGGCGATGACTGCCGCGATGGCTTGCGCGGTGATCGGGGGCGTGACGCCCCAGATGGCGATGGCGGGGGAGAGCGAAACCAGTCAGGCTAGCGGCAGCCTGGCCAATGCCGCGGTGGTGGCGGCTCGCATTGCCACAAGTCAGGCTGCGGCTAAACCGGCACAAGCCACGTCTTCCGAGTTGGTCTTTCAGCCCCAATCGCAATGGGCGCTCCAGGTGGCTGCCGACGACGCGGCAATGCTCGATGCGGCCATCGAACTGGACCAGCCCGTTAAAGTACACACCCCGCTGGCGCAGCGCGGCTCGCTGGGCCTGGATCTGCTGCCTGGCGAACCGGCTCAGGAAATCCTGGAACTGATGGAGAGCACCGGTGGCAGCGTGCTGGACGGCACGCTGTTCAACAGCGACGAGCATTCGACCGAGCAAGAACGTCAGTTGCGCCGCAGCACCATCGTGCAGACGATCCGCCAGCTTCAGGAAGAAGAGATCCGCAAGGCGGCACCGATCCCGATTCCGCCGGCCACCGAAACGCTGGTGAATTGGACCTCGCCGGTTTCGCCGCTCGCGCCGGCCGTGCCTGCCCCCGCTGTGCCGCCCGCTTCGTATGCCCTGGCCCCGGCTTCGCAGGCCAGCCCGGCTTCGATCGATGAGCTGCGTCGCGTGTGCGACCAGTTGGATCAGGCAGCCAGCAACCTGGAGCGGCAAGAGCTGTACCACTTTGCCGATCGGTTGCGGGAAACCGCCCAGCAGATGCGGATGGAAGCCCGCCGCCTGGCCGCGGCCACGCGTTCGCCCGACGCTTGCCGCCCCTCCGCTGCGCCAGCCGAGGAAGCCAACGCCGAGGTGCAACTGCAGTTGCTGCGCGACGAAGTGAACCGGTTGCGGCAGCAGTTGGAAGCCCGGCCCACGACCTCGACCGTGAGCTATCCGCGGTACGGCTTGGAGCTGGAACCGTCGTCGGCCGAGATGCGCGGCCTGTTCCTCTCGCCGGCCGATAAGTAAGAAACAGCAACGTCGGTGCAGCTTTGCCGCCGCCCAACGACACCGCATGAGCGGCGGCGGTTAATGCATTGGCACACGTTCCAACGGCTGGGCCCAAATGCCCAGCCGTTTTTGTTGCGCATGTTCCTGGGCAGCGCGGAATCGGGCTTTCATCTCGCCCGAGTAGTTGTATTGCAGCGTGGCGCGACCGTAGCCCTCGCGGATCAGTTCTTCGTTGAGCAGCCGGCCATCGATGGTGACGTAGGCCAGGTGCCGATCGAAGCGGTCCAGGCGTTCGCGATCGAACGAGAGCGTTACGTAGCGGCCTTCGACGGCTCGCCGCGTGTAGTCGGTGGCTTCCTGGCCGCCGGGCTCAGGCGGCCGGTCGGGATGGACCGTTTCAGGCGTATCGACGCCGATCAGCCGCACGCGCACGCCATTGTCCAGCAGCAGCGTGTCGCCATCGACCACGCGCCGCACGCGGTACGTGCCCGGCTCAAGAAGTTGGCCCTGCCGGGGAATTTCCTGCGCTTGCCACGCCCGCCACAGCACCAACACCAGCAGCGCCAGCAGAATCAGCCAGCGTTCCGGTCGCATGCGTCGAAAGCGGCCAGGCATGACACCCGCGGGCTATACGGCTTTAGAAGTCGGCTACCGCGCGGGGCGATCAGTTCTCGCTGAACTGAAGTTGCACCAGATCGCGGCCCAGCGGGTTCTTCAACAACCGACGACGGCACTCGGGGCACAGGTCGAACTTCAACTCGACGTACACTTCCTCGTCCAGATCCTGGCCTTCCACCGGCTGCTGCAATTCAAGCGCCTGGTGAATCTCCAACAGATGGTCGCGATCGTCTTCCATTTCGATCGTCGGGTCGGTGTTGTCATCGGCGGGGTACGTTTCGAGCCGCACGATGTACCGGGTTTCGCCGTTTTCGATCTTCCGCTGGCAAAGATCGCAGTAGATGTGAATCATCGCCCTGGCTTTCCCATAAAACGTCGGGCCTGGTACCAACGCCGCCGTTCTCACTCCGTTGACTGCGTCATGGAAGCCCGTTGGATTTCATCCTAATGCGGCGTTGCGCGGCAAGGCAAGTCAGCTTTTGGGTGAATTGCCGCCAGTGGTGCTGGCGCGCCGCAGGCATGCTTGACAACGGCATGCCCGCGGCGCCTCAACTGGCCGAGTTCCACGCTGGACACCTTCTGGCACGGGTCGCTCCGCGCGATGCTCCTTCGGCTCGTAGGGTCCGCTCCGCGGACCATGAACGAAGTTCAATGTCGCGCGTGGTGTTCCTTCGCTGGCGCTTCAGGCTTGTGGTTGCCGGTAGTCGCGTCCGTGCGCGGTCCCTCCCTCGCTGACGCTTTTTGAAGTTGCGCTTTTCCGGGCAAGGCAGCGGCATTGGAGTTGCCCAAAAGGCGGATCCAACCCATGACGAGTTCATGGTGTTTTCACCCTTCACAGGAAGGATCCGCCGATGGTCA